>JAAOEI010000518.1_pt1 | contig 14881 bp, 16 predicted proteins | sample 7059261 | NCBI WGS metagenome assembly JAAOEI01 (sample SAMN14008812, study PRJNA610033) | viral metagenome | isolation source: viral particles filtered from seawater | place: China: Hangzhou Bay, Yangshan Deep Water Harbour | collected 2017-10-31
CCTATTCGTCTGACAACTGATTAGCTGTTTGCGTGTTGTTAGAATTACTTAGTGTAGTAGTTGTTGACCACTCTTGGTAGAACGGACTTGTTGTTGCTTTTCTTACAACAATCTCTACTGGTATATCACCAGTATGCGTGTAAGTGTAGGTAAACGTGCCACTTGTAACAACTACATTACTTATTGTAGCTTGTGTATCGGTTCTGCGTAACAATAGTCTTGAACCTGATACGATATTATCTACTGTTAAGGTGTAGCTAGCTGCTGGTAAGTAATATGTCCCATCATCAGCCTGCATACGAGCAAATCCTGGGATCTCGTTTCCACTTCCATCTACAACACGAACGCCTTTGAGCGTTGCACCTGCTGAACCAAAAAGAGTTCCTCGCTTTGTTTCATAATTTGAACCTACCTGAATGACCATATCAGGAAACGCCATGTTGCGATAACTTGCGTTTAGATTTCTTAAATCCTGCGCCAAATTATAATTTATGTAGTTTGCTATCTGTGCAGAAGTTGAACTGTCTGTTACGACTACCGACAAACTAAATTGCTTTCCGTTCCACGTAACAGGACTAGCACCATGATCGGTTACACTAATTCCTAACGCACCAGGACTAGTAGCAGGTAACTCATTTGCGTTTTGTTCTATAGGGATTGTTTCATTCCATTCCGTTTGCAAATAAGTAACTTGCGTTGTATCATACGCTGGTTTTCTAATTCTCACAACGCTGTTGTTGTTTGAATACCACTCCGAAATCATCTTAACTTCGCTTGATGACGCTGGCTTTAATCGAATTAGTTTGCCGTTTGTTTCATTAAAAATTGCAAGCAAGCTACTTGTAACAACGCCCTGAATAATCGTTGTTGGTTCATGAGTAGGGTACGGATTATTGTCAATATCAGAAATAGATGTATCGTTATAAATTATTATTGAAGTTAAAAAATTTCCTGCGTTCGCTGTGTTTGTAACTGCTCTAATTTTTATGCGATAACCTGTTGCTGAAATGCTTTCACCGCTTAAATTAGCGGCTGTTAAACTCGTCCAAGAACCTGAATAACCACTACCAGAATCAAGATCATAATATAAATCTATGTTAGCAATATTGCCTGCGGTAATGGTTGGACTAACATTTTGAAACCCTGTGCATTGCAAAATATCCCAATTCCATTCCCAGATGATTTCATTATTGACGTTCGGCATGTAGACATTATCACCATCGTTATAAACACCTGTGCCATTAACAACCTCATAAGCACCTATTGACCTAATAGAATTTGTGTCTATTGTAGCACCACAAAAAAGCATGATTGCGCTTTGTGTTGCAGTTCCAGATGCGCCAACTGCTGTTGTGTTATTGATATGTGCAAAATGGTTTCCTTCTTCCATTGGTACAACCATTATGTCGTCATTACCGTAGTATGCAAACGCACCTTTAGGCACGAAAGTAAAACTTCCAATAACATATCGCCATTTGCCAGAAGTGTCGCTACCTACATTTGTCGCTAATCCATTTCTGATAAAATTGACCAAGAAATATGCGTTTGCCCACAAGCCAGTAAAAAAACAATTAGAGATTTGAGGATTGACCCAACTTCCAGTAATATGCGGCCCATCTCTGCCTGATATCCAATTTGATGGAGCGGCTCTTGTCCCTATGTTCCTCAATCGAGCGTCAGTACCACTTCCGCCAAACATGGCTAATGGATAATTTCCGTTGGGAAAGGTTGGAGCGTCAACGCTAATTTCTGTAGATGTTGACATGCTGACAGGTTGAGAAGAAGCAAGTGCGCTTGTGTTGTTGTCGGTAAAATAGTAAGCGTCAAACTTGCAATCATTGACTTGTATTCGTTTACAACCCGTTCCTGAGATTCCTAAACTTTTGCGGTAAGTTCTAATTGTGCAGTTATCAAAAATTACATTTTCGCAATTTGTTAAATTAAAACTTGGTCGGGCTGTGTTAAGGGCAACAATTCCTTCGCAATTTTGTATCGTAAAATCGCTACTGGAATTAAAGTTCATGTACTCATAATTACCGTTCGATGGGTTTGATTTCGTGTTTTTTACAATGAAACTATCGCTCGCTGAAACGTATAAGTTATATCCATCACCATGACCTGATGGCTGACCACCGATTGCACAATTATCAATCGTGCCGAGTTGCAAAATAGATGGTAGTTGTGCGCCACATGAAAACCCTTTCATTAGTGCTGAATCAGTGATGTCATAGGCAGATGGTAGTTGTGCGTTGCCTGCAAAGCATGCTTGACTCACCTTATCTAAATCTAAAACACTACCTTTTGAATTATTCAGTTGTGGCATATATAGCTTACGAGTGCCGTACACTGTATCAGTTAGCCCATAAGGACTAGTCCTTCCAGCCATTACAATATTTGCCATTCTAATTTTGCAATTTGCTGGCGGTACATAACTGGCTGCCGCTAATGCAGATGTTTGTCCGATATACAATGTCGGTTGACCATGTGCGCCAATCACATATTTGTGCTGACTTAATCCTGCTGCGCCCCAAGCTTGGTCTGAACCGACATTCGGATACCATTCGTAAACACCAGAACCAGCACTCGTTTCGATTTGAATACCAGGGACAGTTCCGTAGTGCGGCAATGTTAAAGTCATTGCGGAACCAGTTGTAAGCCCTAGATCAAACCAATCCCCTGTTGCTTGAAAAGTTGATTGCGCTGAATTAGTAATTGTTCTATTGCTATTTGTTGTTGATCCGCAGAACTCAATCCAACCTCTTTGCCCACCAGTTGAACTGTTTACGGTTGCAGTTGCGCCGCCTGCAAAAGTCAAAACGTCATTGTCTGCAATCGTGCCGCTCTTGCTTCGCAGTTTGACATATCCACTTGTGGGCATTGCAGTTCCACTGCTTAAAGGAAAAGTTGCAAAAGCACTATAAATGCCAAGAAACTCGCCAACATTAGAACCACCAACGGTAACATCATCAGTACCGACTGTACCTAGTGACGGCACATTTCCGCTTGAAGCGTCGAACTCAACCCACCAAACTTTCGTACCATCTAATAGGATTGTTCCGTTATTCGTTATGTTTGCAAAAATTGCACCGTTTTGACCATGTTGTGTATCTCCGTCGACCGTCAGTGTAACACCTGCGTCGACAATAATACTGTCTCCGTTTGCAATTCCTGTTAATGCTGATTCGTCCCAATTTTGTGATGATGAGACCGTTAAAGTTGCCATTTATAAATTTACCACCAATATTGAATTACCATAACTAGCAAAGCTAGTCCCTGTCTGATTTTCGACTTGAAAAGATGATACAAAATTTGCTGGAATATTGTTTAATTCAATACGCTTATTGCTTGTTGTTGATGAGATTGAAACTGAATAATTATTAGTTCCATCATTGAAAGCCACTTCTGGACTAGGTGCAGAAGGAGTAAAGCTGTTTAATATTACAATTATTCTTACATAGTCAGATGAACCTGTGTTAGTAATACTATAATTTGTTGTAGCGTTACCTGAACTTAAACTGTCTAACTGAGTGCCATCTAAAAGAAATGCGTCAAAATTTTCAAAACTTCTAATTAAGTCTAATGTGTTATTAACTCTTGATGTAACGCTTGCACCTAAGTTAGTGGTTGCTAACAAACTACTAGCTGCACTGTTTGACAAGATAGCTAAGTTCTGTGAATCAATAGCTAAATCAACATCAGATCCAACACTACCATCTGGTGGTGTTATTGGTGTTGTAATTGGTGCTGGTGTACCTGTCATTAGCTGTATGCTACTCCTGTTAAATTATCTCCTGTGTAACTTAATGTCTTAGTTAATTTTATATTGTTAGGTGTGTTTCCGCTTAATACAATACTCGTTAAGTTATCTCCTGTATAGTTAAATGTTTTTGTTATCGACCGACTACCTGGCAAACTATAAACAATGCTTGTCAGGTTATCATTTACATCATAGTTCAATGTTGCGTTTGCCGCTTTTAAATTCTTGTTTACTTTTTCAAAACTTTGATTGTGAAAGATACTTTTGCTTTTCCAATTAGCACCATCACATATAACTGCAATGTTTTCGTATGCCTTCTCTAAAACATAACTAGAAGCACCATTTAATGTTTGCGTTCCATCTGGAACAATCGTAATCACATTACTAGAACTGTCTACCTTAATAAATAACAGTTCTAATCCTCTGACAGTGCTAGTAGCAGTTGGTAGATAAAAATTAAAATTTCCACTTGTTGCGTCTCCAAATAAAACCCCATCACCAGTAGTCGCTGTGTAGTTAGCAGTCTTAGGAATATTGTTTACAATATCTTTTCTAATGTTGCCTAAAGTAATCTTTCTACTAACAGGACTACCTGTAGGGTCATTTACAATTACAAAAATGTCGTCATTAGTAGGGTCGCTTAATGCTGTTAATTGTGTAATTTTTAAATCAGGCACAACCCCCCCTTTAGTCTAACAAATATTTGAAACCATCTTCTTGTAACAAATAAAACCCATCTTCCTGTAACAATGCTGCACCTGGTTCTGGGCCTAATAGCCTCTGTATAAACAGAAAAAATCCATTAAACAGAAAGCCGTTTACAATCACAATGCGTAAACCTCGACTCTCGCTTTCCAATTAAAGTTCATGTCGATTCCAATAACGAATAAATCGTAACAGTCGTCAGATAATTCAACACCAAAACTAAGTTCAGAATGTGTTTTTTCTTCTGGTATTAGCGTTTTGATGTTGATACTTTGTTTACCTGGGTTAATAGTAAATAGTCTTTCGCCTACAAACCACGCATTAGCTTCACTGGCTTTACCAAAAACTAATACTTTAACTGCATATAAAATTTTGTTTGAATATTTTTCTGAGAAAATAACTTGCTTGCCACCATTAGTAGTGTCAACGCTGATGTCTTGTACTTTTATCCATTGTGATAACGGTGCGTCTTTACCTGGGTCGCCTTTCTCACCACGATCACCCTTTTCACCTTTCGGGCCTTGATCGCCTTGATCTCCCCTCTCACCTTTCTCACCTGGATTACCTTGCTCACCACGATCACCCTTTGGCCCCTGTAGCCCTTGCGCTCCTGGATCACCTTTTTCACCTTTCGGGCCTTCAACCCCAACATCTCCTGGGTCGCCAGGTTCACCCTTTTCCCCTTGAGGGCCAGGGTTCCCTTTTTCTCCTTGACTACCAGTCTCACCCTTATCACCTTGATCTCCTTTAGGGCCTGGTTCGCCTTGTTTTCCTTGAGGGCCTTGCTCACCTTCTTTGCCTTTAACATTAACAACTGTAAACTCAGTGTTATCATCATAGACTAGGATTAAATCTGAACCGTCTTGTTTAATTTCTTTAATACCACGACCAGGTACGCCTCTATTACCCTGCTCACCTTTTAAAGCCTTGATTAAATCTTCGTATGTATCTATCTTTAATTTTTTTGCACCACCAAACATAATTTACTCCAATATTGTTGCGTATAAGTTACCTGCTCCGATAACTGCTATTTTATAATTTCCTGGAACTCTAATTTGTTCCCCTGTTGATTGCGGTAAGTAAACGTCATTTGCAGTAGCAGTCGGATTTTCAGCTACTTTGTAATGCACATCTGCGTCAGCTACTATTCTTAGTATTACTGCTTTATTAACATCAAAAACTGTTGATTGAACACTAGAACCTGAACTAGTAATTTTTTGAGTTGCACCTGTTGGAGCAAACGTATTACTAACTGGTGTATTGTTTGCGTCAAAAGATTGAATTGCGTTTGTTGAGGCTAGTGTCATGTCTACATTTTATCCTATTTTTTCTTTTTAGGTTTAAACTTACCCTTTTTCTCTTTCATATCATTGTAAACATTAGGATCAACTGTTGAGTTTTTCTTACTACGACTTGTTCCTGCTTTCTTTCTTTTGTTCATGTTGTGATATAAACCTTTACTCATCTTTTGCCTGCCTTTTTATTTCTAGGGAATGATCTATTAGTAGACTTTGATTGCACTCTTAAATTAGATGGCCTATTATCTCTAGGGTTGCCGTTCTTATGGTCAATATCTTTGCCATCACCTTTACGCACCTTACCAGCTTTTTCAGCTCTGTTACGAGCTGTGTTTCGAGAAGCTCTATTCTTTTTTTGTTTCTCTGATGAATGATAATTGTCGTATTCTTTATCATACCTACGCCCTGTTGATTTATTATGTTTTTTAGTCATTATATTCTGCTACCTTTTCGACTATCAATATAATTTGCTAACTGTCGTAGTCTATCTGAATCTTCTGCAACAAACCCTAGAGCTACATTACATCCATGGCATAAGCATCCTCGAACATCACCAGTGTTATGACAATGATCTATTCTTAAATTATCACTAGATCCACACACTTGACAACCAGTCCTCAATAAATCATTAACCTCATCTACTGCAAGACCGTATTGTCTTCTATAGTAATCACCCTTTTCTTTTTCTTTCTGTCTATATTTAGCAACTTTGTCAGGATTACATTCACGCCACTTTTTCTCAGTCAATCTTCTTTTTGGAGCATGTTTTTTATCACGCTTTTTTTTAATTACTGGCCCACAAATTACACACAAAGCTTCATCTCGCCATTTATTATCAAGTGTTAACTCAATATCACAACGCTTACAATTTTTTTTATATAACTTAGTTGCCATTATTTCTTAGTACTTTTCTTTCCCTTGCAGCCCCACCTCTGGCGTGAAAGCGTATTAGCGCATGGTGGATTTTTACATTTCTTTATCCCTGCTGATCTTGCACAGTAAGCATCACCTTTAGCCGTACCTGGTTGTGGTGTCTTACCAGCTTGCCCATAAGATACTTTTTTACCGTTTACTTTTTTTGCTACTGCTTTTCCTTTACGTGGTTTCATGTTTTACTCCTGCTTGTATCCCTGTAATCAAGTCAAGCATTATAGTTGCGACTTCTGCTGTTAAAGGATTATTTGCGTCATCACGATCTTGTTCTATGATTGTTTTTAATGATTCTAATTCAGTCCAATCTACCATTGACTCTTTAGTAAAAAATGCTTGTAGGGTTGGACTTTCTTTAATCCATAAATCAACTGTATGTCTATGAGCTAATAGATGTCTAGTTGCAATTTCTAAAGGGTTAATTTTAATTGTATCTGGAAGCCCTTGTGTATTTGGGGGTTCTTCAATTATTTCTGGTGGTTCCACCCACATATTCTTTTCATTATCCCATTTACCTTTAAGGTTATCTACTACGTAATCATCAATTATTGCCATTAAAAAACATCTCCTGTAATTGTTCGCAGTGGATCAATTGATACATAAGTTCTTCCCACTGTACTTGTACCAGCATTATAACCTGCTTCTGCGCCAGTACCACTAGCATTACCAGGAGTACCAGGATTGCCAGGATTACCTACATTAGCAGTAATAGTTCCTGACGCAGTTAAAGTTTTTGCTTTTAAATATACAAATCCAATATCACCACCTGGGCCACCTGGGCCAGCACCACCGCCACCAGTGTGGCCACCTTGATTACCAGCAAAGCCATTACCACCATCACCACCACTACCACCGTTTCCACCAGAAACATTAATAACACCTGACGAGTAATTTATAATATTACCTAAACCTATAAAAATACCACCTTGTGCGCCTCTACCGCCAGCACCGCCACCGCCACCGCCACCGCCAGCACTTTGACTACCGCTCGTATCAAAAGTTCCATTACCACCAGGAAAACCAATTTCGCCACCACCACCAGTTAAAGTAATGTTAGAAGATATATTAATTACATTTGCTATAACTATTAAACAACCAGGTGCTTTACCAGAAGATCCATTTGTTCCACCAGCAGCTCCAGTAGTGCCATAAAGTGATCTACCACCATCACCACCCTGTGTCTCTGTTGCATGTGAACCGTTAGAGCCACTACCGCCACCGCCACCACCTGGGCCACCATTAATAGCAAGACCTTTATTATAAGTTACACCATTACCACCATCACCACCAGCACCCCAAGCACCAGTACCAGTAGCATTTCCACCACCAGAGGCACTTCTAGATCCTGGTGTTCCAGATGTTTTTGTATATCCATCACCTACAGTTAAAACATCTCCATATTCCCCTATTGCACCAATAATCCCATTACCACCGCAAGTGAAAGTACCTGCACAACGAATTATAGTAACTCCAGGATTTAAAGTCATTTGATGTCCTGTTGATATAGTAAAATTGTTAAAATCATAAATTCCAGCACCTTGAGTGAAACTACTAGAACTTACAAAATCTGGACTACCAGTTACAGGCAAAAACAATGGAATATCAAAAGATGGATATGGATTACTACTACTCAATGTAAAATATTTAGTGCCACCTGTTGTACCTAAAGAACTTGCTAATCTATTACTCATAACCTATACCACCCTAAAGATGTGTCATATATCAAATACAATGAATAAAAATCATCTAAAACCTCTGGTGCAATAGCCGTTGCTGTCCCACCCTGTATATTATGATTAGCTGACACTAAATTAAAAACATTTGTATTAATTACAAAATCTTCTAAATAATTAACGAAGCCTACTACCTGACCATTAACTGGATTAGCAGGTAATGTAGCCGTTACGTTTCCAGTTGCACCACTTACGTAATAAAAAGTATTTGTAACTACTGTGAAATCAGTGGTCTTAATACCACCATCAATAAGCGTAAAACTTGTTCCTACTAGACTTGCAATAGCAGTATCTACTTGACTTTTAGTATACAACTCATTATCAGTTGTTGCAGATGTCTTATACAGCTTACCTGTCCCATCAGGAATTAAAGTTAAGTTACCATTAGTTGTATAACTTGTAACTGTATTCGTTTTTAAACCATTACTAAAATTTGTGTTTACCGTAAAAGTTGATTCTACGCCTAATTGTGGACTTTGATCTATTGAAAATTGAGTTAAAGTTTGTACGAATGAAAGATAAGTAGCGAAGTTTTGGTTAACTAAATCTGCGTCAACACGATTACCTGCACCATTAGTAAATGTCAATATATCAGTTGACTCAATTGTTTGCAGATCACTCTTAGTTACTACCATCTTATTCTTACTTTATCACAATTTTAGTTTAAGCTTTCTCTTTCTTTTTCGCCTAGATGGGCCACTAATATTAGCAAGACTGTTAATATCTACTTCAGCATACTTATCTTGTAGTCGCTTACCTCTGCCAAGTCTAAAATATAATTGTTTACCTACAGTTGGGATATAACGCATTGTTTTTGAGTCCATGCCAATTACAGGCATGCGATCAAACTTTGTATCACCTTCATACGTTGAACCTAATACTTGACCAGCGTCATCAAGCACATCAGCAGTTACTTTTAGAGATGGTGGGAAAACAATTGATTTTGCAAAATCTCCAACTTTAGCACCTAGTTCTTTATTGCTACTTCTAAATAATTTATCCAAACTATATCTATTAGTAAGAGTCAATGTTTGTAATAAAACTTCCGCAGGCATTTTTTCTACTTCTATATTACGGCCCGTCATGAAATCTTTAATGAAATTTGTTGCCGCAGTAGTCGTACCATAAGTTGCCATGATTTTAATTAAATTACCGATTGCACGACCCTTGCTTGTTTTCATTTCATTCCAAACTTCTTTTCGCAATAAATCTAAATACCTTAAACTCCAAGACTTTAATGAATATATAAAACCTAAGTTTTTATTTCTTGCAACTGCAATTGGTAACTCAGAAAAACTAATTGGTTGAAATTCTGCTAAATCATGAAATAAAGATTTTAATACATTTGGATCATCTGACTTACCCTGATAAATTGCTTCTAAAAATTCTTGAGTATTATCACCAAAAATTATTTCTTTTTCTTTGATGAATTTTTGAAAATCTTTATTAGATGGATCTTGTATTCCTTTCTCCACAAGGTCTTCGTACTTTTTAAAAGTTGCTCGCAACATATTTTCTTTTTGAAATGCGTCAATTGTTTTAAATCCAGTTATTTCAAAAATCTTTTTATTGAATTTTTCAAAACGACCTGTACTGTATGGATCGGTACTCATATCTTTTTGAATATCATTTAAACCAATTTTTCCTAACAAGCTTCCATCTTTACTATATAAGTTACCTGCTGAGTCAAACAAAGTCCCTGTTGTTCTAGCTAAACCATTGTTATATAAACTCATAGCGACATCTGCAAACTGCGTTGCAGTTGCAGCAAAGTTTGCTAAAAAACCTGTGTAAGATACCTGTTTGAAAAAATTTGCAACTGGGTTTATCATTTTACGACTATTGTATAAATAGTCTTGGTAATACTGTTTGATTAACTTAAATTCTTTTTCGTCAATTTGACCTGATTCTAATTTATCTTCAAAACCAGCTTCACGTAATACTTTACCAATCATTTCATCTTGTGATTGTATTTGCTGTCTGTTAGCGTTACCTCGCAATTCTTTTAAATAACCATCTGGTAATTTACCTAATAGTTTATTGTCTTCGATTTGATTAACTGCTCTGTAAACATACTTGTTAAAACTTGTCTCAAAGTCGTCATAAAATTCTGACAACGATTCCATTTTTTCAACTGTTCTTTTTGCTTTAAAAGGATTTTGTCCAGCTCTTTCTGCGTCTGAAATAAATTTTGTAAGAACTCTATTTTTTTCATCTTCATCTAATTGGTTTTTATTTTTTAAACCAAGTCGTTTAGCTTCTTTGCTTAAAGCTAATTCATATTGACGTCTAAAAGTTCTACCTAGTTTTTGCTTTAAAGCGTCAACCTTTTTAACTGATCTTGGCCAAAGATTTTCTAACCAGTTAACTGCTGTCCCTGACTTGTTTAGCTCAAAGTGAAATACGTCTAAAAGATTAAAAGCGTCTTCTAATCCTTCAAGTGCATTACGAGCTGCTGTTAAATTTTTATTATCACCTACGGCTGAATATGTTTGGATTCTTTTCTCTAATATATCTCTTACTACTTGTGGGTTTCGATCTTGCAATGAAGTATTAATTGACATATAGTCAGGCGTATTTTTCTTGATGATTTTTTTTATATTGTCAAAAAATTTAGATGATATATCACTTGCAGCTTTTACTTTTGCAAGTTTATTAAAATCTGCATTTCTTAATGTAACAACAACTTCTGGTGCAAATTCACCAATGAGGCCAGCGTAAGTACGATAACCTAAAACGTCCATTGATGATAAAGTTCTTTCAAAATTAGATATTTTTTCTACCATTGGTGCAATTAAATCAGCTGCATACTGAGGGCCATTTTGTTCAATCAACTCATGGAAACGTACATTACTATTGTCTTTCTCTGGTTCAAACGCTTTTGAATTTTCATGTAATACGGCAATGTCATCTGACATTTGAGATTTAGCAATTTGCGTTTTACCGTAAAGTTTTTTGTGCATGTCTTTAACAGCTTGCATTTTTTCTGGCGAGTAGTTTGGTTGACGGTATATGCCAGTTCCAGTTTCTTGGTATGCACCAGTTTGTTGTTTTATATTTTCAAGTCTTTTAAATCCTTGTTCAGTTAAATCGTCATCACCAATAATCAACCTTTCATCTGGTCGCATTTCTGGTTGCATACCTAAAAGCCTGTCAAGATCACTGATTGGGCCTTCTTTAGCTCTTAAACTTTCTTTTGTAGATAATTTAAAATTTTGGTCAAGGTTTTTTAAATTTAATTCTTTTAAAACTTTTTTTGCTTTTGCAACATCTCTAGGTCTTTTTTCTTTAGGTTGAATCCCATACAAATCTCTTGCTTCTACTTCATCACGAGTATAAGTAGGTTTTCTAAATAAAGGCTCTAAAGCTTCTTCTATTGTTATATCATCTACTGGTGCTGTTTCTTTGCCTACAACTGGATCAAATAAATTAAGTTGTTGATTAATTTCAGTTGCACCTGTTTCATCTCTATCTGGAAAAATTTGACCTTCTAGATTTTCTTCTACTTTTTGTTCTTGTATTTTAATTGCGTCATCTTTTGGTTTTGTTTGGAAAAAAGCATTTTTACGTTTAGCATAAGCAACTTGTTCTGCAAATTGTTGCTTAGTTGTGTTTTTTAACATTTCTTCAATAGCTTGTTTATTTCCAATTCTTCTACCAGCTGCACTTAACAATGCGCCACCAGCAGATGTAAACATTCCAGTTCCAATACCAATTAAACCTGCAACTCCTAAATTAAAACCAAATCTTCCAATATGAAAATTGCCATCATCATCAATTGCGTCATTAATTGCAAATGGTATTTCAGCTAATAGATTACTTCCACCACCTACAGTTGCTCCACCTACAAGTCTTGCAAGAATTTCTTTTCCTACAACTGTTTTCCCTAATGGGCCAAGTGCTTTTGCAATACCCCCCATATAAGCTTCACCACTAAACAAAGGGCCAACTACAGGAACAGCACCAACAGCAGCACCAGCACCTAATCCACCAACAATTGCACCTGCATAAGTTAATGGATTTTTTTTACCAAGTTCTACTATATCACCACCAAATGTTTGCTTTCTCCATTCGTGAACTCTATCGTCAATATTAAAAACACCTTTGTCATCTACAAAGTGTTTTGTCATATCCATTTCTTTTAAAGACTTTCTAAAATTAGCTATGTATTCATCAGGGTCTATTTCTGTTTTATCAAGGTCAAGCCCTACTGCTTGTTTTTGTCTTAATTCGTTATTTTGGCCTTCTGCAAATTGTTTAATTGCAATTTGTTCAATTCCAAGCTGTGTTAAACCAGAAGCCGCACCTGCGATTGCTTCTCCCATTCCAATAGCACCTTGTATTCCACCAATACCAAATGCTTTTAGATCAGGTGTAATGTCAAAAGCTTCTTCTGCCGCTTGAATTTCTTGTGGTGTTGGGTTTCCGATCAAAATTTTTCCTTATTGTAAATCGTACATATCCTCAGCACCTATACCAAAAAAGCCACCTGTCCTACCAGCATAAACTGGCTTGTGCATTAATGGATTTTTACCTTGCACAATATCCATAATAATTTGCCTTTGTGCTTCTGGAGTAAATTTCTTAACTTTATATAAAGATCTAAAATTTCTAAATGGATCCTTTGAATCTTCGTCCTGATCTAGTAATTGACTATAATCTGGTTGATTTTCAAGTTGACCTTTTAATCTATATAAATCTTCTTGTTGCTGACTTTCTATTTCTGCTTTCAACATCATTTGTCCAAAGTTTGATAAATCACCTGTTTCTGAATCAACCATTCCTGCAATTAAAGCAACTGGATCATTAGCTGTAACACCAGCTCTTAAATTTTCAGGATCTATACTACCACTTGTTTTATAACCAATTATTTCTCTAATTGAATCTTTTAAAGCTTCGGCTTTTTGTTCTTTCTTTTTCTTTTGAAGATACTCCTCATATTTTCTACCACCAAGAGAAAGTCCTTCTCCAATTGCTGCTAATATTCCACCACTTTTTCTTGCCATAATTAATACCCTAATACTCTGTTTTCACTTAAAACACCTGCTCCATATTTACCAGCCTGTGAATAATAATTAGCACCAGCCCCAGCTGCACCAATAGCGATTTGTGCTGCTTGTGCTTGAGACATACCACCATAACGACTAGGGTCTATATAAGTATTTTGCAATTCAGTTACACCACCAGTTCCTAAAGTACCAACCGCTCCTAAAGCACTTTGTACTCTTTGCGCTCTACGTTGCGCTCTTGCATTTAAAATATTTTGTCTCATTTGCGCTTCACCTGTCATGATGTCTTGCACGTTTCTACTGTAAGGATCATAAGCCCCTTCTTGTAAATTACGACCTGCTAAATTACTAGATGTAAAACCACGTCCCTGTAAACCACCAATTACAGATTGAACTCTATTTCTAAAGTCTTCTGTTGCACCACGCATACGCTGTTGACTAACTGCGTCTATATCAGCTAAGTCTTGTTGCGTTAATCCTTCTGCTCCAGCTGCACTAATCTCACCTGCTAAAATATCTCTAACATCACCTCTGAAACCTATTCCAGCTGCAACATCTTGTGCAACTGCTGGAGTTACTGCACCAATAGCAGCTGTAGTATCTTTAGCTGCACTTGTTGGAGTTACTTCTGGTATTGATTCTTCTGTTGCTGTTTCTTCTTCTGTTGCTTTTTCTGCTGCTTGTGCTTCTTGGATTTTTGCTTTTAAAAGTTGATTTCTTTTTTTAAATTGTTTTTCACCAAGATCACCATAATCTATTTCTAAACCTAATTTTTCTGCTTGTTTAGTTAAATCAGCATATTTCGTTTTTCTTTCTTTTCTCTTTCTTCTTCTTCTTTGTGCGTCTGTTAAAGCCATCTTACTTAACCCCTTTGTCCTAATGCTGTTTTTAATAAAGCTTCTGGGTCAATGTTACTTTCATATAAGCGACCACCTTCTCTTGGCCCAAAATAAAAACCTTCGTATGTAGGAACACCCTTGATACGACCTTTTCCTGCTGTTAAATTATATTCATCACCAGTATCTTTAATGTATTCCCTAAAACCTTTTTGTTTTTGTAATCGTTTATCTCTTTTAGCTCGTGAGCTTGCATAATCTTCTGAGAAACCTTCGGATAATAAATAATCTTCATAAGCTTTTCTAATATTCTTACTACGATTTTCTCGTGCAGAATCTCTACCGCCACCACGAAATTCATAGTCCCCAATAGTTCCACCTTCTTGGAAAATATTTGAAGCTTGCCCATATTTTCTTCGCAAAAATCCTAATGCTCTTTGTAAATCGTCATAAGTTGTACCAACTGGATACTCTCTTTCTCCTATTTTAGAACCCATTTGGCCTGCTACTTGAATTGCTGCCGCTATTACTTCTGGTGGGGGTAATGCCATAATTTTCTCCTCTTTATTAGTTTATCACTATTTTCCTAATGGCTTTACATCAAAAACAATCG
>JAAOEI010000519.1_pt1 | contig 14879 bp, 23 predicted proteins | sample 7059261 | NCBI WGS metagenome assembly JAAOEI01 (sample SAMN14008812, study PRJNA610033) | viral metagenome | isolation source: viral particles filtered from seawater | place: China: Hangzhou Bay, Yangshan Deep Water Harbour | collected 2017-10-31
TTGACACACACATTCAAATCACCAGCTTTCAGTGGAAATGGGTATAGTGCTCATGTGTTGACAATAGAGAACCAAGAGGTCTCCGGAAAGGCAGCAATTTTAGAAAAGAAGGCAGCTGCTGAACGTCAAAGAATACGAGATGAGGCAAATACAAACCTTTCTAAATTTATGAAAAACGTAGAGTCTAGAATATACGCCCAACTATCTAAACAGTTGGTTGATAGTATGTTCGGAGAAGATGCTTCAACATCAGGCACCGTTACTTTTGAGGGAACAACAATCAGTTATACCAAAAGTGACGATACCGTAGATTTAACAATTATGGATGCAAATGGTAGTACGACTAATATCACTGTTCCTGTTGGCGACTTTACTTTCTAGCTGTGCGAGCGTCCTTGAAGAACAGGATGCACCCGTACCAAGCACTGTACCGTTAGTAGATGAATTGTACAATATGACACCGCCTGTTCGTAAGGTGCCAGTCGCAGTGTATAAGTTTAATGACGTAACAGGACAAAGAAAATCAAGTTCAACACTTGCACTGTTGAGTAGTGCAGTGACACAGGGTGGAGATATATGGTTAATCCAAGCTCTAAAGAAAGCAGGAGCTGGTGAGTGGTTTCAAGTTATAGAAAGAATGGAACTGGAAAGTCTGTTAAAAGAAAGACAGATTATACGAAACACAAGAAAAAGCTATGATGGAGATAAAGCAGAAAAAATTAAACCTCTATTGTTTGCTGGAGTATTATTGACAGGAGGCATAGTCGGATATGACACCAATACAAGCACAGGCGGTATGGGTGTAAGATATCTGGGTATAGGCGCATCTGATGAGTATCGTAAGGATATGGTAACAGTGGCTCTACGATTAATATCTGTACAGACAGGTGAAGTTTTGTTGGCAGTTAGTTCTCAGAAAACGATTTTAAGTACAAAATTATCTGCTACAGTTTTTAAGTTTTTAGACATGGGAACTAATTTGTTGGAAACGGAAGCAGGAATAACAGACAATGAGTCCATAACCTATGCCGTGAGGAAGGCAATCGAACAGGCAGTTATTGAAATAATCAAGGAAGGCGAGAAAAAACAATTATGGGAATTTAAGAAGGAGAAAGAAAAATGAGAACGGGCATACTTACAATACTCGCTTACTTTGTTATGTGTAGTGTGAGCTATGCGAGTGACGTTTATATAACACAGTCTGGTGCGAACTTGACTGCAAACATCAATCAAGATGGACAAACTAATAAATTTGGCGATGGCACAACGGCCGTTACTTTAACAGGTGACAACCAGACGTTGGACATTGATCAGATTGGCAACACTAACACTATTTCTGCATCTGTTGTAGGTGCAACACAGACGTTTACTCTCAAACAAGAGGGTAATAGTAATACGTCTACTGTATCTGTAGGAGCACAAGGTGCCTCTGCTGATAATAGTATCATCCAAACAATCACTGGTAGTTCAAATACCACTACCGTGAACGTAGCAAAGACTGCGGCGGGTAGTGATGCTGATGTTGATGTCGTTGCTACAGGTGACAGCAATACTATTACGATAAATGAAAATAGCACGGCAAGTATGGTTGGTGATGATAAGAAGATAACGAACATCACATCTATTGGGTCAAGTAATACTATTACGTCAACACATACTGGTGCTGCTGATCAAGACACTACTTTACATCATACGGGATCATCTAGTACATTTTCGATTACTCAAGGTGGTGCTCATGATGGTACATCCTCTATAACAACGGTTGGATCAGGTCACAGTGTTACAGTTACTATGGACGATTAGTCTCATTCTCTTTAGCATCAGTGCTTATGGTGCTATTGGGAATGTGATAAAACATAAGGGGAATGCTTCTGTAGAGAGGTCTGGTGAGAGATCCGTTTTACAAAAGGGTTCAGATATTGAATTCAAGGACACAGTGAAAACTGGTAAAGGTGATGTTGGTATCAAGTTTGTAGATGATACTAATGTGGCTGTGAGTTCTCATAGCTCCTTGGTTATTGATGAGTTTGTTTATGATCCCAATTCTAAAGAGGGATCGAAGTTGGTTATGAATATTGCACTTGGCACAGTGCGATATGCGAGTGGTAATATTGCGAAGCTGAGCAATCAGAATGTAGACATTCGGACACCGACAGCAAGAATTGGTGTGTTAGGAACAGCGTTTAGTATGACGGTGGATGAGGTTGGTAAGTCTCTTATCATTTTGTTACCTAACGCTGATGGTTCAGTGGGTAAGATATCCGTAGAGACTGATGTGGGACAGGTTATAATGAACCAAGCATTTCAGTCAACAGTGGTTGGTACAGGAGAAGCAAAACCATCCAACCCAGTGATACTTGATTTAACACTGGACCAAATTAACAACTTATTGATTATCAGGCCACCAAAAAAGAAGATTATAGTGTTGCTTAGTGATTCAAAGAAAAGTAAAAATTTGCTGGACATTGATTTTCTTGAGTTTGCAGGGTTGGATAAAAACGAGTTGGAGGAAGACCTTTTTGAGTTCAACGAGTTGGATATCAATGATTTAGATGTAGAGTTACTTGGTAATATTCTTGATCAGATTGCTCTTGCCTTAGCACAGGCAGAGTTGGTAGATGGCCGAACCAGCGGGTTCAACAGATCAACACAGGTCAATACGATAGTGGACGGTAACACAACACGCATAGTACGGAGAGTGGGTAACAGTGTGATAGACTTAGATTTAATCAATGATTATGGGTACACTATAAACTTAGCACAGGGTGGAATACCTGTACCAGAGATAACAACAAGAGATGAAGACGCTTCTAACATTATTACTATCTATCAGTCTGAGTAACATTGCCTTTGCAAACAATTCAGTCATAATCACTCAAGTTACCAGTGGTAATTCTAACAGTATCACTGTGGATGTAGATGGAAATGACAATGAAATTAATATGAGCCATGGTGGTGGAAGCAATACTATCAACATAACACAAGAGGGTGAAGACGGTTACGTTGGGTATACTTCTGCTTGGGGTTCTGGTGCATCATGGGGTGGTGATCTCGACGGTGATAGTAATTCACTGTTAGTAAAACAACTGTGCAATCAATCAACTTGTGGTGGAGACAGATTTGAATTTCACATACAGGGCGATAGTAATGATGTCAAGTTTTATCAGGGATATACCGTGACAACTGGTGGTGTTGCTTCGTCTGATACAGTAGAGTATGGTGGCCACACTATGATACTTGATGTTCATGGGTCAAGTAATACATTCTTAGGAAGTCAAAGGTCAAATAACTCTGGACATGAACATAGTATGGTGACTTACATATATGGAGATAGTAATGATGTTTACATGAGACAAGATAGTAATGTAGGCAAAACAATGAGCTTGACTGTGAATAATGATACCAATGATATTGACATGGTACAAACTGGTAATGCTGCACACAGTGCTACCGTAACAATATCGGGTTCTTATTCAACAACTCTGGACTTAAAACAACAGGGTGGCACAGCACAGTCGTATAGTCTATCGCAAAATTGTACGACAGTGGGAGGATGCAGTCTCTCGGTAACACAAGGAAACTGACATGAAAACATATATTGAATTTGGTGCTCCAAAACCGGATATGTCTCATCTTAAAACTGTCAAAATATTGGGGTACAAAACTATTGTAATAGATTTTCAAAAGTATGATTTTATGGACGAAGAAATTTACAAGTTGTTGGTGGATGAAACATACTTAAACTATTGGAGCGATCCTTTGGATATACCTTTAGCAGATAGTTGGGTTTGTTTTTCTTCTTTAGAACATACGCCATATTCTGATGTACATAAAGAGGTGGAAGCAATATCAAGTAAGGTAAATGGACGTGGAGAGATTGGAATAGATTTAACAGACCATTTTGGTGGATTCGATCATGTAGAATCTCCAGAAGATTTTCAAAAACATTTTTCATCTGAATTTTATCTAAATGGAGTTGGTTATGAACAATGGATAGACATTATTTCAGAGTATTTTACTTTTAGTAAAATAGATGAAGTGGTCCATAAAGGTCAATCTGGACATATAACTTTCAGAAATTGTGAGTCAAAAAAATGAAAAAATGGATCATATCATTTGCAATAATTCTCATTCTATGCACTGTTCGTTTTGTGGACCCGTGGTTTCTTGATGTGGTAAGACTCAAAGCATTAGACCAACACCAAAGAAATCAAACAGAACAGAGTTTAGATAATCTTGTTACAGTAGAGATCAATAACGAAACTCTAAAGAAAAAAGGTCAATGGCCATGGAACAGAGAAGAACTATCTAAAGAAATAATACGACTCTATGAGGCCGGTGCGGGTATGGTAGTGCTCCCTATACTCTTCGCACAACCTGATAGATTTGGTGGAGATGACACACTGGCAGATGTTCTTAGTCAAACACCAACTATTATAGGACAAATACCTACCACACAAAAAGATAACAGTGGTGTCACACGAGGTGTTTCAACAGTAGGTAAGCCATGGAATGGTTGGGTATATCAGTATCCAGGCGCAATTGGTCCTATACCTTTATTGGCAGAAAAATCACATGGTGTAGGCATGATGATTATCGCACCAGAGAAGGATGGTGTGGTTCGCCGTATGCCATTGGTGGTTGCAGTGGAAGATCAATTGTATCCATCGATGAGTATGGAAATATTACGAATGGCCGCTGGTGACATATCTTATCAAATGAAAACAAGTGTGGCGGGTGTTGAGAAACTACGCATACCTAAGTTCAAGATGATTGATACAGACGCACATGGTAATATATGGTTGGACTTCAAATGGAAAACTCCAGTCCATGCATTGCACGAGGAACTACCAGACCTGACTGGCAAGATAGTAATCGTGTCAATAACAGCATCTGGCCTTGACAGTGCAGTATCTACGCCTGTTGGTGTAATCTATTCACATGACCTTATTGGTGCTTCTGTTGCGACAATGATGACAGGCAGAAACATCACTAGACCATATTGGACTAATCTTGCAGAATTGGGTGCATCATTTGGTCTTGCACTCTTATTGATGGTTGTTGTACTATTGCTACCTTGGTACTTTGGTGCGATACTTATGCCCGCAACAGTTGTGGGTTTATTTTATGGAAGTTCATATCTTTTCACCAAACACGATTATTTGGTGGATTGGAGTTATCCTGTAATTACAGTGTTCTTTGCTTGGTCAATTGCAGCATTTTTGAGATTCATGGAAGAACACAAAAAGAGAATGGAAATCAAGAAACAGTTTGAACATTATCTTGCACCGGCAATGGTTAAGAAGTTACAGAAGAATCCAGACCTATTGAAATTAGGAGGTGAGACAAGAGAACTAACATTATTGTTTTGTGACATACGAGGATTTACACCTATCAGTGAGCAATTCAAAACTGATCCACAAGGATTAACAAAGCTCATCAATAGGTTTTTGACTCCTATGACAGACATTATCATGACCAATGAGGGTACAATAGATAAATATATGGGTGACTGCATAATGGCATTTTGGAATGCTCCCCTTGACGTTAAAGAACAACGTAGATTGGCAGTTAAGTCTTCTCATGAGATGCTAAAACATCTTGAAGGTTTAAATGTGGAGCTGAAGAAAGAGAATTCTCTTCCTATAAACATCGGTATTGGATTAAATACAGGAGATGTAGTCGTGGGCAACATGGGCAGTAATCAAAGATTTGACTATAGTTGTTTGGGAGATGCAGTTAACCTTGCAGCCAGACTTGAAGGACAAAGTAAAGAATATGGCATGAAAATAATTCTTGGCGAGGAAACCGCCAAAGAAATGGAGGATGAATTTGTAATATTAGAATTAGATAAAATTGCGGTTAAAGGTAAAACAGAAGGTGTTAATATTTACACATCTTTAGGGACTCATGAAAACCTTATAAACATCATGAACTATGATATGGCACAAAGACAACATGAGAAGTTTTTGTTCTTCTATCGTAAACAAGCTTGGGAGTTAGCACTAAGATGGCTCAATGACCTAGAGTTTGAGTTTAATGGTATGATGAAAGATTATTATGCCATGATGGGAGATAGAATAGAACAGCTACAAAAAGAAGACCTCCCTGAAGACTGGGATGGCGTCTATAGGGCAACGACGAAATGAAACCACGCAATTTTACTAAGGGGCCGACAAGAAACATACCTTTATGGTTTGATATGGATCTACTGAAGGCATTAGTTATAGGAATAGGTGCCGGAGTTATTTTAGGATTTCTATTTCTTGCCTCTATTTTCTATTGACAAAGGACATTAAATTTATTACCATATATAAAAGAGGTATTAAAGAATGGACACATTTACACACACACTGCTTGCACTCGCTTCTATGGGAGCTTGTTGGGCTTGGGGTCGTTATTTTTCCACAAGAGATATCATAGAAAATATGTTAATCATGTTGGAACGTGATGGTTACATTAAAACTGAAATTGACGAAGATGGTGATAAATGTCTGGTAAAACTTAAGAAAAATCAGTGACTTAAAACTATTGATATCTTACCTATAATTTGATACAATAGTTTCGTGTTATGAAATTTAAAAAACAGAGAAAACACATGAAAAAAACAATTTTGGCTGGAATAATGGCAACAATGTTCGTGTCAGCATCTTATGCTAACGATATCGTAGAGGTGCCTGTCACAAACGTTAAACCCAACTATGTTGTAACTGAGGTTCGTGTACCTGTAAATAATTGTAATCAGCAGTTGGTTCCCACGCATAGGAATGGTGGTGGATTTACTGCTAACAACATCATTGGTGGTGTCATCGGTGGTATTTTGGGAAACCAGTTTGGTAAAGGTGATGGTAGAACAGCTACCACCGCTATCGGTGCTGTTACTGGTGCTGTGATTGCTGGTAACCAGTTTAACTCTAATGACACTCACTATGAAAATCGTGTGGTGTGTAATACATACACAAAATATCGTGTTAAACAGAAAACCATTGTTGATGGTTATTTGGTTTCATACACATTTAATGGTTTGAACTACACAACGCGTACTGCGTTCAGACCATATGGTAATACTCTCAAGTTGAGAGTTAGCCATAGTGTAATACAATAAGGATGGAATATGAAAGTTGATGTTCGTAATGGTAACGTAGATACTGCACTTAGGATTCTGAAGAAGAAGTTGCAGGAAGATGGTTTTTATACAGAAATACGAGAACGTGAACGTTTCAGGTCAAAAGGCGAGAAACGAAGATTAGAAAAGGCTGCTGGTCGTAGACGTTATTTAAAGTCTTTGGAGAAAAGGAAAATTGAGCTCGGATACTGATACTAGTGTAAGAACTAGTACGATTGAATTAAAGACTCATGAAATACCAACAAAAACAGTTACACCTACAAGTGGTCCAAGTTGGTATCTAAAGTGGATTTCAAGTGCATTTTTGATTGTTGGTCTTTTTTTGACAGCAAACAATTTATATCCTTGGAACCTTGCATTTCATGGCATAGGTCTTTTTGGTTGGTTTGTTGTTTCGATTCTTTGGAATGATCGTGCATTGTTAATTGTTAACGCTGTTGGTCTTACTTTGCTTTTGAATGGTTTATTGTCTCATTATCTGAAGGAATATGTTGGTGGCTAAAAAAATTCGTGCAAAAACACAAAATAGTGGTTGGTCTGATCCTTCTAAGAAAAAGAAGATTCGCAAACCACGTAAACCCATGACTGATGAACAGCGCCAAGCAGCTGCTGAACGTCTCAAGAAGGCACGAGAGGTTCGTGCAAAAAAGAATCCCAATTATGGTAAATCTGGTCTTCATCCATCCCTACATGATATGGATGAGGAACATGATTTGCATCCTGATAAAGTTAAGGAATGGATTAAGACACACAGAGAACTCATTTCTGTTGAAAAGAGAAATGAAAGAAAAAACGTTAAAGGTGCCACTGCTCGTAGAATCAGTCATGAAGGATATGTAAAAAATATGCAAGCATATCTAAAGGATGGAGTGTGGAACGATTCGTTTTATGGTGAAAGACAAGAATACAAGATGGAGTTTGTTTGTTCAGCCATGGCATATTACCATGAAGGACCAAACAAGGGTATGCCAAAAAGAAATGTTGGTGTTTGGTATCCAGACATGAGATGCGTATATAAAAATGTGTGAAAAATCAGCTCAAGAGGATAATGTGATTGCCGGACCGTGGAAGGCAAGACCTAAAAGAGAAGTCATTCTTCAAGATGAAAAAAATATTGAAGATCAAGAGAACGCAATGTTCTGTGACTCTCTAACTGAAGGGTTGATAATTCAAATGATCAACTCCATAGATGAAAATGGATTTGAAATTGAAAATGAAGAATTTTTGAGAAACATAGGATGGGTTATTGAATCTATTCGGAGTTGTCTATATAAAGAGATGGGGTTGTATCATCCAATGGCTGAATTGGTGCAATCACTTACTTTAGAATTAAAACCAGAAGAGAAAAAAAAGGTTCGTCAGTTTGTTTTAAATGCAGATAGAATGGGTGATATATTGAAAAAATTTCGGAATGAAGATGAAAAAGAAACAGAGTAAATTCCATGAGGTGTTTAGTCCAACAATACTAGAAACACAAGTACCTGATAGATTTGTTGATATTATTAATAAAGTTGGAGACAATGTATTAAGCAATTCTATGTCTATTGCCAAGTGGGATTGGTCACACAAACTTGTTGGTAAAGTAAGTAGTGAAGTTCAGATACCTATCTCTGATAGGGATGAGAAAGAATTTCTTTTCAGGATTATGCGTGAGAAATGTCTTGAATACCTGAACTATATCATCAGTAAGAACCGAGCATATCTTTGGTATAAGATGGCTGGACGTGACACAAAACCTACCGTTGATAACATTCATTTAGTTCATAGTTGGATTGTCAGTCAATATGCTGGCGAGTATAATCCTTATCATCATCATGGCGGTGATATTTCTGCTGTGGTTTATCTTAAAATTCCTGATGGTATGGAAGAAGAATTGAAGAAAGAATATGAAGATCATTATCCTTCAAACGGATTGATTGAATTCATGTATGGTGAAAATCAAGACATGAGAAGTGATAACGTTAAGTTCAAACCAGAGGTAGGCACTATGTTATTGTTTCCTTCTTATTTGAAACATTTTGTTTACCCTTTTTACTGTGATGGTGAAAGGAGAAGTATGAGCTTCAATGCTCATATGAAAGTATGAAAGAGATAATAATTCTGGTTATAATGTCTTACCCTCAATATCAGTACCCTGATTTTGTAAAAATAACCCAACAAGACGGCCGTCCTCTGATTTTTAATAACTATGAAGATTGTTCTGATTATATTGATAGAAACTTTGAGAAGTTACAAAAGTTTGCAAGACTTGCAGAACCAAAAGCAAATGACGCATATATGATGACGTGTGTTGAAAAGAGATACCATAAATGATTTTAGTTGATATGAACCAAATTGGTGTTGCAAGTGTCATGATGCACTTGAACATCACAAAACGTGATAGTGTTGATGTGCCTTTAGTGCGTCATATGATTCTTAATTCTCTTCGTATGTATCGTCAGATGTTTCGTGAGGAGTATGGTGAGTTGGTTATCTGTTATGATTCCCGTCACTATTGGAGACGTGATTTCTTTCCAGAATATAAAGCCAGTAGAAAGAAAACTAGAGAAACCTCTGGTCATGATTGGAATGATATATTTGATTGTTTAAATACCGTTAAAGAAGAACTTATAGAATTCTTTCCATACAAAGTTCTTGAGGTATACGGTGCAGAAGCTGATGATATTATTGCTGCCCTGTGTCTTGAACTTGAGTTTGACAATGGCAAGACGTTGATTTTGTCTGGCGATAAAGATTTTGTTCAGTTGCAGAAATACACCAATGTTTCACAATATAGTCCAATCACAAAAAAGTTTATTGAGGGTGTTGACCCTAATGAATATCTCTGTGAGCATATTCTAAAGGGTGATGTAAGTGATGGTATTCCAAATGTGTTGTCACCAGACAATACGTTTGTTGATGGGTTGCGTCAGCGTCCATTGAGTAAGAAAAAGATTGCTGATATCTTAGAGGATTTGGATGAGGGTGAATTGCTTTATGCAGCATCTTGGTATCGTAATTATCAGAGGAATCAGAAGCTGATTGATTTGAAAGAATCACCTAAAGAGTTGTTTTTGGAATGTTTAGAGACATATCATAAAGCACCAGAAGGTGACCGTAGTAAACTACTAAATTACTTTGTAGATAATAAGTTAAAAGAATTGATGGATAACATAGGAGATTTTTGATATGCCATATACACCACTAATGTCTGAGATTTTGGACAAAGTTGCGAAGGCGAAGACAAAAGAAAAGAAGGTTGAATTGTTGAGAGAACACAATACAGATGCATTGAGAATGGTTCTCAAGTCATCTTTTGATCCTAACATTGAGTGGGATTTGCCAGAAGGTGATGTTCCATACACACCAAATGAATCACCAGAAGGAACAGAGCACAATATGCTCGTACATGAGGCAAGAACTTTGTTTCATTATATTAGGGGCGGCAACCCTCAACTAACGACTAACCGTAGAGAGAACATGTTTATTCAGATGTTGGAAGGATTGCATCAGAGTGAAGCAGAACTTGTAGTTGCTGCAAAAGATAAGGCTCTACACAGAAAGTATAAGGGTTTGTCTGCTAACGTGGTAAAAGAAGCATTTGGTTGGACTGAAGAATACATGCTACCGGATGATGATGATTATCCAGGTGAGCACCCAAGATCATAATGAGTGTTGGTGTTTGGGTAAGTGGAAGTCTACTGGCTCTTGGTGGTATATTAGGTGCCTCTTGGTACACACAAGACAAAGAAAAACAGATAGAGTGTCTTGCTAAAAACTTGTACTTTGAGGTTGGAAATCAAGGCACAGCAGGAATGCTTGCTGTGTCTTCTGTTGTTATAAATCGTGTCAATGACGATAGATTTCCAAACACTATGTGTAAAGTAATCCATCAAAAAAGAGGTGGTGTTTGTCAATTTAGTTGGTATTGTGATGGAAAATCTGATAATCCACCAAACAAAAAAATCTACCAAGAAAAACTTGACTTTGTTAGTAAATTGTTAGATAATGATAGACAGTGGGTTGACATTACTGATGGTGCTTTGTTCTATCATGCTAATTATGTTCGGCCTTCTTGGAGAAAGAAGTTCACAAGAACGACTGAAATTGATAAGCATATTTTTTATAGATGGAACAAAAAATAAATGGCAATGTTTGATTATCACCTTCTTTTTAAATTTGCAAATACGAAAAGACTAAAAATTATTTGGTGTCGAGATCATCGAACACACGGTGTTCGCTTTAATAATCCAGTTATTAAATATGTTGCTAAATTTGTTGGAGCTACCACTACCATAGTAGATAGAACAGGACAGACTAATACCTCTTGGTTTGATTATAGTCCAATTCCTTCTGATGTTAATACAGAAAAGTCATTTGAAACTTGTGCATTGGAAGCAGCAGAAAATATTTGGAATCTAGCTCGTAAGAAAAATAATCTTCCTGTTCACATTGCATGGAGTGGTGGAATAGATTCTTCTGTTGTACTTCTATCTTTATTAGAAACAAAACCTATTGACAATGAATTGCATGTAAGATATACTATAGATTCAATACAGGAATTTCCAAGCCTATACAATGAAGTAGTTTCCAAGCAATGGAAACCTGTACCAGTGGATATGTTGTACGACACTGATTTCTATAACAGAACAGATTGTCTTAAAGTATCTGGTGATTGCGGTGACCAACTTTTTGGTAGTGACAGTGTAATAGACGATGATAATGCTTTTCATGATTCTTGGCAAATTATGAAAAAATGGGATTTGGAGAAAGTATATGCTCCAGTTTTTTTAGAAGGAGGTAAGAGTTCAGTTTGGCCAGCAGATTTAGAAATCCAACAGGAACTTTGGAAATACATAGATGAACATGTTACTCGTGCACCATTTGAAATCAAAACCAGATTCGATTTATATTGGTGGATTAATTTTTCTATAAAGTGGCAACATGTTAAATATCGTATGCCAATAAATTTTTCTGGTGCAACAGAATACAAAACTAATTTAGCATTTTTTGATACAGAGGACTTTCAACGTTGGTCATTGTCAAATCATGATAAGAAACACAAGTGTACTTGGACATCTTATAAATGGCCCGCAAAAGAATTTATTCACAAATATCATCCTGATAGAGATTATCTCATCAATAAAAAGAAAGTTGGTTCTGGGATTAGTTCGGTTCCTTGGCGTAAAGGTGGAATATATACACCTGACCGGCCGCAGTTGATTTTAAGTGATGGTAGAATATGGAAATATAGTGATGGAGAAATACCGGCACATGTTGATGAAGAAGTTTCAATTTTTGAAGAGTTTTATTGGTTAAGATAATGATTATATTAGATTCTATTATTTTTGCTTTGTTTATTTTTTCCCTTTTGTTTTTGATTAATATTTTGGACAAATAATTAATGAATATATTTTACGTTGATAAAGACCCTATGATTGCTGCACAGATGATGTGTGATAAACATGTGGTGAAAATGATATTGGAGAGTGCACAGTTGCTTTCTACTGCACATCGTGTTCTTGATGGTGACGACTATGCTGACACAGTAGGTTTGTACAAGACAGCCCACAAGAATCATCCTAGCACCATCTGGACTCGTGCTAGTGTGCATAATTATATGTGGTTGTATAACCATATGATTGGTTTGATGCAAGAATACACTTGTCGATATAATAAACATCATGCATCAGAACGACTGAATGCGCCTCTAAGAAAAACTCCTACTAATATTCCCGTAGTTGATTTTTTTGACCCACCACAATGTATGCCAGACTATTGTAAGACAGAAGATACTGTCAGTGCGTATCGTCATTACTACATAAATGAGAAAGCAAGTTTTGCAAAATGGAAGAATGCAAAAACACCGGAGTGGTTTAATGTCGGAGCAGCCGCATGATTTTATTTCCAAGAGAATAAAGAAGACAGAGAAACAGATTCTGTCACATATAAACAAACTAAACAAAAAACACTCTTTTGACAATCTAAATAAAACTGAAAAACTAAAGGGACAACTCAAGATGTTGGAGTTGGTTTTTTGTTATATGCATAGAAAGATAAAAGAACTAAACAAAGAATTAGAGGGTAAAAAGTAATGCCAACATATACATTTTTCAATGAGTTATCAGGAACAGAATATGACGAGTTCATGTCTATTTCTGCTATGGAAAAAATGATGAAGGAAAATCCACATATCAAAAGAGTGTGGAATCCTGATTGTGCTCCTGCGTTGGCTGGAGATCATCTTATGGGCGTGGGCCCAAAGAACGATGAAGGATTTAAAGATGTGATGAGAGGTATTGCTTCCAAACATCCTGACTCACCAATGGCAGATAAGTATGGTAGTGGTAAGAGCACTAAAAGATTACAAGCTGAAAATATCTTCAATAAACACAGGAACAGAAAATAATGTCATCTAAGAAAGTTGCTAAAGATATTGTACAATCTAGTCTGATTGATATCAAACCTATTACTGACAATCAAAAAATTGTCTTTGATTCGTGGAAGGAAGATAAACATCAATTTTTGTATGGTACGGCAGGAACTGGCAAAACCTTTGTGTCTTTGTATCTTGGTTTGAAAGATGTTTTGGATTTGAAGACACCATATGACAAGGTGATTCTAGTCCGTTCTTTGATACCTACCAGAGAGATTGGTTTTCTGCCTGGAGATGAAGAAGATAAGGCTGCACTGTATCAGGTGCCATATCAGAACATGGTCCGTTGGATGTTCAAGATGCCAAATGAACAGGCATTCAACAACCTGTACGACAAACTAAAAACACAGGGTTCTTTGTTCTTTTTGTCAACTTCTTTTCTTAGAGGGTTGACATTTGACAACAGTATCATTATAGTAGATGAATGTCAGAATCTAAACTTTCATGAACTCGACACTATTATTACAAGAGTAGGACAGGATTCGAGGATTGTTTTCTGTGGAGATTTTAATCAATCAGACCTACAAAAAACAAATGAGAAAAATGGCCTATATAATTTCTTGCACATTCTACAAGAGATGGAAGAATTTAATTGCATGGAATTTGATATCGGTGACATTGTTAGATCTGGGTTCATAAGAAGTTATATTATTAATAAAATGAAAATGGGTTTTCATGGAGAATAAAATTTATATCAAGCCATCTCAGAAGGATTGGCCGGTATTTCACATGAAGTCTCCTGTAAAAATTAAAAATCTACGGGGGAGTAATGTTGATGCATTCAATCAAGAACTGGAGAACGACATTAGAGACTCTGGTGATAGATTGGGAAACAGCACCGCTGCAAAATGTTATATGACACGATGGGACATGCATCAAGAGTATAACTCTTTTAAGAAACTAAGTGAGTTGGTAATCAGTCTTGCCAAGACAGTGCCACTTGCAAATGCAACAAATGAAAATGGTGACCCCAGACAATATGAGTATGACATCGTAGACAGTTGGGGACTCATTTACGAAAAAGGACGATTTACAAAATCACATCAGCACTGGCCACACACCTGGAGTTTTACATATTGTGTAAAGGGTTGTGACAGTTGCGCTCCGTTAGTTTTTAATGATGGTCTGGGTGATGGTGACAGTGGCCAATTATTCTTGGTGACACCAAATGTTGGTCAAGTAATTCTTTGGCCTGCGTGGTTATATCACTCTGTGCCTGAACAAGAATGTGAACACGAAAGAATAATGGCAGTTGGTAATTTAACAGTGGACTGGGAGAAAAGTGTGATTCCAGTTACAGAACATAAACTAACGCAACCACCAAAAGGAGAAAATAAC
>JAAOEI010000520.1_pt1 | contig 14871 bp, 26 predicted proteins | sample 7059261 | NCBI WGS metagenome assembly JAAOEI01 (sample SAMN14008812, study PRJNA610033) | viral metagenome | isolation source: viral particles filtered from seawater | place: China: Hangzhou Bay, Yangshan Deep Water Harbour | collected 2017-10-31
AAGCCTTGTTATTAAACAGTTATTCGGCGTTTCCAAAAATGTTACGCAAGCCGCTCTCTCAGTTATTCGCCGTTTCCAAAATGTGTACCGCACCGCACACAAGCAACTTACCCGCGGTTTATAAGCACATCTTCACCGCACTAAAAAACACCTGTCAGTTACATCTTTGTTACTAAACAGTTATTCCTATTTTTAGCACCTGCAACATAAACCATTTCTCAACATTACAGCCATGTAATGCACAACCCGCTTGCCTTACCAATACAGGGCGCGTATAAACAGTCCTGTCAGCTTAACCCACAAGGAGCACAGCAAATGACCCGCGAAGATTACTTAAACACCGCCACCCAAGCCCTAGCCCCGCGCTTTGCGGCGCTTGGTTATCCCTTGCCGAATGTCCGCGCTTCGGTCGGTATTCCGGCCGGCGGCAAAGGCGGTAAATTTAAGCGCATTGGCGAATGTTGGTCCCCCAATGCCAGCGCGGACCAAACAACTGAAGTCTTTATCTGCCCGTCACAGTCCAATGCAGTTGATGTTCTTGCAATCTTGTTACACGAATTGATCCATGCCGCCGTTGGCCTGGAATGTGGTCACAAGGGCGCGTTTAAACGTGTTGCCATTGCCTTGGGTCTAGAAGGCAAAATGACCGCCACAGTTCCCGGCACCGCGCTTAAAGCCGATCTTGCCGCCCTCGCTGCTACCCTTGGCGAATATCCCCATGCCGCGCTCAATACCGCGCTTTCTGGCCGCAAAAAACAGACAACTCGCATGATTAAGCTGGTTTGCGATGACTGCGGCTGGTCCTGCCGTACCACGGCTAACCATATTGAGGCTGGCCTTCCTACCTGCCATTGCGGCGGTCATATCGCGGTGGCATAAACAAACGGCTTGACAACATAGCGGGGGATAGCATACGTTATCTCCCGCCAGCTTAACCCTTACAAAAAAAGGACTACGCATATGGACCTCTGGAACACCGAAACTCCCATTAACGAGATCGAAGGCTTGGACATTGATGTCCCGGCCTGGATTGACCAGGACATATCCTTCGCCGATGTTGCCGCCATTGTTCAGGGCGGTTGTGCCTCGGGCGCGTATATGCCTGCTGTCACCTATCATCAAGCACTGGCGACAATGGGCGAGCATGGCGATGATGTGCTGCAATACATTGAAGATAGTTTGGGCGAATTACCGCAACCACCGCGCGATACGTCTTGGTCCGGACTAGCGTGTTTTTATTTGTCATGTGCCGTTGAATTATGGGCTGGAACCATTGAAGCCGATCTCGAAGAATTTGAACCAGAAGCGGAGGAAGTATAACCATGATCGCCTACCACAATGACCCGGCCCTTAAAGCCAAGCTGTTGGCCGATTTACAGGCCCACGCCGACGCCGACCGGCTAGTCAAAGGCCAGTATTGGGAGAACGGCAAAGGCTGCGCGGTTGGGTGTACTTTGCACAGCCTTGGCGCTAAAGGAAATGCAAGTAATCATGCAGAATACGAAACGCGGCTTGGCATCCCGCAAGCATTGGCGCGGTTGGAAGATACTATTTTTGAAGGCTTGCCAAACGCCGACGCAATGCGTTGGCCGATGCGTTTTAGCAGCGCCATTTCTCCCGGCGCTGATTTGTCGCTCGTCGTCTGGAAGTGGTTGCACTGGTTGTTGATGGACGGGCTGCCGCGTGTAAACGACATGGCTGTAACGGCTGTGATCAAGCAATGCGCTGATGTACTAGTGCCGTTGACACGCGGCGAGCCGGTTGACCGCCACGCGGCGGCTGCGGCGGCGCGTGCGGCTGCGGCGTATGCGGCTGCGGAGGCTGCGGCTGATGCGGCGGCGTGGGCGGCGGGTGCGGCGGCGCGTGCGGCGCGTGCGGCGACTGATGCGGCGGCGCGTGCGGCGCGTGCGGCTGATGCGGCGGCTGATGTGAAATATCAACTCATGGCTGATAAGCTAATTGAATTGCTGGAGGCGGCGTGATGCTCGCCATCCTGACAAAGTACCACGAACCCACTTCCGCAAAAGCCGGGCGCATATCAGCCTGGACGCAAGACGCTAAAATGCTTTCTGTGCCAGCCAAAAACACGGCTGAGGATCATCTAAAAGCAGCGCAAAACCTGATGCGTGTAAACGGCATCACTGGAAAATATAATCAGGTAGCGTTGCCTGACGGCGGCGCTGAATACGTCGTAATCGTGGGTGAGTTATGAAACAGGTTCTTATCGCTATCGCGGAAGGTGCGGCGCTGGTCGCGCTGCTTGGCACCATTTACGTTTATCTGATGGTTTTCGCAGCATGACCCGCATTGAAATCATAGGCGATTGCACTTTGTATTTGGGCGATTGCCTGGAGATACTGCCGACGCTTGGGAAAGTGGATGCTGTGGTGACGGACCCGCCGTATGGGAACGCCAATCACGATGGCGATTGGAATGCGCGGTTGAATGAACACCGTGGCCTAGAAAACCAACCCATTGCGAATGATACAGCCGACTCCATGAGGATCGTGGTTGACGCCATGCTCACGCAGGCCGCCCGCTTGCTCAGCAAGAAGGCGTCGGCGTGCTGTTGCTTTTGTGGCGGGGGGGGGCCGCGTCCAGTGTTTGGGTGGCTTGCCGAGCGCATGGATCGCGATGGCCTTCAGTTTTTCCATTCGCTCATATGGGACAAGAAAAATCCTGGCCTTGGTCAGCGGTTTCGCAGGCAGCATGAAATGATGATGGTCGCACACAAAGAAGGTGGGCGGATTTTGTGGAACGCGGACGGCCGAAAACTACCCAACGTGCTGTCGCAAATGCCAGACCGCGAGCGCGAGCATCCGAACGAAAAGCCATTAGCCCTGATGCAAACGTTGATCGATACGCTCAGTAACGAGAGCGACACCATCCTCGACCCCTTCATGGGCAGCGGCACCACGGGCGTTGCGTGCGTCAAGCTTGGACGGAAATTCATCGGCATAGAGATTGAGCCCAAGTATTTCGACATAGCCTGCAAGCGTATCCAAAAGGCTGTTGACGAGCCTCGCCTTGCATTGCCTGAACCTAAACTTAAGCAAGAGAAGATGGAATTATGACCCGCACAACGCCAGATTATTATATCCTCAACGAAATGCGCCGCTGTATCGCGCTTCATCTTCAAAAGGCGCTGAAGGAGTGTGAGGTGCTTAGCCGTGATCTGCATCATCTAAATCCGATTACAGTGACAGCGGATATAGCGCGGCAGTTTGACCCTGCCGATGAGGGGCCGATACAGGATGCGTTTGTAGATGGTTTCTACAATGCCACTCGCGCACTTGCGGAAGATGGTTTTGACGAACCGTTTACACGCTCTACTCTGCCAAGCGGCTTGCCTAATGACTGAAAAGCGCATAAACTTACGCTATGCGACAACGTGCCGCTGCGGCGTGTATTTATTCAAAGGTGCGGCGGCTGTTTATACGCCTGGGCGTGGAGTTATGGGCTGTTATGACTGTTCCAAGGATCAGCTATCAAGATTTGCTAGACAGTCACCGCCAGCTTGTAAAGAAGGTGCGCGAGTTGCGGGAGGTGCGAGACTCGCAGGATCAAGAGATTAAGTTTTTGCGTCAAACCCTAGCAGAATTTGGTTGTTCTGTTTTTTGGAAAAAAGATTTGAATTAACGCGCACATACCCGCCAATACCCCGTTGGCTCCGCTGGCCGGTGCGGAAGTGCGCGAACCGGCCACTTACCACCACAAGGAAAAATATAATATGAAAGACGACATCCAAGCCATCGCTGCGCTTGTTAGTACATCGGCCATAATTATCATTATTACGCTAGGCTTTGTCGCCATTGCACAATATGTCAGTGGCATTGCGTACCGGCTAGGCTTGCACAGCAACGCTTCACAATGGACGATTTATGCAATGGCGTTGCTGTTATGCGTTGGTGTCACGTTGTCGATCCTTGGTCGGATCGTTGAAGGAAAATGGTGGTGGAAGTGATTAACAGTAACCGCTTTGTGATGTGCATGGCGTGTAAACACGCCGTATGGCCGCAGGAAAGTCTTGGCGAATGTCATCATCCTGACGTTGTTGATGTGTTGACGATGGAAGCGCGCAACCCTAACGGCGCATGTGGACCGCATGGTAAATTGTACGAGGAAAAAAATGACCGATTTGAGTCCTGAAGTTAAAGCGTATATGTCAAGTATTGGGAAGACCGGCGGAAAAGCTGGCACCGGCAAAGCCAAGGTGCGCGGCAATGCAGACTATTACCGCAAAATTGTTGCAAAGCGTTGGGCAAACGCAAATGGCAAGAAAAGCATCAAAAAAACCGCAAAATAAATTGCCGCCAGTACGGCGTTTTGAAATGGGGGCGTCACTCCATAACGAAACATTTTTGCTTGGGCTAGGCTATCGGATAACAAGAACGCTGAAATTTATTAAAATTGAATACAAAGACAAAACATTCAGAATTAAACATTCTGAATTTCTTAAATTTGTAGACAAAATTCGCATTAAACATGGTTATGAGCCGATCATAAAGCCTCGGTCATAATGATGTATTTGTCGTCTATCGTGTGCCGGATCAGTTTTAATTCTTGCAGCTTCTTGAGCGAACGCATTGCCATCACATAAGCAGACTTTTCGTTCTTTGAACGCTTGGCAATCATAACTTTCACTTCATCTTTGGTTACAACGCCATTTAGATGAATAAAGTCTAATACCACTTGATCTGTTTCGCCCAACGCTGTGCTGCCTGTTTTAAGCTGTTCCACAATACTGATATATTTTGCGGCGAGTGACGTAATACTGTCGCCATCCTCATCTGTCCAAAGCGGCTGCGATTCCAGATTAAATGATTGCGACGATATTTTATCGCCGTCCTTCTGTTTCGTGACTTCAATAGACGCACACAATTCAGCTTCTTTGCGTACAGCCAGTAGAAAATCCACGTTAGCTGTAAACGCGCTAGAGCCTCTAGGTCTGCCGCTGTTATCGTTCGAATGTCCTATGTGGTGAATGACAATCACTGTTGCACCAAATGGTTCGCGTAGGTGGGTGTTCACCTGTCTGAAATACTCGGATACGTCTGTGGCCGCATTTTCATCGCCAAAGAATGTTTGGCTAAACGTGTCCACGATAATCAAAGACGGCTTTTCAGATAGCGCCTCAATGTCTTTACGCAATGATTTAAGGCTTGCTTCGTCTGTCAGCACGAGCGGCGTAGCACAGGTCCAAAAATTAGACGGCAATGCACGGTTGTTCAGTTTGTGCCAAGCTGCAATGCGCCTGTAGATACCAGCACCGCCTTCGCTGGCGACATAAACGACAGGACCGCTTTTTGTCTTGCGATTGATCCAGTTAATCGCATGGGCAACGTGTAAACCAAGGTCGATGGCAATAAATGACTTGTAAGCGCCGGACGCGCCAAACAGAACGCCCATGCTATCAAGCGGCACCATGCCCTTCACCAGCCATTTAACGGCTTTTGACCGGCCTTCTAGCGTGTTTATATCAAGCAATAGACCTGTTTCTGGCACAGGCTGATATTTTGGTTCAGGCGCAAACTTTTGTGCGCCAGTCACCATGCGAGGGATTTCATCATAGCGTGACTGCCACCTGGAGACTTCAGCAGCATCTTGTGGCTTTACCGCAAGCATGAGGCCGCGCAAATGCTCGACAACTGCGCCTGGGTTTAACCCCGCACTAATCAGCTTGCTTGATAGTTTTAGGAGGGGATCGTGATAGCTGCGGTCAGCAGGATCATCCTGCGCCAAGGCTGCAATAAGTTCAGCATGGCTTGAGCCAGTGGCTTGTTTAATGTTCTCTTTGACTGTTGACGGCTTGCCGCGCAAGGCTTCCAGGTCTAAGCCAAAAGCAGCACAAGCATCGGCTAAAGAGTATTTGTCTGTCAGATTGGCTTGTATGACTTTGACTTGCCAAACGCCAGTTTCGCGTGGCTTCGTGTTTGAGGCTGCTGGCAAGCGCATATAACGGACAGCATTGTTGCCTGATTTGTCGGCCTTGATAAAACCTTTGTCTGCAAGTTCAGACATAATTGCATCAACGAGCGCCAGGTTTGTTGCGTCTGCATCGGACTCGTCGATCAATATTCCAGCCTGATAATTCTGTGGACTTGTCTCAAATATCCAAGAAACCTGACCGTTTATATCGTCCAACTGTACGTCATCTACACCAAGCGCAGCTAACCGCGCAAAATGGTTCTTAGAGCGCTTAAACGATCCGCTATCATCTAAGCCAGAAAGAACGCTAGGACTGAAATATGCGTTTTGATTGGCGACTGTATCAATCAAGTTGGCTTGATTAACTTTGTGCTGATACATACGCCCCGCCCACTGGCCTTGCGTAGCTTGGCCTGGGTCGGATGCGAAGTGTGCAACCCATAAATATTGGTCTGTTTCTGCGCCGCCAAGCGCAGATAAAAACTCGCTGTTTTTCATATTTGACCTATCTGATGTGAGTTAGGTCATCAACAGTGAGTTTGATCTTGTTCAGTTTACAATGTTCTAAAATGCGCGACCAATGTTCCTGCGGAATTAACCCGGCTTTGGTCTTTTTGCGCGGCAATAACCACCGGCTAACAGCACTCGGCGCAATATCTAGTATCCGCGCCGTAGATCGCACACCGCCTAATGTAAGAATGACTGAATATGCCGGTTCGCGTTTGTGTTTGATTTCTTTCATTTGCAAACCCCTGTTGTGGTGGAGGATGGACGATATTTATATGTCGTAAAATAGTCAACACTAAAAAAATCAGGTGTTGCATTTTATTAAACACTAAAATAATGTCACGACCCTACTTGATAACGAGGTGAACATGAACGCGACAGAACTGGTAATAGCTTGGCACAACGCGAAACGTGCAGAGACGGAGGCGAACGAAAAACGTACTAAAATTGAAAACGAAATTTTGAAACTAATAACAGTCAAAGAAGAAGGCCGCAGCAGCGCAATGTTGACTAATACAACGCGCTGCATCGCAACGAGTAAGCTAAGTTACAAAGTTGATTTGAAGTTGCTGCAACAGTTGACTCAAAGTTGGCCTGAGTCCGAACGTCCTATAAAAACAAAGGTTGAGGCCGACGAGTCTCGATTAAAGCAGATCAGGCATGAACGTCCTGAACTGTGGAAAAAACTGGCACAAGCTATAACGCTGAAGCCTTACAAAACCCACATCACACTGGAGAAAGTCGATGGCGTTTGATCTAAATAGTATCAAGAAGAATACAAGTATATCCTCGCCACGGCTTATGATTTATGGCGTGGAAGGCATTGGCAAAAGTACGTTTGCCGCTGGCGCACCAGCGCCTATTTTTATCCCTACAGAAGATGGCCTGGGAAATCTGGAAGTCGATCATTTTCCCTTGGCGAAAAGCACTACTGACGTATTGGAAGCCATTGGCTCACTGTATGAGCAGAAGCATAAATTCAAGACAGTCGTAATAGACAGTTTGGATTGGCTTGAGAACTTTTTGTGGACTGAAGTTGAAAATAGCCATGACGCAAAGGATTTGGCTTATGGCAAAGGCGCTATTATTGCCGCAGAAAAATGGCGTGAAATCCTGAATGGTTTAAACGCGCTACGTAATGACAAGGGCATGATTGTGATCTTGCTGGCGCATTGCACGATCAAACGCTTTGATAGCCCAGAGACAGAACCATATGATCGTTATCAGCCTAAGCTGCAAGAGCGTTCAAACGCATTGATTCGAGAATGGGCTGACGCAGTTATGTTTGCCAATTATAAAACAGTCGTAACTAAAGAGGAGGTTGGATTTAACAAGACGATAGCGCGAGGCATTGGAACGGGCGAACGCTTGCTTCATTGCAATGAGCGCCCTGCCTACATGGCTAAAAACAGATACAGCTTGCCAGACAAGATTCCGTTGACCTGGGAAGCCTTTGAAAACGCAATCACCACCACAAAATAAAGGAAACGTGCAATGCCTACATTTTCGTATGAAGTTGGCGAAGAAGTACAACAGAAGCGGTCTTTTGATGCGCTGCCCAAGGGCAAGTACCGCGCCATTATCAATAACACCGCTATCAAACCCACCAAAGCCGGAACCGGCGAATATCTGGCTGTGACATTTCAGATTATTGAGGGAGATCACAGTGGTCGTAGGATTTGGCAAAATCTTAATCTCAGCAATCCAAACAAGACGGCTGAAGATATTGCACGACAGGAACTAAACGCCATTTGCGCGGCTGTAGGAATTTCGTCTGGAACCCGGTTGCAGCAGACGGAAGAACTGCATGACATTCCGCTGGTGATCGACGTTGGATTGGATAGTAAAGACGAAACGCGCAATCGCATTTATGGTTACGAACCTGATGGCGCTGTAGCTGCAAAGCCAAAGGCTAAAGCTGCCGCAGCGTCTAGTGGCAAGAAGCCCTGGGAGAAGTAACCATGACATACTTGCCCCAAAGCCAACACGGAACCGCGCAAGCCATCGCAGACTGGTACGCGGCAAAAAAAGAGGCTTACAGACCCCACCTTGGGGCAAGTGTTATCGGCCATAACTGTGACAGGCACGTTTGGCTTACCTTTAGGTGGGCCAAACTGCCTGGTTTTCAATGGCGCACTAAACGCTTATTTGACACCGGAAAACGTGAGGAATCGCGGGTGCTTGCAGAGTTGAAGGCAATAGGCGTTGAGATTCATGCTGACGATAATGGAAAGCAGATCGAGTGCCGCGATGAGTCAGGTCATTTTGGCGGAAGCGTTGACGGCATTGGTATTGGCTTTAAGGAAAGCCCTAAGACTTGGGCTGTTTTAGAAGTTAAAACGCATAACACTAAGTCTTTTGCCGATCTTGAGAAGAAAGGCGTTGAAGAAAGCAAGCCGCGCCATTGGGCGCAAATGCAAGTCTATATGGCCCTGATGAAGCTGGACCGCGCCTATTACTTTGCCGTTTGCAAGGATACGGATGATATTTATGGCGAATGGGTACACTTCAATAAAGCCGCCTACGCAAAGATATATGAACGCGCCAAGAGCATTATTGGCGCAGCGCAGCCGCCAGAACGCATTAGTGCAGACCCGGCGCATTGGGAATGTAAGATGTGCGACTTTTACAATTTATGCCATCAAGACAAATTGGCGGCGGTTAATTGTCGAACTTGCTGCCATGCAAGTCCTGGTTCAGAAGGCAAATGGAATTGCGAATATCATAAGATGCCAATAACAGAAACAAAGCAAAATGCCGGTTGTCAGTCGCATATGTTTATCCCTGCGCTGGTGCCGTTTGCCGATGCCGTAGATGCCGCAGAAGGTTATGTTGAATACCGGCATAAAGTAACCGGCAAGACGTTTAAGAACGGTGAAGGGCATTATCAAAGCAAAGAGTTAGAAATGCTGCCTTCAAGTATTATTACTGAAGGCGTAGTGCATGAGATTAAGACCGCTATACCTAAGAGCCAAATTACAAAGGTAAAGCCTGTCGTTGACGATAAGCCTTTTTATGATGATCCAATTCCGTTTTAGGAAAATAATATGTCCGGCAGAATGTCACGCAATAAAGGCGCTGGAGCAGAACGCGAACTAAGCACGTTACTGTCTGAAGCTCTTGGCATAGAGATTAAACGCAAGCTAGGCCAAGCCAGGGACAGTGGCGACGATATTCAAATTGGCAAATACCGCATTGAAGTAAAGCGCCGCGAGACATTAGCCATTATGCAATGGTGCAAACAGGTGGAAGCCTGTTGTCAGGATGACGATGTTCCAGTAGTTGCGTTTAGGCAGAACGGACAAGATTGGCGCGTAGTAATGCGTTTACACGACATATTGCCGTTGTTAAAAATGTTTAATTCTTCTTCGTCGTAATGCTGTCATCGCCTTTAGTGACAGTCACAACGTCGCCGTCAATCGTGACTTTCATAGGCACTTCTGTTTTATCAAGCCGCGCAATCAAGCCCTCAATGACTTTGAACTCCGGCTTCTCCGGCTTGTCTGCCGTGCCGGTGATGCCGGTTAGGATGCCGATGAGCGCCATTGCAGCGGTGCTAACAAGGCCGACAACCGGAGTCAGGGCTTCCGACGGCAGGATGGTTGCGGCGAACACGCCAACGCAGACTAAGAACACAATCATCGGCACACCCCACTTGCCGATAAACCTACTAGCAGCTTCTTTGGCGGTTTCAGTTTCCATGACTATTTCCCTGGAGCTTTTTGCGAGTTTCTCGTACCAAACCACCACAGAACGCAAGTCGTAGTCAGGTACAGAATAGTGCTGATGATGTGGTCGTGGACGCGCATAGCGTCTGCCGTAGCGAACGCCACGCCAGCCATGATGGCGCGAGCCTCAATGTAAATCATGGTCGTAATGGCGCACAAATAGATCGTCAGTCCAGGGCGCACAATACCGCGCAGGAAGTCCAGAAGCACAAGCAGAAAGCCGGTCACAGGTCCAATCTTAACCTTTGCGCTGTATTGTTTCGGCTCGCTATTAAATGACGCGGCAAATGATGTTTCCGCTGCTACGGTTTGCCTTGCCTCGGCCTCAATAGTTGCCACCTGAGTCCTGGCAGCCCATTCCTGCGCCAGCATCTCACCGTCAATACGGCGCATATTGGCTTCATGCTCATGGTCCAGTTTTTTCATCTCGATTTCTTGTTTTATTTTCAAAAAGTCAAAAAACCGCTGAAAGCCGACCCCAAGCAGCCCAGTCACGCCGCCGCTGAAGATAGAACTAATGATCCCTAGCATCGACAATCTCCAGTTCAAATGGTTGGCGGTTCATAGCCGTTTCTAAGCGCCGTACAGCAGGAGCAGACAGAAGTATGGCCTTCTGCCCATCCATTGTGCCAAGGCGCTCACCAAGCGCGATACAGCCGTGTAGCTGCTTTTTATATGGCGGATTATCGCCCATGAAGTTAGCACTATGGATGCGGATACCGGCTCGGTTGGGGACGCCATCAACAAGATACATAGCGCGTTTAAGCGCTGGAGAGTAAGTCCAGCGACAAGTGTATTTACCAGCGGGGATGCAAGAAATATTAGAAGCATTATCACGATCCGGCAATTCGCCGGTAAACAGCGTCGTACCGCCAAAAGTTATGCGCCCGAACGTGCCTTGATCGCTAGTTTCTAGGCGTTCAAGAACGGCTTTCATTTCCACGGAGCGCCGTTAATTAAAAGCCAACCCACCATTGCTATCAATAACCCAATGATTCCGTAAATAACTTTATCCAAGCGTTCATTCACCGACTTAAATGCTTGTTTTATATCTGCATATCTTTCTGCACAAACTTGTTCATGCAGACTAAGACGGGTTTCTGTAACGATTGGATCAGTCATAATTAAATTCCAAGTCCTTGAACTTCAACCCAATTTTGGGTTTGTTCATCCCAACCATATACTTTGCCATCCGTAGGATATGGCACAGGCGCTTCCCACTGGCAGGTTGTCTCGTTAATTACCCATGACGGATACGGCTGCGGAGGAATAAAGGCATCCCGGCCAGCATCGTAAGCAAAACCAACACCTGCGTAATTCTTTCGCATATTGCCGTTGTAACTGGTCTGCTTCCACGTTCCGCCTAAAAGGCGTTCGCAAAACGCCGCGCCAATGCTTTCTTTCTCAACGCCGGTTGCGTCTGCGGTGTCTTTATTAGCGACAACGATAACGCGCTGGACGATATTGTTTTGATCTAATTCTGCAAAGTGAGCCATATTTTCCTCGCTTACAATTCTAGTCCAGTAAGGTTGTCGTCGTCACCAATATGGCCGACAGGGAACGTGTTGAAGGACATACTTACGCGCATATCATCGCCTTTTACAGTTTCAACCATATGCGTAAAATGCGATGGAAACAGCAGAAGTTGGCCTGTCTCAACAGACAACCACCAGCTTTCTGAATTAAACAAGTTCCATTGATCTACCGGCAATTTAATCTGTTGATAACCGTCACGATAGAAGTAGATGCGGTCGGTATCTTTGTTTGCCTTAACGTAGAACACGCCGCTAATAAGCGAATTAGGATGCGCGTGTTTATGATGGAATTGTCCTGGCTTGGTGTAGTTTGACCATGACTGCGTAATGCGTAGCTTTACATCTTGTTTAGGGCTGTAAATCTCTTTGAGATATTTGCTTAAAGATGTTTCAACAAACTTGCGCAAAGAAGCCAGCTTTTCATTTTCAAGCAACTTACGATCTAAACTAGTCGTGTTTCCGGCGTTTGGCTTTTCTTCTTGATTGAGCAAAAAGCTGCTTTCCTCGTCCGTTAATTCACGGGCAAGGTTAAACAAGGAAACTGGCGTAGGAAATAAACCGTGCGTAATCACGATGCCATTGCCTGTTCAATGTCGCGTTCTTGCTGTTCAGCTTCTTCAACCTGTTTTGGCAACCAGATTGTATTGATGCTGTCCTCAAACGTTTTGATCTTATCAATCGTTTCCATCACTTCGTCATGGCTTGGCTTAGGACGCGGATCGTCCCATCGCGTAAACCCAACGCCACCTGTCCATTCCCACTTTGCACCTGGACGCAACATTTCAACAGCCGTGTTTATGCCAAGCATCATGTATGTTTTTGATACAGTCATTAGTTCACCTTGAGAATCACAATGCCAGAGCCACCATTACCACCAGTTCCAGCAGATGATGGGTCAGTAAACCCACTACCACCACCACCACCACCTGTATTTGCAGTTCCACTTGTAGCCGTAACGCCGCCTTTACCACCGGCACCACCACCGCCAGAACCGCCTGGACCAGCGCCGCCAGAAGCTACGTTGTAAATTCCGCCGCCCCCGCCGCCAGCATAAGTTACGCTGCTTCCGCTTATACTAGATGCAGTACCATTACCACCAGTACCGCCATCTGTATCAGACCCATTGCCGCCAACAGCAGAAGCGCCGCCGCCGCCGCCTCCGCCATACCAAGTGTTGTTAAAACCTGTTCCACCAGTATTGCCTTGGCTTGGGCTTGTCGATGGAGTATTCCCAGCGCCTCCAGTAAATGTACCTGAGCCACCACCAGCACCACCGCCACCAGAGCCACCAGCCGAACCGGCCTGTGCTACGCCGCTTGCATCGTTTCTGCCACCACCACCGCCGCCAGTAGAAGTGATGCTAGAAAAGACAGAATCATTACCATTACCGCCGTTGCTTGTTCGCGTTGATCTGCCTGCACCGCCAGCACCAACGGTAATTGTATAATCTGTTCCAGCAGTAACGCTTAATCCTGTGCCAGTTCTAAATCCACCAGCGCCACCGCCGCCAGCAAGAGTGCTTGCTCCACCTCCCCCGCCCGCTACAACAAGATAATCAACTGTCGTTGCGCCAGTTGGCGCTTTCCAAGTTGCTGTAGACTTAAACGTGATAACGGTGCCTGGAAGCATTGAGTAAGACAAGATAACGATACCGGAGCCGCCTTGGCCTCCTATCTTGTTAATAAATGATGGTGCAGCAGTTTGGCCGCCGCCACCACCACCGCCGCCAGTGTTTGCAGTTCCAGCCGTTCCGTCAGCAATAGGCTGACCAGCGCCGCCACCTCCAGAGCCGCCAGTCCCGCCAGTTCCGCCGCCTTGTCCTGCGCCACCTCCCCCGCCAGCGTAAGTAACAGATGAACCTGATATAGTTGATGCGGTGCCATTGCCGCCATTGCCGCCCGTTGTTGACGTTCCATTTCCGCCAACAGCAGAAGCACCGCCCCCGCCCGCGCCCGCGTAATTTGGTGCTGAACCCGATCCTGTGCCTCCGTCTGAACCTTGCGATGGAGAAGTTGAAGGTGTATTTCCAGTTCCGCCAGATTGGCCTACAAACCCTGGATAAGTATAACTACCTCCGCCGCCAGACCCACCATTTGCGCCAGAAGTGTACGGTGCTGTGCTTGATGAACCACCACCACCTCCACCCGCAGATGTAATTGTGCTAAATACTGAGTTATTTCCAGAACCGCCCTTGCTTGTGTCTCTTGCACCTCCAGCGCCGCCACCTCCAACAGTCACGGTGTAATCAGTACCTGCGGTAACACTTAATCCTGTTCCTGTACGAAAACCGCCAGAACCTCCACCGCCGCCGGAAACACCACCACCACCTGCCCCACCCGCCACAACTAAGTAATCAACACTTGTCACGCCGCTCGGCGCAGTCCAAGTTCCACTAGCAAGGAACTGTTCAATAATGGTGTAAATGCGGCGTGACGTAAAAAGCCCATACGCCAGAGCCGACATTGCGCCGCGAGTAATAACTGTAGGCATGTTGCGGCCTTACTTAAATTGAGTTTGAGAAGCGAGAACCGTAAACGCTGCGCTGCCTGTTTTAATGATTGTGTAAGTATAAATATCAACGCCGCTTGCATTGCCAGCCGTCCAGGCTGTGCCGCCTTGATACTTTGGCGTAACGCTATTGCCGTCAACTTGCACCGCGCTGTTGTAATAAGCCGTCGAGCCTTGCGTTACCAAGAAAGTAACAGTCATCACATCGCCAGTAGCCATTGCGGTATTTAGCGACGTACCAGACGAAGCGCGGAAATTGACTGTCCAGTTTGCAGAAGCGTTGCTTGTGTAATACAAAACGCTTTGCGTCGTAACATCGTAGTTAATTGTGCCAGTAGCCGCTGTAGCTGAAATTGTTGCTGGCTCAACTACGTTTGTAAACGCCGCAGCTAGAACGCTGGTCGATCCTGTAAACGTCTGTTTAGCCGTAAACGATTGAGCAATGCCCAACCCGGCAACAGTCGCACTAGACGATGGGAACGTCATAGTGGTCGAATCTGTACCAGCCAAAGTAAGCGAATTGTTGGCTGTCAGCGTTTTGCCGTCAGCAATCGTCAGCGTTGCCGACGTAGCAGGAGCCGTAATAGCAACCTTGTTTACACTGGTTGCGGAAGCCACACCAAGCGTAGGCGTTGTAAGCGTTGGGCTTGTGCTTAAAACAACGC
>JAAOEI010000521.1_pt1 | contig 14843 bp, 19 predicted proteins | sample 7059261 | NCBI WGS metagenome assembly JAAOEI01 (sample SAMN14008812, study PRJNA610033) | viral metagenome | isolation source: viral particles filtered from seawater | place: China: Hangzhou Bay, Yangshan Deep Water Harbour | collected 2017-10-31
GAGGGGCTTGACATATCACTAGAAGATGTAGTACAATTAAACATTGATAAGTTGAGTAAACGCCATGATGGTGGTTTTACAAAGGATTATAAGAGTTGATTCTATCTCCAGAAGATGCTATCTATGCTGCTAATGTTTTCGTAGATTATTTCTCCAACTTCGGAAGAATTGATGATTATCTACGAAAAGTAAAATTAGAAAGAATGGAGAGTTATCCCACAGCTCTTCCAGGCATGGGTCCACAAGATGAAATGTTTTCAGATTTTTCTATAAATCCAAATGATATGGATTTTGAGTGTAGAGAAGTTACTAATGAAACTTTCATGTATTATTTGGAAGTTGTGACTTCTCATGCCATAGAGTCTTCTATACCAGGAAAATCTTTACGTTACATTGTCTATGAAAAGAACACCAACAAGATTGTTGGATTTATTCGTATGGGTTCTCCTACTATCAACTCTAAACCTCGTAATGTATTTCTAGGCAAACCACTTGACACTCTTAATAAAGATGTAATGAAAAGATTCAATCAATCTTCTATTATGGGTTTCATTATTGTACCTACACAACCTTTTGGTTTTAATTATCTTGGTGGTAAATTGTTGGCTGCCATTTGTTGTTCACATCTTGTCAAAGATAAATTGAATGAAAAATATGGTGGTCCTTTTTGCATGTTTGAAACAACTTCTCTTTATGGATCTACCAAAGGTGCATCACAGTATGACGGTATGAAACCATTTCTTCGTTATAAAGGTAATACCGATTCGAACTTTGCGCCACTTATTAATGATGAAAACTATCGTCGTTTAAGTGATTGGTTTATCGAAAGAAATAATGGTGAAAGTCTGGTACCAGAAGATGCATCTTCTCGTAAGTTAAAGACACAAACAAAAATGATTGCAATTATTAAATCTTCTTTGAAAAAATTTGACAAAAAAGAGCTTGACAAATTTACTACAGCATGTAATAATGCTAAAGGTTTGACAGAGAAGAAACGTCAATACATGTCAGACTATGGTTATGAAAACGTGAAAGAGTATCTTAACATGGAAACGGATACACTTATCAAAAAGGATAACTATGATCGTTATAGTTTTGATGGTGTTGTCTCTTGGTGGAAGGATAAGGCTTCGAAAAGATTTGAATCTTTGAAGAACGATTCAAGAATTAGATCAGAAATCGAAGTCTGGAATAATAATCCAGAATCTATTGACATCATTCGTTAAATGTGTTATACATAATAATAGTGCGGGTGTCGTATAATGGCATTACCTGAGATTTCCAATCTCATGACGGGGGTTCGATTCCCTCCACCCGCTCCATTCGCCAATCAAACGGTTTCTGTAAGGAATTTCGTTAGCAACTTCAATTTGATTGGAATTTCACAACCAACTCCTTACTGTATTTTGTTAACTTCGATTCCTTAAAAGGAAATTTATAATGACACCAAGGTATATTGCAGATTGTGGTAGTAAAAAATATCACATATATGATAGGGTGAAAGTCAAATTTATTATGAATCTTTCATTAGATGAATTTAGAACACTTACGTGGATGAAAGAACCAGGAGACATAGGGATTGAAGCCGCACACGGTTCAAAAATTTCTAAGTGGTCTGCATCACAATCATGGAAAGATGAATCTCAAATCAGAGAATTTTATTCATTGTGTGAAAAACGTAGTATTGAACTGAGATTCTTGCCAGAAAAATCGATTTATAAATGGAGAAAACTATACTATCCGAAGGCAGAAAAGACTGATGAAGTTGATCTTCTCACATGGGCTAAAGCAATTGAAAATCATCCGCATATTTGGGATGTAGCATTACGTCCAAAGAATGTTGAGTTTCATGATCCAAATGAAGAGATAGATTCAGAAAACTTAACCAAACTTACAGCAGGAAATCTTTATAAACAAAATTTAAAAAATGTGTCCCGTATTGTATCAGCAGAAGATATTCCATATAAAAAGACTGTGCCTGGTCAAATTGCCTATGACCCCGATTGTATTGATGCTGTTGCTAGGCGATTGCAAAATCATAATACAGATGAGAATTCCAATCATGGTAAAATTATTAATGGCGTAGCGTATGGCACATTTAATGGAAAAGATATTAAACTTCCATTGTTAGATGTTCTTGGTATTGAAAGAAATAAAAAAGGTCAATGGAAGAGTCCATCTAAAGATACTCAATACGTTTCTTGTATGATGTTATTGATTGATCAAGATGGAAATAGATATGTAAATCCATTGACAAATGAGCCGATTGGATTTAAAATGATCAAACAGTTTGGAATGGTATCTTCTGGTTTTCATATGAAGCCTGGATTTCTTCGTCCAAAGTTTTATCATCATGGAATAAAATCATGGTCTAAATTTTATTTTGAAAATATTTATGGCGATAAGTATATGGACGATTCAAAATTTGAACACCATGAACTTAGAAATTTTATCAGAAACACTTCTCGTATTGCTTATGAACAAACTGTTAAAGCAATGCGTGATTACTTAAACACGCCTAAATCTAATTTGGAAAGTTTTTTTAATTGATTAAGCAATTTCGGTGGCAACTCCAATTTGATTGGAATTTCTCAACCAACTGTTTAATCAATCAATAATAACATCAAAAAGGAATTTCTGTGGCAACTCCAATTTGATTGGAATTTCAAGACCAACTCCTTTTTGATGTTTTTAAAAAGTACTTGACAAAAATACCAAAGTTTGATATGATATAAACATGATGTACGAAGGAGTGAACTTATGTCTGAGATGATTGACTATAAATTTGACGAAGACCGTCTAATTGCTGAATTGAAAGCATATATAGATAGTACATACGATGCACACTACTCACAGACAAAGTTTCAAGCAACAGAGTTTATCTTCGACTCTGGTCATGGAATGGGTTTCTGTATCGGCAACGTTTTAAAGTATGCTCAACGATATGGACGTAAAGATGGTTACAACAGAAAAGACTTGATGAAAGTCTTGCATTATGCTATGATGGCATTACATTTACATGATAAGGAGGATTTGAGTGGAAATTCAAGTAACAGTTGAAGAGTTGCGAAAAAGAAAGATTATGGTTTGTACTCCAATGTATGGAGCCATGTGCACCGGTCAGTATTCAAAATCTTGTACAGATTTAGGTATCATGGCTACTAATTATGGAGTACAGTTAGGATTTCATTATCTTTTCAATGAATCTCTTATCACTCGTGCAAGGAATTATCTAGTAGACGAGTTTATGCGTTCTGATATGACACATCTTATGTTTATCGACAGTGACATTGGATTTGATCCAAACGACGTTCTAGCAATGGCTGCTATCGCTGATCCAGAGTCAGATAAAGATATTGTTTGTGCACCATATCCAAAAAAGACTATTGCTTGGGAAAAGATTAAACGTGCAGTAGATAAAGGATTTGCTGACGAAAATCCAAATAAACTAGAAAAGTTCGTCGGAGACTTTGTTTTCAATCCAGCTCCAGGAACTGACCAACTTCGTGTTGATGAACCGGTAGAAGTTCTAGAAGGTGGTACTGGATTTATGATTGTTCAACGGCACGTATTTGAAAAATATACTGAAGCCTATCCAGAACTACTATATACACCAGATCACGTTAGAACTAAACATTTTGATGGTTCGCGTCAAATTATGGCATTCTTTGATACAGTAATTTGTCCAGATTCAAATAGATACTTATCAGAAGATTACATGTTTTGTCAATGGGCTAGAAACATTGGCATTAAAGTGTGGATGTGTCCTTGGATGCGTCTAACACATATGGGATCCTACATGTTTGGTGGTTCCCTCGTCGATTTAGCACAAGTAGGAGCTGCGGCAACTGCTGATGCTGAATTACTCTCTAAATATGCAAAAAAGTGAGGTAAATTATGAAACTATCTGACCAGACTATTGAAGTACTACAGAACTTTTCTTCTATCAACCAGTCTCTCCTATTCAAAGAAGGAAACGTTCTAAAGACCGTATCACCACAAAAGACTGTCCTTGCAGAAGTTCATGTTGGTGATACCTTTGAACGAGACTTTGGTATCTATGATCTTGGGCAGTTTCTTTCTGCAATGTCTCTTGTAGATGATTCTGTACTAGATCTTGGCGAACAAGTTCTCACCATTTCAGATGGTAATGGCACAAAGATTAATTATCGTTATGCCGATCCATCAATGATTGTTACTCCTCCCGAAAAGAATCTAACACTACCAGATGTAAACGCTTCCTTTTCTCTATCAGAAGAAGTGTTGAAGTCTGTTCTCCAGGCCGCTAGGGTTCTAGGTTTACCAGAAATTATCGTAGAAGGCGCTGATGGTAAGATTACTCTTAGTGCTGGGGATTCAAAGAACAGTTCTATGAATTCTTACAACATGACAGTTGGTACTACAGAAAGCACCTTCAAGCATGTCTTTAAGGTTGACAACATGAAGATGATGATGTTAGAATATAATGTTGAGATTTCTAGTAAGGGGATCTCTAAGTTTACAACAGAAGATGAAAGGGTCACATACTACGTTGCTACTGAATCCCGCTCTTAATGAAAGGTCTATATTATGGCAATGGGTGATTATTTGTGGGTGGAACAGTATCGTCCACCCAGCATCAAAGAGTGTATTCTACCAGAGCGTCTGAAGAATGTGTTTCAAGCGTTCGTAGATAAGAATCAAGTTCCTAATCTTCTTCTTACAGGTGGTCCTGGCGTCGGTAAAACAACCGTCGCTAGGGCACTCCTGAACGAACTAGATCTTGATTACATCATCATCAATGGTTCTATGAAGGGTAACATCGATACTCTTAGAACCGAAATCAGCCAGTTTGCCTCTACCGTATCGTTTACAGGTGGTCGTAAATATGTTATTCTAGACGAGGCTGACTATCTTAATCCACAATCTACTCAACCCGCTCTTCGTAACTTTATGGAAGAGTTCTCTAATAATTGTGGATTTATTCTAACCTGTAACTTCAAGAATCGTATCATTGAACCTCTACATTCTCGGTGTAGTGTAGTAGACTTTACTATGTCTAAGAAAGAGAAGGCAGGTCTTGCTTCTCAGTTTATGAAACGTGTTGAAAATATCCTCAAGATGAAGGGCGTTGAGTTTGATCAGAAAGTTATCGCTGAACTAATTATGAAACATATGCCAGATTGGCGACGTGTTCTAAATGAACTTCAGCGATACTCTGTTACAGGTAAGATTGATGTCGGCATTCTCACTACACTAGGCGACGAATCTTTTGATTCTCTTGTTTCTATGATGAAGAATCAAGACTTCACTAGTATTCGTAAATGGGTTGTTGATAATGCTGATATTGAATCATCTACACTGTTTCGTAAACTATATGATTATGCAAATAAGAAGATGAAACCAATGAGTGTTGCTCAGATGGTGTTGATTCTCGCTAAGTATCAATATCAAGCAGCCTTTGTTGTTGATCACGAAATCAATAACGTTGCTTGTCTATTGGAAATCATGACCGATTGTGAATGGTCATGAAACCATTTGACTTTGTAAACGATATCAATCTAGGTAAGAAAGATATCATTACCAATTCTGATAACCCAGAACTAGCGGAGAAAACTTATAATCCTTATCTAACAAATAAGTCACTATCATACTTTCCAGATACGGTACAGTATGCTAATATGATGAATATGAACTCTCATCTAGAGAATAATCTACAGTATTCTTTTTTACTAAATATTGTGAGAAAACGTAAACGCTTTTCGAAATGGCATAAGAATACTGGTGAAGAGGACTTACAAGCGGTGATCGATTATTATGGATACTCGGTCAATAAGGCAAAGGAAGCACTCAAAATTCTAGATAATGAACAACTTGTAACAATAAAAACAAAATTGATGAGAGGTGGAATGAGTAATGACCGAATTAAGTAATATGATAGAGGTACATCTAAAAAATGAAGATGACTTTCTAAAAGTAAAAGAGACTCTAACACGCATTGGTGTAGCGTCTCGTAAAGATAAAAAACTATATCAGTCTTGTCATATTCTACATAAACAAGGCAGATATTTTATCGTACATTTTAAAGAACTATTTGCGCTAGACGGTAAACCATCTGATTTCAATGATAATGAATCGGATATTGGTAGACGTAATGCTATTGCTAACCTTCTAGAACAATGGGATCTAGTGACACTTGTTGATTCTAACAAGACTACAAATCCACTAGCTCCTTTAAATCAAATCAAAATTCTTCCTTATAAAGAAAAGAAAGAATGGGAACTTGTAGCAAAGTATAGTATCGGAAGAAAGAAGTAATTAAATTGAAAGGGGCGTTTTGTTATGAATACTAAATCTTTAACAATCAATTCAGATTTGTGGTTAAACGATACTGGTGATTTCAATATCACTGTTTGGTTTGGACCTGATGGCAATGATATTGAATTTCCTTCAGTATCTCTTTCTGATCTATTAGAACAAGAGTTGGAATCCCACAAATATATTCACGATGAAAGTTATGACGAAGAAGGGATTTTGTCGATATATAAGCAAATTTCCTTTCTACGTCAACAATTAGACGTTTTCGAAGAAAAGTTAAAAAATCTCAAAATTAATGAAAAAAAGGGTTGACATTTAATACGAATGATACTATATTAGTAGAGTAAGTTGACTTTGTGACGATGCAAACAAGGAGAAATATGATGCGTAAGTCAATGATTGCCGCTGTTGCGGTTCTGGGTTTGAGTGTGAGTGCTTGTCAGACTTCACAAGTTGGTACTACCGTAGGTGGGCTTCTAGGAGCTGCTGGTGGTGGTCTTGCTGCGAACAAGTTTATCGGCAAGGGTAAGGGCAAGATTGCCGCTACTGCTGCTGGTGTACTTGGTGGTGGTGTGCTTGGTGGTCTTTTTGGTAATTCTCTAGGAATGCCATATGACAATCGATCTGCCATTAATAACAATGCATATATGATTAATAGTAATGGTCAACGTATTGATCAAAATTCTAACAAGATCTACGAATTGAATGGTCGGCAGTATCAGAGGAATTATGATGGTACGATGACTCCTATCATTATTAATGGTCAAACTGGACAACAGAATAATAGTAGTAATTACAATTGTAAGGTTGTTAATAACTACGTGAACTGCAATTCAAACTGAATAGATATGCGACACCTGCATACCTGAGTTACGGTAAAGTGGTGTGACTTTTGGGAGAGTCCAAACTAAATAAAATTGTGATACGCCTTATGGGTATCACGCATATCTAACCTTGCTAAACTAGGAGGTAATAGCATGACTAAAGACGTAATTTCCCTACTCAATTCACCACTTTTCGTTGGTTTTGATCGTGTATATGATCGACTAAACGAATTTCAAGAAACAGTATCAAAAAATATTCCATCTTATCCACCTTATAATATTCGTAAGGTGGATGAAAATAAGTATGTTATAGAACTAGCGTTGGCTGGTTTCTCCAAGTCTGATATTGAGATTGAAGTAAAGGATGACGTTCTAAAGATTACAGGGAGCACAAAGGACGATGCGGAAAATTTGCTATACCGTGGGATTGCAAACCGAACGTTCAATAGGAATTTTAACCTTGCTGACACAATTGAGGTTAAAGATGCTTCTCTTATGAACGGTATGCTTAAAGTGTTTCTGGAAAATATTATTCCAGAACATAAGAAGCCAAAGAAGATCAATATCAACGAAGATATCAACTCAAAGGAGGTATAACATTCACTCGATGAATATGCTTAATAAGATTATCAATAAAATCAAAAAGTTTTTTTCCTATAGTTGGGAACAGGAATATTTAAGTGGCGCTAAGGATTGTGCGGATCTTGAAAGACGGCAGAAACTTATCAATGATGGTTTAACCCAACACTATAGTATCTACACAAAGAGAGGATACATTTAATGGGAACCGCAATTTTAGCAACAATTATTTTTGATGTTGGATTGATTGGTGTTTTCGCAATTTATCTAACAGGAGTATCAGCGGTCAATAAAGTTTTCAGTTGACATATATAACTCTGTAGACTATAATGGGAGAGTGTTAATCGCTCTCCCATCTTTTTTTGGAGGTCACCATTTTTTATACTAATGTAGATAGATACGGTAACCAAATTTTGTTTCGTGGGTACAATAACAAAACACAAGTTACCAAGAAGGTCAAGTTTGAACCAACACTTTACATCCCCTCACCAAAGGGTACATGGAAGACTCTCGATGGACGTACTGTAGATTCTGTACAACCTGGATCTATGAGAGACTGTAAAGAGTTTATGGACAAGTACGCTGATGTAGATAACTTCATGGTGTGTGGTACGACTAACTATGTCCATCAATTCATCTCAGACGCATTTCCTAAGACAATCAAGTATGATCGTACTCGTATCAATATCTGCACGATTGATATTGAGGTAGCATCAGAAGACGGATTTCCAGAACCTCGTGATGCTAAACATGAGATCATTACCATCACTATCAAGAACAATAACGGTACTATCTACCACACATGGGGTCTATACGACTTCAATCCAGACAAAAGTGGCATGTCTGTTCTTTATCGTAAATGCAAAAACGAGAGAGAACTTCTATTAGATTTCATTGATTATTGGGCTGATCATATTCCAGATATTCTTACTGGATGGTATTCAGAGTTTTTCGATGTACCTTATCTTGTAAATCGTATTGCAAGAATCTTTGGCGAGGATATGGTAAAGTCTTTGTCGCCTTGGAAACTTGTTCGTGAAAATAATGTGTACATTGCTGGTACTGAACATGTCGGTTTCAACATAGTTGGTGTTACGCAATTAGACTATATAGATCTTTTCAGAAAGTTTACATACAATACGTTAGGACAACAAGAGTCCTATAAACTGGATCATATTGCCAATGTAGTTCTAGGTGAGAAGAAACTAGATTACAGTGAGTATGGTTCTCTGCATATGTTGTATAAGCATGACTATCAGAAGTTTGTAGAGTATAATGTAAAAGACGTTGAGTTGGTTGATAAGATTGAAGATAAGTTAGGTCTAATCGACTTGGTACTTACTATGGCTTATCGTGCTAAATGTCCATTGAGAGATACTCTTGGTACTGTTGGTATATGGGATGCTATTCTATATAATGAGTTCAAATCTAGAAAGGTTGCTGTACCACCAAAGACCGATTCACGATATGATACAATTGAAGGTGGTTATGTTAAAGATCCGCAGGTAGGTCTTCATAATTGGGTAGTTTCTTTTGATTTGAATTCACTGTATCCACATCTCATTATGCAGTACAATATGAGTCCAGAGACTGTAGTTAATGATATTGTATCTGGTGTAGACGTTAATAAACTACTAGAGATGCCTGATTTAGATATACCAAATGGAATGTGTCTTACTGCTACAGGTCAACTGTTTCGAAACGACGTTGAAGGTATCATTCCACAAGTCATTCAATCGTATTACGATGAACGAGTTGTTATCAAACAAAAGATGATAGACGCAAAACAGAGATATGAGAAAGAAAAATCTAAGAGTGTCGAACGAGAGATATCTATTCTCGATAACAACCAGATGGCTATCAAGATTGCAATGAACTCTTTCTATGGAGCGTTAGCAAATAAATATTTCAGATATTTTGATCAACGTGTTGCAGAGGCTATTACTGTATCCGGTCAGTTTACTATTCGGTGGGCTGAGAAGATTCTTAACGAATATCTAAACAATCTACTGAAGACTAACGAAGACTATGTAATTGCGATTGATACCGATTCTGTGTATCTCAATATGAGTCAACTGGTAGAGAAGATACTACCAAATGAGACAAACAAGACAAAGGTCGTAGACTTTCTAAACAAAGCATCAGGAGAAATTGAGAAACATCTAGACAAAGGATATCAACAACTTGCTGACTATATGAAAGCACCGAAACAGAAGATGGTGATGAAACGTGAAATCATCGCTGACAAAGCCATCTGGACAGCGAAGAAAAGATACATTGCACATGTTTGGGATAGCGAAGGTGTGAGATATGCAGAACCAAAGTTGAAGGTGACTGGTATCGAGGCTGTTCGTTCTTCTACTCCACAGATTGTCAAAGAGTTGATTATGGATACTTTGAAAAAAGTTGTGACTGAAGAAGAAGGCGATGTTCAGAATTGGATTGAAGAGTTACACGAAAATTGGATGAATCTTACATCAGAAGAAATTGCTTTCCCTCGTGGTATATCAGATGTTCGAAAGTTTGAAGATAGTTCAAGTCTATATAAATCTGGTACACCTATTCATGTTCGTGCTGCACTATTGTACAATGACCAATTGAAAAAACGTAAGTTGACTGGTCAATACGAGCAAATCCAATCTGGTAACAAGATGAAGTTTCTGTATCTGAAAATGCCAAATCCCATCATGGAGAATGTTATAGGATTTGTAACTGTGTTGCCGAAAGAATTTGAGTTGACGCAATACATTGACTATGATACACAGTTTGAGAAAACTTTCCTAGATCCGATTAAGATTATTCTTGATGCAATGGGCTGGAATGCTGAGAAACAAAACAACTTGGAGGACTTCTTTTAATGAGTAAGAATATTTGGGACGATATGGACATGACCGGATGGACTTCTGGTCTTACAGCCGTTGATGAGGACACATATCGTAAGAAGGTCATTGAAGAAGAAGACTTGGTTAGAGCAGATAAACCCGCTCTTGTTGCTAAGGATGATTTGGCATCTCTTGAACAAAGACTTGAAAGAAAGTTAGATAGTTTAAGAAATATGGAAAAAAAAGTTGACACATTACTTAGTTTGATATATGATAATGATACCATCGTAGAAGAAAGAAAACAACTAGCAGATAGTGTTGCTAATCAAAAAGTGAATGAGATGGCAAAGATTGTTATGCCGTTACTTTCAAGTTTGTATAGGACACAAAATCAGGAGTATATCCATTGGCCTGGTCGTGGTCCTATCATTCAAAAACAAATGCAAAAAGTTGAAGAAATCTTAAGTGGATCTTTTTTTGAGGAGAAATAATGTCTAATTTTTTTAAAGATATTGACACGTTTGGTTCTGCGTGTGACCAAGAACCAAGTGAAGCAAACTATAGAATGTATCTTAGTTTGATCAAAGAAGAATACGAAGAACTACAGGAAGCAGTTGAAGCAAACGATACTGTAGAACAACTTGATGCACTAATTGATATTCTTGTTGTTACTATGGGTGCTATTAGAGCAGGCGGCTTTGATGGCGAAGGTGCGTGGAAAGAAGTGATGGATACGAACTTTGCTAAAATTGATCCGGTAACAGGAAAAGTTCGCAAGCGTGAAGATGGTAAGGTATTAAAGCCCGAAGGTTGGAAGGCTCCAGAACTTGCTAAATTTATAAATGCAAAAAGTTGAAGAAATTTTAAATGGATCTTTTTTTGAGGAGAAATAATGTCTAATTTTTTTAAAGATATGGTAAAGGAACTCAATGATGAAAACACTCATCTACTATCCGATGGCGGTAATTCTGCTGAGTTTTCTGGGTGGCTTGATACTGGATGCCTAATACTCAACGCCCTCGTTTCCGGCAGTCTTTACGGCGGTGTGTCAAATAATAAAATCACTGCTCTTGCTGGTGAAGAAGCAACGGGAAAGACTTTCTTTGCCCTAGGAATGGTTAATAATTTTTTAAAACAAAACGACCACGGCGGTGTTATCTATTATGATACTGAAGCAGCAGTAACACAAGAGATGATGTCTACTCGTGGTGTTGACATTCACCGTGTTGTAGTTTCTGAACCACAAACAATTCAACAATTTCGTCACAATGCACTACAGGTACTAGAACGATACACAGAACACAAAAATGATAGACCACCAATGATGATGGTTCTTGATTCTCTCGGTCAACTATCTACTACAAAAGAAATGGAAGATAGTACCGAAGGTAAAGAAACTCGTGATATGACCAAGGCACAGGTAATCAAGGCTGCATTTCGTACTCTTGGTCTTCGTTTATCTAAAGCACAAGTTCCGATGATCATCACAAACCACACATATGATGCGGTTGGTTCTTATATGCCAATGAAGGTAATGTCTGGTGGTTCTGGTCTAAAGTATACTGCTTCGACAATCCTTTTCCTCTCTAAGAAAAGAGATAAGGATACTGATAAGGATGAAGGTAATCTAATCAAAGTTACTACACAAAAGTCTCGTTTTACCAAACCAAATAAGACGATTGAAGTACGTTTGAGTTATACGACTGGTTTGGATCGTTATTATGGTCTTCTTGAACTAGCTGAGAAGTATGATATTATTAAGAAGGTATCAACTCGTTATGAATTACCTGATGGATCTAAACATTTTGCTAAAGCAATCAATGCAGAGCCTGAGAAGTTTTTTACAGAAGATGTCATGGAAAGACTAGAACAGGCTGCTGCAAAGGAGTTCAAATATGGAGAAGAAAGAGAGCTTGTCGGCGATTACGGAGAAACAGATCAAAGCGAGACGGACGATGCCGAAGATTAATCTTGAAGAATTTTCACAGTATGATGATACTTATGAAATAGCGGATAATCTATATGATGATAAATCAACTGTACCTATTAAGTTGACAGACGAACGTTATAATGGTACAATCATTAGATACAATACAATATCTGTAAAAGAAATCGATGAAAAAGACGAAGCAACTTTGAAATTTGATTTTGATTTCGTAGAAAATCCACACGAATTGACTGAAAATAATATTCATTTCAATAATCATATTGGTGGAATTCTAGTACATATTATCATCACTGCTTTGAATGAAAAGGAAGAAAATGAGACTGGAAACACAGATACTGAGTCATCTTATCCACAACGAGAATTATTCGAGGAAAGTTCTTCCATTTCTTAAAAAAGAATACTTCAAGGATTTTACAGAAAGGACAATTTATCAATATATCAAAGAACATGTAGACCAGTATAACACTTTACCTACTATTGAAATTCTTGGTATCACATTAAACGATAGTGATATTGATGAAAATTCTTTTGAACCTTGTATTCAATATCTTTCTGAACTCGTATCAAAAGATATTGATGAACAATGGTTGACTGATAAGACAGAAGAATTTTGTCAGGAAAGGGCTATTCATAACGCGATTTTGAAGTCTATTCAAATTATGGATGGTAAAGAGAAAGAAACAAAGGGTTCAATTCCAGAGATTCTTTCTGAAGCCCTCTCTATTAGTTTTGATAATCATATTGGTCATGATTGGTTGGAAGACTTTTCTATGCGATATGATTTTTATCATAAGACAGAAAAACGTGTTTCTTTTGATCTAGAATATATGAACAGTATCACTAAAGGAGGTTTACCACAAAAGACTCTAACTTGTATTCTTGCTGGTACAGGCGTAGGCAAAAGTCTAGCGATGTGTCACTTCGCTGCCAGTAATCTAATGGATAATAAGAAAGTTCTTTATATCACTATGGAAATGGCAGAAGAACGTATTGCTGAACGTATCGACGCTAATCTACTAGATGTATCATTAAAGGAGTTAGAAGAGTTACCAAAAAGCATGTATATGAAAAAAGTGGAAAGGATTCGAGATAAAACTGAAGGTAAACTTATTATCAAAGAATATCCAACTGCCACGGCTGGTGTCGGACATTTTAGACATCTATTGAATGAACTTCGTTTGAAAAGAAACTTTGTTCCAGATATCGTATATGTCGATTATCTCAATATCTGCGCTTCTATGCGATTAAGATATGGAGCCAATGTGAACAGTTATACTTACATTAAAGCGATTGCTGAAGAAATGCGCGGTCTTGCAGTCGAAAAGAATATACCAATTGTCACGGCTACACAAACAACAAGGTCTGGTTATACCAACTCCGATCCGGGACTAGAAGATACTTCAGAATCGTTTGGTCTACCAGCAACGGTTGATTTGATGTTTGCACTGGTAACAAGCGAGGAACTAGAAAATCTTAATCAAATTATGGTTAAACAATTAAAGAATCGTTTTAATGATCCTACTGATAAAAAACGATTTGTGATAGGTGTTGACAGGGCTAAAATGAGATTATACGATGTGGAGAATAATGCACAGGAGGATATAGTAGATGACAAACCCGTAATGAATAACACCGAATTTGGTAACAGATACGAAAACGATTTTAAGAAAAAATTTGCAGCATTGAGGTGAAAGATGTATATTTTTGAAGGATATCCTGTTGAAGACGGAAAGAAACCACAATATGGAATTCGTGAATTTGATGGTATGATTAGAGAAGATAAGGTTATTGCGTCGGGTAATGATGAACAAAGATTGAAGAAGATTTTTCGGAATCTAAAACGAGGTGGTGGATTTGATACTATGACACCAAAATTTTTTGGAAATGTAGATATTTCTCTTGACAAAAAATCTTGTTTATAGTATTATAAAATGATATATATATCTAAAGGAGAATTTACCATGTACGATGCAGTTATCAAAGAGATCAGAGAAGCTTTACAACGAGGAGGAGACGATTTCGAAATCATTGAACGCGCTTCAATTCGATCTCAAATACCTCGTATAAAGGTTAAGGCTATCTATGATCGAATTAAAGTAGACGATCAACGAGAGGCGTCCTAATTTACGGTACCTTCATATGGATGCCTCAAGGTGCCCGACTGGATTTTTTTCTGGTCGGGCACATTTTTTGTTGACAAAAAATAAAATCTCTGGTAGGATATACCTATGATGAATGAAGGAGTGAATGAGATGACTACTTTTGATTTTGGCAACGGCCCAGTTCCTGCCCATCAGCATTCTAATGGCGGCGGATGGGTCGCTGATACCGCCACTGTTTCAGACACTGCTTATGTGGGACCTAACGCTTGGG
>JAAOEI010000522.1_pt1 | contig 14841 bp, 14 predicted proteins | sample 7059261 | NCBI WGS metagenome assembly JAAOEI01 (sample SAMN14008812, study PRJNA610033) | viral metagenome | isolation source: viral particles filtered from seawater | place: China: Hangzhou Bay, Yangshan Deep Water Harbour | collected 2017-10-31
CGACGACCGACTGGAACGCTGTGCAGAACGAGGTCATGGGCGACATACGGGCCAACCCGCAGGGCTTTAATCGCGGCACGGGTATCGCTAACTACCGCACATCAGGCGGTCTTTCGCTGAACGACTTACCACAAGATGTGCAGAACTCAATCAATATGTTTTTGGGCGGCGACGAGTATCGCGGCCTGTTAGGCACGGCTGTATCTAATGACCCGGTTATTCAAAACGAGCAACTAAGGCAGGAGGTGCGGAACTTAGAGCAGCAGGTCGCGCAGGCGACGCAGCCTGCACCCGTCCAGCAGCCAGCACCGCAGCCCGTGCAGTCCAGCGGCAATAATATGGCGACTACGGCCCTGCAAGCCGATTCTACGGCGCTGGGCGGCCAGATGCAGCGCGATATGCAGCAGGATAGGCTAAGTTTCCTGCGCGAGCTGATCGACCGTGACGCGGCGTTGCAGGCCAATCAGCAGGCACAGGTGTCGGAGTACGTCAATCAAGCCAATCGCGCCGGACAAGAAGGTTTTACCAATCTAAACTTGCCGACCACGACTACGCTGTCGCCGCTGGAGCAGGCCGTGCAGGGTCGTCTACAGCAGCGCGTCGGCACGGACGATTTTCTTGCTGGCATAGACCAGTCGATGGGCCAGCGCGCCGAGGATTTAGCCACGCGCCGCATACAGCAGGCGATGGGCATTGGCGGCATCTTAGGGCAGGACCAGAACCTGCAAAACGCGATTGACGTCGCCAACCAGCGACTGATGCAGCAGGGCGACTATATCGACCCGTCGGGTCAGTTGACCAACGCCGCCGAGAAGGTCGTGATGGACCGACTCTTGGGCGGCGACAATCCACTGATACAGCAGCAGCGCGCCAACTACTTGGCCGAGAGCGCCGACACCGAGGCGCAGCTACGCGAGAACCTAAACCGTTTGGGCGTCCTGCGGTCGGGCGACACGGCGGACGTGCTGGGCGACTTTTTGGGCCAGCGTGACCGTGGCCTAAACGACATCAATGCGCTGGCCTACAACCTACAGTCGCAGGCGCTGGCCGATGCGCTGGGCTTTCAGGGTCGCCGCGACCAGTTGGCAATGGCAAACCAAGACCTGCGGCGCGCAGCCATCTCGGACGTGGCTGGCCTATCGCAGCAGGCGCTGGGTCGCCAGCTATCGGAGCAGGATCTGCAGCGCGGTGCGTTGTCGGATGCGCTGGGCCTACAAAGCCGCCGCGACACGCTTGGGTTAGCTAATCAAGACCTACAGCGCGCCGCATTGTCGGATGCGCTCGGATACCAGCAGATGAGCGACGCGCGCGCACGGGCCGAAGCAGGGCAGCGTATGCAGGGTCTGGGCCTGCAGCAAGACATCGCCGACCGCACGCTCAATCGCTTGCTGACGCAGACCGCACCAACGCAACGTGAGATATTTGCCGAGCAGATGCGCCAGAACCAGATAGGCAACGTGCTGGCGCAGGGCGAAGATATACGCGCAGAATCTGCACTGCGTTCGGACCTTGCCAGTTCAGACCTGCAGCGGCGCTTAGCCGAGGCCGGCGTGACCGGGCTGTATTCGCAGGGCGCCAATACACCGGCCATACAGACGCTACAGGCGCGCGAGTTGGCTGCAGATCGGGCACTGCGTGAGGCTGGCTTGACGGGTCAGTATCAAGGCCAAGACACGCTGGCCGGGCGTCAGTTGACCGACCAACTACTGTCGACGGCGCTGGGCCGGGATCAAGTTGTCTCGCAGGACTTGCGTGAGCGGCTGGGTTTGGCACTGGAGGCCGAGAATCTTGGGTTTGATGTCACGGGCATCGAGAAAGCGCTCGAAGATGTTTTAGGTGGTGGGTTGTCGTGGCGCCGTGAGCCAGTTACTGGCGGCGGCGGCGGCGGCGGCGGCGGCGGCGGCGACGAGACAGGCCTATTGAGCATTATGGAAGCTATGCGCACAGCGCAATCTCCACGCGACTTGCGCGTCACACCCAGCAGCCCAGACGAACGCGCCTATATCGAGCGCGTACAAAACAGCCCGACCGCAGGCAGTGGCGTATTGGATGGCATAGACTTGCCGGGGTTGATTGACAAAGCACGAGGTAAGGCAGAAACGGCTTGGGATCAGTGGCGCAGCTTGGGAGAGGCAACAGCTGACATTGACCCGCGTGCGTTTGACGACGGATACCAGCCACAGGGCGGCTCATTGTTTGGCAGCGCCGGGTCCAGTATGCAGCAGATGCAAAACGATTCGCGGAGGATAATTACCGAACTGGCAGCGCGTGGCGTGCCGCGTGAGTTGGTGCAGCAATACTTTCGCATGGGCGGCTCCGACATCATGTCGGGCCTTATGCCGCAGTTTTTAGACCGCATCCGTAGTCAGTATCCGTTTAGCTATCCAGAAGGCGAGGGTCCCGGCACGGGCGCACGACCGCAAGGCACGACCGACATGGGTCTGCTTGAGCTACTGATGAGCCGTACGCAAGGGCAGCCCGGAGCGCAACAGCCGACTAATCCATATCTAAACATCGGCGGCATGGGTGCTGGGTTGCGAACCGCAGACAACATAGGCGGCACCGGCAATACGCTGCAGACTATGGAAAACGGGTTGCTGGAGATGCTGATGAGCGGCACACAAGGACAGCCGACGGGTGGTCAGGATTATCAGATCACGCCGCGCACAAGTCCATACGAAAACATCGGCAATATGGGCGCAACGATGGAGCAGGTAGTCAGAGCGCTATCTAATCCATTCTCGTCACTATCCGGTCAGGACTTTTACGACCGGTCGTACGATACCATCTCCGGCCTTCGCGCGCGCGGCGTGCCAGACGAATTGATACAGGGCTATATGACCGTATCGGGTTCGGATGCGACGAGCGGTGCCGCAGAAAAGTTACTTGAAGAAATTTTACTCCGCTATCCGCAGGGAGGCTGATAAATGCCGCTACTTAACACGCCAAACGATTTTTTAGGGCAAAAATATAGAGGCAATATGTTTGCGCCAATGACGGACGATCCGCTGGCATCGTTGCCGTTGCCTGCGCGCATCGCGCAGTCGCTGGCTGGCTCCAACAGTGGCGTTGAGCCTGTCGCCAGTAAAGGGCTCAACATATTGCAGATGTTGGGCATGGGATCGCCAGCAGGGCAGGCGCTACGCATCGGCCTACCTGTGGCGCAGCAGTTTTTGCAGCAGCGCGCCAACAATGAGGCGATACGCCAGCAGTCAATGAATCAGAACCGCGCCAACTTCCTCAATATGCTGAATCCGCGCGCTAATGTGCAGGCGCCACAGGTTATGCCGAAAAGTAATGCGCTGATGTCTGTTGTTGGTGGTGCGCAGCAGGCGTTGTCTGCGATGGATCAGATACAGAAGTATCAGGACGATCTGGCCGACACTGCGCTATCACGCAGTGAGAGAATGGCAAGCATAGAAGCAGATAGGGCACTAACAGCGCAACGCCTTTCCGACATCGGTAAAGCAAGGCTTGGCAATTACGCAAAAGAAATAGAAAGCTACGCAACTGTGTATGGACAAACTAACCCATACGCGAATGAAGCAACATTAAATGGCGTGTTGAATACGCAATTAGAAGGCTTACCCGAAGATCAAAAGCAATTATATCGTTCGACTTTTTTGGCAAAATACAATGCTGCTGCGCAAGGGCAGCGAGAAGTAGTAAGTGGCTTTTTAGATGACGCTGTCCAACTGGGATTGGACACTAACTACGACCTTGCAATGGGCACCATGCAAGCAAAGTTGTCAAATGCTGGCATTGAAATGTCGCCAGCAATAGGCGAGCAGGTTGGAGACGTCTTAGCGAGGACTGAGGGCGTTTATGACTTGAGTGCAGAAAACAAGCAAAGACTGGGTAAGATTTTATCTCTTGAACAGGAGACGCAGCAGATCGTCAACCTAATAGACACCAAGCCAGAAATGTTCCAACAATTTGGCTACTGGAAAGCAATTGGTCTAAAGGTGCAAAGAGCATTGGAAGGCGATGACGAAGCGTTGGATGGCGACACGGTAGAAGCATTAACGCGCTTGGGCTTAGTTTCTGATTCAATACTTCGCTTGCAGTCAGGTGCAGCCGCCAATGAGCCGGAAATGAAATTGTACTTTCAGGATCTTGTAGGCGGCTTACAGTCATCGCCCGAAGGATTGCGTCGACGGTTGGTGCTTTTAAATGAAAACTTTGCTAACAAGCGCAAAAATATATTTAACGTGGCAGCAGGAGTGCGCGGCATAAACTTCCAACAAAAATAGCGGAGCCTTAAATGCTATTACCAAAGCGCCAGACGTATCAGAATCCGTTAATGGGTGACCTTTACCCAATACCAGACGCACCGGACACATTATTGTCAACTAAAGCAAGCGACAAGGCCGAGGATGAGTCTACATTGGACTTTAATACTATCGTCAGGCGCATATTAGACGGCGAGCCGCTTTTTGAGCCGACCGACACCGGCAATTTACTGCAAGACAATGCAGAAAATGTATTGCGTATGGCGGGTAATGTGCCAAGCTCGGCGGTCAATCTTCTAAGGTCGTTAGGCCAATTTGGAAAGATGGCTGCTTTTGGACCCGGAGACGAGTTGCAGCGCCAACTATTCAATACCGCTGACACGGAAGAAGCACAAAAGTTGCGCGCTTTGGGCAGCGCCGTGACCAGCCGCGAAGGGTTGGGTCAATTAGGGCAAGCGTTTATGCAGTCATTGTCACCAAGCCAGGTAGTGCGCGATCCGTTGGGTGGATTTGCTAATGCTGCGGCTGTGCTTTCGGGTGGCGCTGCGGCAATGGGCCAACTACCGGGCAAAGCAGCGCCTTTGCTACAAAACATTGGCAAAGCAGCAGGCGCAGCAGATCCAGCCGTAGCTATTCCAAACGTATTGGGCAAAGGTGCAGGTAAAGCTGTCGACATGGCCGCGCGTGCTACAGAGGGACCAGTGGGTGGCTTAGTGCCAGAGTTGTTTGGTGTATCAACGGGCATACAAGGTGGACCACTGCGACGATTGCGGCAAGCTGGCTTTGAGGGTGGAGACGCGGCAAAACAGGCTAAGATGTATATCAGTGAGCAGAAGAAAGGCGAGGTATTAGCCGGCGAAACAATACAAGAACTACAACAAGTAAAACGCCAATTACAGGCCGACTACGATCAAGGATTGCGCGAGATAGATGCACAAAACATAGTGCTGGATATTAGCGACATAAAGAAAGATGTCGCCGATGCAATGCAGCGGTATGAGGCAAAGCCACTTCGTGCAGAGATTGAGGGCGTTCGCATTGGAACAGTGTCACCAGCGCAGCGCACTGAAGTATTAAACGCCGTAGAGGCTATAACTCAAGCGCCAGACAAGATAGACGCCATAAGCCTTGACACTATAAAACGTCAGTTAGATGACTTCACTACTGAGTCAACTGAAGGTGGCGCGTTGGTTGGTAAATTGCGCGACCGCGTGCGGGATAAGTTGGATATTGAACGCTACAATGAAATCACCAGCAACTACGAAGAATTTATGAAAGACGTCAAAACGATTCAGCAGGGCGTGGGCGTCAATATCTCAAAGCCAAACTTAAAAACGGCGCGCACGGGCTTGGAGAGCGCATTGCGCGAAAACAGAGATGTAGAATATGAAGCAGCGCAACTTATCGAAAAATACACAAAGACGCCTGTTACTGCGCGCATTGCCGGCTTTAACGCATCGCAAGCAATGCCAAAAGAGTTAGGCGGTAGGACGTTGGTGGCAGGGTCGCTTATAACCAATCCTTCGCTGTATGCTGCCGGTTTTGATTGGGCTTTGCCGCTGCTGGGTCTGCAACTGACCGGTGCGTCACCTAAGATCGTAGGCCGTGCCATGATGTCGCTGGGCGCAAACCAGCGCCGTGTTAGCGATGCAAATAAACTTATTAGCGATTTGAAAAAGGCGCTTGACGCGCGTGGCATATCACAAGAAGGGCTGTCCGTTGGCGCAGCTTTGGAGCGACTACAAAACAACTAAAACGGCACACGGCCCGTCAAAAATCATAAGACCGTGGACAGAGAGAGCGAATGAACCTAACAGCAGTCAAGACGTGGTCCAGTGGTGAGACGCTCACCGCAGCTGACCTCAATGCAGAATTTACAAACATTTACAATCATACCATAACGAACGACGACATCGACACGACCGATTCGTATGTGCTGGGTGAGTTGGTCGTCGGGTCGGGTATTAGCGCAGCGGATGGAGGCCAGCTACACGTCCACACAGCCAGCGCCGGCACGATACAGGCCAGCGCGGACGCGGACGAGGCGGTCGTCGAGAACAGCGCAGCCGCTGGTATCACGATCCTGTCGGGTAATACGTCGACGGGCAACCTGCACTTCGGCGACGACGGCGACAACGACATTGGCAAGATCGTCTACGACCACAGCGCGAATACGTTGACGCTGACCGCCGGCGCTACAGCGGTCGCAGCGTTAGCCGCCGGGTCGTTTGTGGTCAACGAGGGCAGCGCCGACATCGACACGCGCGTCGAGAGCAACGGACTGAGCCACGCGCTGTATGTAGACGGTGGCAAGGACGCGCTGGTTGTTGGCGCCAACAGTGACGTATCCAGCACCGACACGCCGTTCTTGATCGACTACGCGGCACGCACGGCTACCGCAGCGACCAACTTCGACCGGGCAAAGGTCGCCGGCACGAACGCCATCACGATACCTGCCGGCACGACGACGCTGGTGACGGGCCTGCACGTAGCCGAGCCTAACCTGACGGCTACTGGCACGATCACGTCGGCGGCGAGCCTATATGTGGCGGCGGCGCCTACGGAGGCGTCTGCAAACTACGCGCTGTGGGTCGACGCCGGCGCGACGCAGTTGGACGGCACGCTGGGCGTTACGGGCCTTACAACGGCCACAGGCGGCGTGACGTCGGGCGGCAATATCATCTCCGACACCGACAGCACAGACGACCTCGGCACGACTAGCGTGCGCTGGGCTAACGTCTATACGGATTCGATAGGCGATACCGGTCAAGATCTGACGGTCGCAGCGACTACAGTCAACCTGCCATCGGGCCATATTTTTGACTACAACGGCGCCGATGTAACCATAACGCATAGCGCTAATACGTTGACGATTGCTGGCGGCACGACGGTGGTGGATGCGTTGACATCGGGCGGCAATGTTATCAGTGACACCGATAGCACGGACGATCTGGGCACGACCAGCGTCCGCTGGGCCAATCTCTATGTTGATTCGATTGGCGATACCGGCCAAGCACTGGCGCTGACGGCAGGCACCAACGCGATCAGTCTGACCGCTGGCGACGTGACCATCTTCGACGACAACAACAACGCCGACACGTCTTTGTCGATTGGCACGTCTGCGACGGAGGCGCTCAAGGTTGAGGTGCTAAACGGCGCAGCTAACAAGACGGCCGAGGAGGTGCGCTTTACCACGTCCACGGCCAGCGCGACCGCCGACCACGGCAAGATGAGTTTTTATGTCGATGACGCGGAGATCGCCACGATCGACGACGGTGGCATCGACCTGGCCGCTGGGCTGGCGTTTACAGTCAACGGCGCTGCCGTCGGCGGCGCAGATCCTGACAGCACGAACACATGGACTGCTGACCAGACGCTTAACGACAACGTCAAGCACACCTACGGCACAGGTGGCGACGCCGACATCTACTACGATGGCACAAATCTCGTACTAGAGCCGCAGGTGGTGGGCAGTGGCGCATTGGTGATTAACGATGCGGCGAATGTGTTTCTCAATGATACGGCGAATGCCCAAACAACTGTGGGCCTCACGATCAATCAAGGCGCTAACGACGATCAGACGTTTGCGCTCAAATCGTCTGATGTGGCGCATGGATGTACGGCTCAGGCCGAAACCGACACCTATTTTAAATTACAAAAACGCGATGCAACGTATGGTGGCACGATTATGACGGCGCTAGCAGAGGATAACGCCAGCGTTGCAAATAGTATGATTTTCCAATGCTATGGCGCTACGGCTGAAACAGGTAAAACTACTGCTAGTCGCGGCCTAGTGTTTTTTGATATCAACGAGATTAGCGGCACCAACGTAACTAGTGTCACTGCAAATGGCAATATATTTGCGTTGGCGTGCGATGCTGGTAGTGGTGGTGTTGCGCGTTTTCTTGTGGACGAGGATGGAGATTTTTGGTCTGTCACCGCTGGTCAAACTTTTGACGATCACGATGACCTCGCATTAGTAGATGCGTACGATACGGTGCGTGACGGCTACAATGAGCGGCTACCTGCCGAAGTGGTCAAAAATGAGATGGGTCGCTGGAATGCGGAAAATGAGGCGAAGCTGATTGAGTTGGGTATTTTGGGTGCGCCGTTAGCAGAAGGTGGCATGACGAATATACCACAGCTACAGCGCCTGCATAACGGAGCAATTCGTCAGTTGGGAGAGCGAACAGAGGCACTAAATGCGATTATCATGGCGCAAGCTGGTGAATTGGCAGAATTGCGCGGCGAACTGATGCGACTACAGGAGAAAAACTAAATGGCAATCACAGCAGACATACCAGTAAGCGGCCTATCGGCCACAGGCGCGTATTGTCGCGTCACAGATATAGTGATTAAGAAAGTGGATAATGCAGACAGTCCAGACAACGGCACGTTCTACATGACCTACGGCGTATCGTGTTATCTCAATCAAGCAGCGCGTAACGCAGAGAATCCGCAGACGTTGCAGTCACGCGAAGTAGATCGCTTTAAAGTCAGCGGCTTGGCAACGCCACCATCCGATCCGTATGCCGCAGCCTACGCCGATCTCAAGGCACAAGCGGCTGTCAGCAACGCGGTGGACGCATAGGACGCGAATGGACCCGACTACTGACCCTCTCAATCTACTGTTGACCGGCGGCGGCGGCGGCGCGGCAACGGGCGTCGTGGCCTACTATTTGCTGAATCGTGTGGTGCGCAACGGCAACGGCAGTAATGGCAACCCAAGCGACACAGGCACCGCCGACGCCCTGCGCGAGGTCGCGCACAAATTGGATACGACCAACGAGCTGCTCAACGAGATGCTGCGCGGGCAGGCACGGCTGGAGGGCATGATGCAGCAACGTCACACTTAAACAATGAGGGTTAATGATATATGACAAACTAAAAAGCATGGTCAAGAAGAAGGCGGCCAAGCGTCTGGCGGTCGTGTTGATCACTGCCGGCTTGACTGGGCTGGGCCTATCGCAAGGTGCCGGCGAGATTGTTAGCACGGCAGTAGTGGATCTGTTTTATGCCGAATAATGAACGAGGCGGTCATCGCCTACAGTGTGGCCGGGCTGACCTTCGTCGGGTCGGTGATCGCGTGGGTCGTAAAGCGTGGCATTGACCATTTCGACGCGCGCATCGCCGACTACACGCGGCGCCTGGAGTATCTTGAGCAGCACGCCGCGCGGATGGACGAGCGCCACAGCGCACTGACGGCCCAGTTAGAATTTCGAATAGAGCAGATTGACCACAACTTGGAAAAGATTTTTGACAAGTTGGACGAGAACGATCGCAATCTTGCGATTCTATGGAAAACGAGCAAAGGATGTCAGTACAAAAGCGACGAATAGGTGGCCGTCGGCACCAAAAAACGGCGGTGGTAGCGGGAGCGCAGGGTAGCAGCAGTGCAATCCATAACCGAGGAGACGGTATGAGCAAGCAGGACGACAAAATCGTTGAAGTAGCACCGGCCAACGGTGAAGTCAAGCCGCCGGCTGGAGACGAGTTGGTCGCACTAAAGGCTGATTTAGAGCAGCAGCGCGACGAGCGAATCGCGGCCATTTGCAACGCCGACCCGATGTTGCGCGAGATCATTGGCGCATTAAAAGGGCTGGACTATGCGATAGCGCGCAAACAATAGGGTAGGGATGCGGGATCGTCTAACGGTAGGATCGCGGTCTCATTATCCGCAGATGTCGGTTCGACTCCGGCTCCCGCCTCCAACGTAAGCCAATGTCAAAAAAAACAGAGCCTGCGACAGCTACGCGCCTGTCGCCCAAAGTTGTTGAACTGCGCGTGACGCCCACAGGTCCAAACTGGTCAATGCCGATCCTATTGGCGTCAGACCAGCATTTCGATAGTCCAGACTGCGACAGGGCGCTATTGAAGAAGCATCTGGACGAAATCAAAGCCGCCGGCGGTGCGGCTTTTTTTTTAGGCGATTGGTGGGACGCCATGCAAGGACGAAAAGATTCTAGGTCTATGAAGTCGTCCGTCCTGCCGCAATACGCGCGCAGCGACTACCTAAACGCGCTGGTAGAGGATACGGTCGAGTTTCTGACGCCGTATGCCCATTGCATTGCCGGCTGGGCGCGCGGCAATCACGAGACGTCCATTACCAGACACACCGAGTTCGACCTGCTGTCGGCAGCGATCACTGAATTAAATTTGCGGACCGGGTCACAGATCCTGCCGATGGGCTATACGGGCTGGATATTTCTGCGATTTAACGACCAGCGCGGACGGGCTGACGCGACGCAAAAAGTGTGGTACACGCACGGGTCGGGTGGCGGTGGCGTGGTGACGAAGGGCGTGATACAGACGGCCCGGCGCGCGGTGTATCTACCGGATGCGCAGTTTGTCTTGTCGGGCCATATCCATGAGCAGTGGATGATGATCTTGGCGCGGGAGCGCGTCAACAAGTTCGGCCAGCCCTACACAGATGAGCAGATACACCTGCAGTTGCCGACCTATAAAGATGAGTTTGCCGGCGACGGCGACGGCTGGTGGCACGAGACGGGCAAGTCGCCAAGGCCGGTAGGCGCGTGGATGTTGGACCTGTCGCGGTGCAAACACAACACGGCGTGGGCCTATAATGCAGTGCCGCGCCGCGCTCAATAGTCTATAATGCCGTAGAATCGCCTAAAACGGCCCGTGGAGGCGTTGCACGTTGAAAATGCCTAATGACCCGCCAGAGGACGAGGACGCAGGAGAGGGCGTTTTAGGGCCGATTGAGCCGTCGTATCAGCCGATAGACGATACGTCGACCTATGCGCAGACACTATCAAACACCGTGCTGGCACTGATCCAGTGGCAGCCAATCGACGCCGACGAGCGGCTATTTACGCGGATGCAGATCAAGCGGCTGGTCGATACACAGATCGCGCTGTTGGCGCTTTATTTGGACGAGACGAAATAATCCGAAATGGCTTGTGGGCAAATTTCTATGAGCATTTCGGATTTTAGTAACCGGAAAACGGTTACTGTTTTGTCAAGCCCATATAACGGACCAGAAAATAGGCCGGTTATATAGGCTTTTTTCCTTGCGCGGGTTGCACAAGTTATCGTTAGTTAGATTAGCTGCCAAACACAGCGTGCAGAAAAGCGTGGTGGTGGTCGACGTAGGCCGTTGCCGCGCAGGTGGATAGGTCAGATACAGCAGCTACAGTGAAACTAAAATCTAACTATCTATAACAGGTAATAGAGTTAAAACATTAGATAACAATATGTTACGCAATGTTCCCAAGTTGCGTTAATGTTCCCTATTGAAATCTAAAGGCCGGCCCCGACGCACTTTCATTCGGTCGGGGTGCTGAACCTGCACTACCGTTCTTGATTGCAAAAAAGCATCCAGCCAATCTTTGCGAAATTGATACCCACGCAGCCGGCGATGTGCTATCTGCCCCTGCCGGCACAACCTGCGCAAATGCTGCGGTGTGATCCCTAAATAATCAGCTGCCTCGGCGGTGCTATACCAGCGTGTTTGTTTTTTCGCCATGTTATTCCTCTCTTAGTGTCTACCGCCAGGCGCATCGTGAACCCTATCTAAGCGTCCTTTCGTCGTTTGTGCGCCCGGCGGCGCTAGTCCTCTGCTCTCTTGCGCCAGTAATCCCGCTCGACCTCAGTCACACGCAGGTCGTGCTCAATCTCGCGCAGTTGCACTACGAGCGCCTGACAGCCGTCGTTGAGTGCGGCGATCGTCGCGCTTTGCGTCTGGATGAATTGTTTTAGCGCGTCCTTAACGCGCTCGTCGTCGTCACTCATAGCGGTTCTTTCGGCGCCGCTTGTTTAGCTCACACAATGCGCGCTCTTTAATTTGACGTACGCGCTCGCGCGTTATACCCAGATCGTCAGCTATTTCCTGCAACGTGCAGCGGTGCCCATAGTGATCCGGGTGCAACGACCAGTACCGTAGTAGTATGTATCGCTCGCGCTCATTCAGTCGCCGCAGCAGCCGATGTATTTTTTCGGTCGTCTCTTGGTCAATAAGGCGCTGCAGCGGGTCAACAGCTGTTGGGTCTGCTTGTCGTTCCAATAGCGTCGTGCCACGCAGCCGACTATTGGCGCTCTTTGGTATGGGTGTGAGGGTGTGATGTTCCTCAATAAGCTGATCCAGTGATGTGCAATCGCGCTGCCAAAGTTCGTACAACTCAGCGGCGCGGGCGTCGTGCAGTTCCAGCCGTTCAACGACAAGCCCAGTATCTACATGACACCCCTTTTCTTGGTCGGCCCGCTCTGCCTCTGCGTTGATCTGGCGGCGCACGTCCTGCTGATTGAATGGGATGCGTACTGTTCGACTATGTGATTTGACGTAATGCGACAGTCGTTGCGAGATCCAATGGCGGGCGTAACTCAGAAAACCAAAGCCGCGCTCCGGGTCAAATTTCTCCAATGCTGTGACAAGACCAAAAGCCGCCTCTTGTATTAAATCCTCTAAGTCGACCTGCGGGCCGCAATACTCTACCGCCGTCTTTATGGCCCATCGCATATTAGCAGCGATCACGCGATCCCGCGCTGCCGTGTCGCCGGCCTGTGCTTGTCGGATCAGGCCGTTTTCAACGTCTTTAGGTAGCGGGTCGATTGTTTGATAATACCCTATACGTCCCGCGTAGGGCTGCTTTTTACCCATTAAACCTCAAGTAGGTGTGCGCAGGGCGCGGCTGCAGACGCCAACGCAGTCTCTCTGCGTATAGGTCGCTCGGCTCCCCAGTCAAGCGCGGCGTTGTTTTCCACCGCGCCCTGCGCGTTACTCATTCAGACTAATCCAAATCCGTGCTTAGTGGCTTGATTGCACGACGTCGCCATCGAACGCGATGGCCGTCTGCACGACCTTTGCCGCCATACGTTCTGCCGGCGCGGCGACCGCTCCTGCCGGTGGGATCGAGCGCGCGCGCTCCGCGCATAGGCTTGCTATCTCCTCGACCTGCGGCGTCGATAGGTGGCCCAACTCCCAGCACTGGTAGCTGCGCGCCAGCGCACGCTCCAGCGTCAACCAGTCCTTTGCGCTGCCGATGGTCTGGCGTGCGTCAGCGACCGTCTCATCGCGCAGGGCCAGGTCGTCGAGGATCTCCGATTTGTGGTCGCCGAGGTGCTTAATGTCGATGTCCGATAGGGCAGACCGGGGTGCGACGTTAAGCGCGCCCTTGATGTTGGTCAGGATGAGTCCGCGCTGGTCAAGGTGCTTGAGGTATTGGCCGTGTTTCATATCTGCGCCTCCTATTGTCCGCGATTAAACCGGCTGAGATACTGCTGCCCGGTGGCGTTTAGGCCGATCTTGACGACGACGCGCGTGCCGGTCTGGCCGATGCGCCGCCGCTTGAAGTTTCGTTTTGTCAGTTGCCGCCCCATGTGGATGTGGTTAATCGAGTCCTTGTTGACGGCGTTGTAGACCTCAACCAGATCGGACAAGGCGACCTGTGCGTCGTCAGACAACACACAAAAGTCCTGCAGGAACTCGTCGAACGGGTCGGACTCCATCCGGTAGTCTTGCGCCGATTCCACCATCTCCGGGGGCTTTTCCAAGCCCTCCGCGCGGTATAGTTGGTATCCCTCAATCAGCCAGTTGAGGATGCCGCTGCTCTCGGCCTTGAGGTCGGCCACAAGCTGCGCCTTATTCTTGGCCGGCGGGAATCCCGGCTCGCCAAACTTGACGGGAAACTCAATGAGGTGTATGCGCCGCCACGTCCCATGCGAGACGCCCTTGATGCGGGGTTTGTTGTTGGTCGCCAGCAGTATCTTGTATTGTGGCCGGTAGGTAAACGGCTCTTTGTAAAGCATACGCGCCGTCTCTGCGTCGCCGCTGACCACGCGCTTAACCAGCGCCTCGTCTAGGACCTCGCCCTCGTTCGTCTCACTGACCGACACGCCGCGTACTTTTGCCAGCATCGCCAGCTCGTAGCGCGGCCCGTTAAACACCTTATCTATGAAGGTGTCCGACTTGGCCGTCCCCCAATAGTCGCCCAACAGATACCCCAGCACTTCGAGCGCAATACTTTTGCCGTTGGCACCCTCGCCGAACAGGATCGTAAACGCCTCTGGCGTCATGTCGCCGGTCAGTATGCAGCCAAGAATCTTCTGGAAGTGGCGCACGACAGCCGGCACGACCAATATCTCGTCAACGAAGTCCCGCCATAGTTGACACTCAGCCAGTGGCCGATACGCCATGTTGCTGACGGTCGTCAAACGGTGGGCCGGGTCATGGTCGATAGGCTCACACCCATTCAGCAGGTCGAGCGTCACGTTGGTGCAGTTAAATAGGTAGGGGTGGGTGTCGAGCGCAGCAGCCGCCACGCTGATAGACGGGTGCGACGCAGCGGCGGCGACCATCGCCTTAATCTTTGCTTGATTCTCGCTTGCCAGTGACCACTTGCGTGCTAAGTCTTGGCCCTTCTCGTTGTATTCGCTTTCCTCGGCGCGGATGTCACGCGCGACCTTGTGGGCCATCTCCTGTAGACGCTGCATCTTGTCCGGGGTCCAGCGCCGCCCGTCCCACAGTAGCCATCCCAGCTCATGGCAGTGCAGTATCTGCGCGCCAAACTTGTTGATGAGCCGGTCGCGGTTGCCCAAGTCGGTGTAGGGCAGGCCGACGGGGGGCTGCTCTGTCGGTTCGATGGGTTGGCCG
>JAAOEI010000523.1_pt1 | contig 14836 bp, 18 predicted proteins | sample 7059261 | NCBI WGS metagenome assembly JAAOEI01 (sample SAMN14008812, study PRJNA610033) | viral metagenome | isolation source: viral particles filtered from seawater | place: China: Hangzhou Bay, Yangshan Deep Water Harbour | collected 2017-10-31
GCGAGCCTTGTCCAGTTCGCTTGGAGTTTCCTGATGGCCAAGGACATCGACACCTTCGACCCTGATGACGACTATGTTCCGAACCAGCACCTCATCTTGCTGGTACCCAATGCCACCGCGCAGCAGGCCAGGAACGCCATCATTGCCAGGTGGGGTGGACATGCGCGTCAGCTCACTCCATTTCGTGTCGGCCCCCTTAATGGCGACCCGTTCACTCACTGGGCTGCCATAGCATTCGTGGGACAGAAGGTTGTTGACTGGCTGGAGGCCAACAAAGGCGCTGTAAATGGTGAAATAATTTACCTAAACGATTATCATTGGTGCTCGTCGTTGACAGCCAGGGGTCTGCGTCCCTCTGACAACGACTATTCAGAACCTTCGTAATCAACTGGGAGATTCACATGGAAACCAAAACCACCTACGTTGCCGCTGACGGCAAGGAATTCGAAACCGAAACCGAGTGCCACGCCTACGAGGGCGTTCTCGGTGAGCGTGCTGTCATCGACAAGTGGCTGACCGAGGAGCGCGAGCTCGAGGCCGGCACCCGGGCCCACACCATGGCCCGTAACTACATCGAGGGTTATCTCGGATTCCGCGCAACCGCGGCTGAATCCAATGACGGCCTGAAGGTAGTCGGCGAATGAAGCTGCGGGAGTACTCCCTCAAGGAGCAATCCGACAAGGCCATCCTGGATGACCGCATCGATGCCATTCGCAAGGCCGTGGCCGAGCTCGACAAGCGCAACGCACCGGTACTCGAGAGCATCAGCGACCACCTGAGCACCATCGAGGGTGTCATCTACGATGCCGAGCAGCGGGCCATTTCTGCGAAGGCCCGACGCGATGCGTCCATCGACCCGAAGAAAAAGCCAACGGCAACCACCGATGAAGTTCAGGAAAAACTCGAGCAAGCCGATACCGTCGAAGACGATGGTGACGTTGATGGCGAGCCTGTATCGGATGCCGAAGAAGTCCAGCGCGAAGGGTTCTCCAAAGACGGTGAACCGCTTGTCCCGCCCGATGCCACGAAAGTAGCGGACGGTACCGACTGGGATTCCGGCGTCGAGGACGAAGCCAGCGGGGATTAGCCGTGGCTGATGACAACTCCGTCATCGAGGAATACGAGCTCCCCCCGGTATGGGAACCGCCTGATGAGAATCAGCGCGGCAAGCACCAGCCGGGGTGGAGCTGTCGTCTCACCAAGGAAGACCTTGAGCGACTGCGTACCGTGGTCCGAAAGATTCTTTGGAGAGGCCATCGGATCGAGCTGTCTGACTACGAGGCCGACCGCCTCATCGATGCCTACGGCCCCGACGCCCTCGAGAAACACATCAAAGGCCTGACCGATTCCGGTCTTATCAAGACAAAGGTGCGCGCATGACACCCGACCACTTTCACCGAGCACTCGCCTGTACCCAGCTGCGCTACGAATTCGAAGGATTCAGCAAAGACCTGGACTTCATCAACCGCTGCCTGTCCATGAGCTACGCCTGTCAGAACAAGCACGACGAAAGTTCGTTCACCCATGTCTGGCGATTCATGATTCGCATGGATGACCTCGACCCTGAGAACCACATCTACCAAATCATGCACACGGCCACTACCGATACCTACGAGCTGCACCCGGCTGTGGCCCGGCAGGCCATGAGCGAGCTGCTCAAGGTATTCAACGAAGCGATGAGCAAAGCGAAGGGGCCGGAACTCATCGTATGAGCGAATCCAGTGTCGTCCGATACCGGCCGGACGGCGAGGTACTGACCGAGTTCCTGCGGGACAACAGCTTCGTCACCGGTATCCAGGGGCCAGTCGGTTCCGGCAAGTCTGTCGGCTGCTGCATGAAGCTGTTCAAGCACGCACTCGAGCAGCAACCCGACGATGACGGCATACGCTGGACGCGCTGGGGCATCATAAGAAACACTTATCCGATGCTGAAATCCACCACGGCCAAGACCTGGCTGCGGTGGTTCAAGGAAGACAAGTTCGGCCCCTTCAACTGGTCAACCCCCTTCACTCACCACATCCGGCTCGACCTGGCCGATGGCACCACCGTCGATGCCGAGTTCATTTTCCTCGCGCTCGATCGACCTGACGATGTGGACAAGCTGCTGTCGTTCGATTTCACCGGCATCTGGATTAACGAGGCCAGGGAAATCTCGAAGGAAATCTTCGACATGGCCACCACCCGCGTCAGCCGTTTTCCCGAAACCATCAAGGATGCTGATGACAACATGCTCTACGGCCCGAGCTGGTATGGCGTCATGGCCGATACCAACGCACCGGAGGAGCAGCACTGGTGGGCCATCATGTCAGGCCAGGCACCGGTACCGGAATGGATGGGCCTCGAGGAGCGCGAGCTCATGCAGCTGCCCGACAACTGGAGCTTCTACCTGCAGCCGCCCGGGATGCTCGAGGTCAAAGACCCCAGCACCGGGGCCATCACCGGGTACGTGGACAACCCCAACGCCGAGAACCGGAAGTTCCTGGTCAACGATTACTACCAGAACAACATCACCAACAAGCGCCGGAACTGGATTAAGGTCTACGTCCTCAACCAGCTCGGTTCGGTCAAGGCCGGCAAGCCCGTTCAGTCCGGTTTCGACAGGGAGGTGCATGTCTCGAAGCAGCACCTCGAGGTCGATCCGACTTTGCCGCTGCGGCTGGGTTTCGACTTCGGCCTGACCCCGGCCTGCCTGATTGCCCAGCAAGACATCACCGGCCAGTGGCGCATCCTGCGCGAGCTGACCAGCAAGGACACCGGCGCACTCCGGTTCGGCAAGCGCGTGGCCCGGTACCTGGCCAAGAACTTCGAGCATCACTGGAACGGCGACTCCCGCATTGTCGGCCATGGCGACCCACGCGGTGACGACAAGAGCCAGTCCGATGAAACCATCCCGTTCCGTATGCTGCGGAAGGCCGGGCTCCCCTGCGTATCGGCGCCAACCAATGACTTCGGCATCCGTGTCGAGGCTTTCGATGATGTCCTGGCGCGCCTCATCGATGGCCGTCCAGGCATTATTGTTGACCCCAGCTGCCTCGTCTTCATTGCCGGCCTCGAGGGCGGCTACCACTACAAGAAGCGGCCCGGGCGGCACGACCTCTACAACGACGAACCGGAAAAGACAGACGAATCCCACATCGTGGAAGCAGGCCAGTACCTCTTTCTCGGCGGTGGCGAGGGTGCCAGGCTCATGCGTATGAGCAAGACCGAAAGGCATGGTTCGGTTCAGCACCTTCAGCGTGATGGCGGCCCGTTCTCTCGGCGCAGAAAGCATCGCGCCCCAGCTCGGAGAGGCATTCGTGGTCACTGATATGCCCATGCTCCCCTGGATTGCCGTGTTCTTCGACCCCGGTACGAAGTGCTGGTGGCACCGGTTCCTTAAGGATGGCTTCAAGCATGTCACCCTCATTGGCTACCAGCCACCCACGGTGGCCGACGAAGAGCATGGCCACTGGCTCTACGTTGATTACCGGCGCAAGCGCATGGATGTCCTGACTGTCTCTGGAGATAAGGCATCCGTGCTATTTCAATGGCTTAACAAGCATGAAGCACGGTTCGTGGAGACACGGGCCACGGTGAATGAGGCCAGGCCGAGCGGGATAAACCTGCACCTGGGCGGCATGAACTGCGTGGAGACGGCCAAGCATGTGCTGAACCTGCGCGACCCGAGCATCTTGACCCCTTACCAGCTGTATCGCACACTGTTGTCAACTGGAGGAAATCAACTGGAGGACGACGATGGGCTTTTTCTCTGACGTATGGAGTGGTATCAAGAGCGTTTTCAGCGGGCCTGATACATCGGAGATGGACAGGTACTTCGAAGAGCAGCGCAAGGAGCTGGCTCGCCAGCGCGCCGAAGCAGCTGCCGAGAAGAAGCGCATCGCTGAACAACGCGCAGCCGAGGAGGCGAAGCAGGCCGAGGAACGCCGCCGCGCAAGAGTCGGTTCCCGTAGCCTGTTCACCGCTGGCTACTCGGGTTACGACGACAACAAGACGATTTCCTAACATGTTTGGCGTAAAGCTGATTCGCAAGCTGATTGCGGAAATGCAGAGCCGGGGTCTTTGGATAGCCCCGGAGGACAAGCCGAAACCTCAGGTAGACCGTGCTGCGGAAGCCTCGCACAAGGATTTCTACGGTGAGCATCAAACACCCGGCCATGCCCATACCCGTACCAGGCTGAACCAGGCTGCGGGTAGTTTGTTCCTTGCGGCAAGCAATGACAGGAAGAAGAAAAGGGGTACCCTTGCCTAATGGATTTGAAGACCGTCTTTCAACGGTACGGCAAGTGCATCGCTGGCCGAACGCGCTGGCTCAATGTCTGGCAGGATGTCTATGACCTGACCCTTCCCATGCGCGAAGGGTTCTTTGCCGACACCCCCGGCGAAGAGAAGATGGATACCATCTACGATGAAACTGCTGTCGATGGCATCCAGGAATTCGCCTCGGTCATGCAGGACAACATCGTTCCCCAGTTTCAACGCTGGCTGCAGATAGACCCCGGTACCGAGCTGAGTGAAGAGGACGCCAATGCCATCAAGGGCGACCTCGCCGAAGTCACTGACTTCGTTCAGAACGTGTTCCACAACTCAAGCTGGAACACGCAGGCCTTCGAGTCGTTCCTCGACCTGGGCCTCGGCACTGGCGTCATGCAGATTGATGACAGTCCCGAAACCCTGACCAACTACACCGCGCTGCCCTTCAACCAGATGACGCTTGACCGTGGCCCCATGGGCGGCATCGGTGGCTTCTATCGTGAGCGGAAGGTACGCCTGGAAGACATCAAGATTATCTGGCCCAGCGCGACGATTCCTGATGATGTGAAGCGGAAGCTCTCAAATGCACCCGAGAGCGAAGTGAACATCATCGAGTCCATGCGCCGGTCGTACTCCGAAATCATGGTGGAACGCTGGCACTACCATGTCGGCCTCCAGCAAGAAGAGGCTGAGATTCTCCACCTCGAGTTCGAAGGTGCGGGTTCTTGTCCGTGGCTGGGCTTTCGCTGGTCAACCGCTGCAAACGAAACCTATGGTCGCGGGCCGCTCATCAATGCGCTGCCGGCCATCCGTAGTGCAAACCTGACCATGCAGCTCACCTTCGAGAACCTCGAGCTGGCCATCGGCGGCATCTTCCAGGCCGACGACGATGACGAGTACAACTACGAAACCATGGCCTTCCGTGGTTCCACCGTGATTCCGCGCACCCCCGGCACCCGTGGCCTCGAGCCGCTGCAGAGTTCGCACGACTTCAATGCGAGCAACCTGGTGCTATCGGAGATGCGTACCAACATCCGGCGCGCCCTGTTCGTGGAAGAGTTCGGCCAGATGAGCAAGACACCCCGGTCTGCGTCCGAGTACGCATTCCGCAACGCCAAGCTGGCCCAGCGCATCGGCGCACCCTATGGCCGCATCCTCACCGAGTTCATCCATCCGGCTGTCATTCGCACCATTCGCATCCTGAAAGACGCTGGCCGCATCGAGCTGCCGCGTGTGAACGGACGCGAGGTGAAGCTGACACCCAGGTCGCCGCTTGCCCGGGCCCAGCGCGAACAGGACATCGTGCAGCTGCACCAGTTCGTCGGTGGTGTTGTCGAGGCTCTCGGTCCGCAGGCCGCTACCATGGTCAACATTGAGAACCTGGTCGAAGAGTTCGCCAACCTGTATGAGATTCCCGAGAAGCTGCTCACCACCGAGGCCGAGCGGAAGGAGCTGGCCGGTAAGATGCGTGAGCAAATGCTGGCGCAACAGGGTGGCCAGGCCGGGGCAATGGCTCCCGCTGGTGCACCGGCTGAAATGATGTGACCGAAAGCCTCGCGCAGAATCAACCGCGGCGAGTTCGGTTCCGCAGCCGCATTCACGAACAGGCCGTCGAGAAGCTGGACGTCGCCAAGTACGTCAGTCCCGATGGCATCAAGCGGTCTGACGGCGAGGAATACAAACTCAACGAAGCAATGAAACTGGCCTTCGAGGGTGAAGAAGGGAAGCGGGCATTGGAGTATCTGCGCTCCATTACCGTTGACCGGATATGCCAGGCAGGCATCACCAACGAGGAGCTGCAACACATCGAGGGCGCACGATGGTTGTATGCAATAATCTCGCGCCGCATTGAACTGGGAGAACAAAAGAAACCATGAAATATCTCAACGCATATCGGTGGCTGATGAGCTACATCAACGGTCAGGCATTCACCTTCTACGAGGGTGAGCCGGGCGGCGGCGGTGGTGATGAACCAGGTGGAGGCGGTGGTGGTGGTGAAGGTGCGCCGGAATGGCTGTCGAACATCCCCGAGAAGTACCGCATGGGTGAGGGTGGTACGCCCATCACCGACCCCAACGAGGCGGTATCGAAACTCATCAACGGCTACAACGAACTGAACACCACGTTCTCCAAAGGCAAGGATGGTATGCGCGCCGAGATTGAGGCCGAGCTGAATGCCAAAGGCCGCGAGGGTGTGCCGGAAGCACCGACTGGTTACGCGCTGCCCGACACCAAGCTGGGCGAGGTTTCCATGTTTCCCGCCGATGAGCCGGTCATCCAGGAATGGATGCAGAAGGCCCACCAGCAGGGCATGACACAAGACCAGTTCGGTCTGATGCTTTCCGGCATCGAGAGTGTTTACATGGACATCGCCGAAACGCAGAAGGCCGAGCTCCAGGCCTTGGGCGAGAACGGCAAAGACCGACTGCAGCGGCTCGACTTTGCCTTCGGCAAGATTCTCCCGCAGGAACAACATGCGGCCCTGCTCAACGATGTGACCAGCGCCAATGCCGTCCAGGCTCTCGAGAAGATTCTGAGCATGGTTAAGGACGGTGTACCGCCCAGTGGCGACGACCACATCCCGGGCAGACTGACGAAGGACGACATCAAGGAAGCGATGAAAGACCCGCGTTACCGGAAAGACAAGGCCTACACCGACCGCATCGGCAAGATGTGGGAGCAGTTCCATGCTCAAGGTGGGGGTTGACGCCGCTGGTAAGCAGGTACTAACATTCATTTGACGGCCCAAGACCGTCACCTGTGGCCCATATCGGACACCCACATGGTGGCCTTCAAGGATACCCGGAAGACATTTTTTCGGATAAACCAAGGAGGCCATCATGCCTGCACCAACTATCGACCAGAGTTTCGTTGACCAGTTTGAGTCCGACGTTCATCTGGATTACCAGCGCACAGGTGCCAAGCTGCTCAACACGTTTCGCCGCAAGGTGAACGTCAAGGGTCAGTCCACCACCTTCCAGAAAATCGGCAAGGGTACTGCCGGTCAGAAGTCCCGCCACGGCCAGGTTCCGCTGAACAACCTGAGCCACGCGCCCATCAAGTGTACGCTCGCCGACTACTACAGCGGTGAGTACGTGGACAACCTCGATGAGCTGAAAATCGAGCACGATGAGCGCGCAGCTGTCAGCACCTCGCTGGCGTCCGCGATGGGCCGCAAGTCCGACGACCTGGGTGTCAAAGAGCTGGATGGCGCCAGCAACACCTGGGCCGGTGCTGTGCCGACCGCATTCGGCAAGGCGCAGATTTTCGAGATTTTCGAGTTCTTCGGAAACAACGATGTACCTGATGACGGCAAGCGTTGCCTGGTCGTGAATCCCTACTGCTGGGATTTGATGCTGACGAACAACGAGTTCGCCAGTTCCGACTACGTTTCGGACACGCCGTGGGAAGGTATGACCGCCAAGCGTTGGCATTCCTTTTTCGTCATGACCTTCACCGGCCTGACGAAGACGGGTGACAACACCAACAACCTCGCATACCACCAGTCGGCCATCGGCCATGCCTCGGGTCAGGAAGTCCAGATGGACATGACCTGGCAGGGCAAGGAACAGGCCTGGCTGTTCGTCGCGAGCATGAGCCAGGGCGCGAAGCGCATCGACGAGAACGGCATCTTCAAGGCCGTTATTGACGAGACGCCCTAATCGGCCTAATCCTGAACAGGAGGAATTATCATGGCTGCAAGTCGTACAGATACATGGCGTCAGAACATTGGCCCTCATGCTCGTTGGTATCACCGTACTACCGAGCTTGAGGCCACCATCGAGGGAGCGAACTATTTCGATGCGTTCGCCGACGAGATGGAAGTCGGTGATGTCATCGAGTGTTCCATTGACATCGATGGCACCCCGCTGGGTAATCACTATGTCGTGTCGACCATTACGGCCGGCGCGGTAGCGTTGACCCAGTTCAACGTCGCCTAAAGCTGAAACGGAGGCGGCCCTTCGGGGCCGCTCTCCTTCATGTCTGAGACAAATATTTCCATTGCTCAGAAGGCCTGCGTACTCGCCTCTCTGAAACCCATCACTGGCTTCGATGACGACACCACCGAAGCGGAAGTGCTCAATCTGCTTTACGAGCCGATGGTCGCTGCCGAGCTGAGTGGCCGCACCTATCGCTTCGCCACCAAGTACGACGAACTCAACCGCCTTATCGATGCGCCGTTGGCCTACTGGTCTGCGGCCTATGAGATTCCAAGCTGGTGCCTGTGTGTCCGTGCCGTCCTGGTCGAAGGTGTGCCGATCGAGTTCGATGAAATCGATGGCGAGATTCACTGTGATGCAAGCGAAGACGACACGGTAATTCTCAAAGGCACGTTCCGTGCCGTCGAGGAAAACTGGCGTCCCGATTTCCAGATGGCCATCATCTACAAGATGGCGAGTGCATTGGCCGCTGCCGTACCGCGTCACGCCGAACTGGCCGTATCCCTCGATGAAGTCGGTGAGAAGCGACTGATGCGGGCCAGGCCTCGAGATTCGCAGGCCGGTAAGAACAAGAGGCTCCCAACCAACCGATTCATGCGACCACAGCGAGGGCGGTAACGTGTCCCTCCAGCTGGTTCAAACGAACTTCGCCAGCGGCATCCTCAATCCCGAACTCATCGGGAGAACGGATACGGCCATCTACAACAATGGCCTCGCGCTTGGCGTCAACCTCATGCCGCTCATCGAGGGCGGTGTTCGTCGTCGTCCTGGTTCCATTGTCCTGCGTGGCCTGGGCCTCGAGAACGGCAGGATTGAACCCTTCATCTTCGATGAGACTCAGACCTACCTGTTCTATTTTCTCGACGCTGGCGTCATCAAGGTCTTCGACCCCTCCGATGGTGAACTGCTCGCCACTTTGCAAAACGCTGCGGCCACGGGGCGATGGAGTCTCTCCCAGGTCTTCGAACTCCGCATGGACCAGCGCGGCGATACAATGCTTATAACGCATGAATCCATTCGGACGCAGAAGGTGGTCAGGACTGGCGCCTCGTCTTTTACAATCGGTGACTTCATTCCAACCGCACTACCGCGCAAAAACGTTGCTGGTGTTGACCCACAGATGTGGCCGTTCTATCGCTTTGCTGATTTGACCTGGACACTTACTGCAAGCATAGCGGCTGTCGCCAATACCATGACGGTAAAAGACAGCACGGGTGCGACAGTCGATTACATGCTCGAGGTGCCGAACATTGAAGGCACGTTCATTCGTGTCGCAGTTCTCAGTGGCACCACCTGGACGACGTACTGGGGTCAGGTTACTGGTATTCCGACCAACTATAGCTTTCATGTGACCTGGAACGATGTGTTCCCAACAACAGCAGCACTTGAGAATTGGTGGGAGCAGGCATGGTGTGATGACCACGGCCATCCGGCCTGCGTGGCTTTTCACAACCAGCGGTTGTTCTTTGCCGGGTCAACGACCTTGCCATCGCACATCTGGGGCTCGAGGACATCGCAGTTCTTTGACTTCGATACAGGTGAGGCCGACCCGGCTGATGCCTTGTCAGCTGCTATCGGCATGAACCAGGTCAACCAGATTCGTCATCTGCATTCGGAACGATTCCTTCAGGTCTTGACCAACCAGGCCGTGATGTATGCACCGGAGGATGAGGCTGCACCGCTTATCCCTGAAACCTTCAGGACGAAACGAGCTGGTCGAATTGGTGTGTCGAACACGACGCCGGTGGCCTTCGATGAATCCACCGTGTTCGTCCAGGCGCGAGGCAACACGATTCGTGAGCTTCAGTGGGATGAGTTCAGGCAGACGCAATCCGCGCCGGCCATCAGCCTCATGTCCACCGATGTCATCGATGACCCGGTAGATGCCGTGGCGGTGTATGCCAGTGAAGACCGGCCAGAGCAGTTCATCTACTTCGTTAACGGTGACGGCACCATCGCGCTCTACCATGCGGCAAAGGCCGAGGAAGTCCGTGGCTGGTACCAGTGGACGACGAATGGCAAGTACAAGAGCATCACGCAGATTAACGACGAGGTGTATGCCGTAGTCGAGCGCACCCTGGTTGACGGTGTGACCAAGCATTACTTCCTCGAGAAGTTCGACTTCGAAGTGACCTTGGACAAAGCTCACGTTTCAGACCAGCCGATTGAAACAACGAACCATGCTGTTCCAATCTATCCCGACATGCCTCATACCATCGTTGATACTGATGTTTGGGAGGACACGGAGGAAGTCACAGTGGTTGCCAGTAAGGAAGACGGCAGCGGTGTGATGCACAACAATGTATACCCATTGGATGAATGGAACCTGCAAGGCAGCGCGGTGAATCTTCAACCGGAAATGCTGTTCAAGCGTGTGGTGATTGGCTGGGATTATCCCTGTACTGGACGACTGCTGCCGGTTGCCATCGAGGATGAGGAAGGCGAGCAGATGGCCGAGCGCAAGTCCATTGTTGCGGCAACAGCCAAGCTCCAGAACGCCCTGGCATTCTCTTTCTTTGGTCGTCGCATCTGGTTCCGTGATGCTGATGATGATTTTTCTCAGCCGCCCACCAGGTTCACCGGCCACAAGCAGCTGTATCAGCTGGGATGGGATGAGTTCGGGCAGATTGATTTTTCCATTGATGAGCCGGTTGACACTACACTACTGGCAATCGTGCGTGAGGTGGAATTCTAATGGCATGGCAAGCAGCGGCAATCGCAGCGGTCACATTGTTTTCGGGTATGGCCGCATCGACGGCCAAGCGAAGACTGGCCGAAAAGAACCTTATGCTCGAGCGGGAGCAAACCGAATCGGCCAAGCTGGCCGCCGAGGTGCGTTCCATTACTGACCAGTATCTTTTGCTCAACGAACACAATGAGCGTCAGTCGTACAACCTGGCTCTCTGGAGTGGCGGCATGATGGATGCTACCCAGTCCGATTCATTTGCAGCATTGCAGATGGGTGAGGAACGCGACCTGATGAACAACATCTACGCGGTGAAGTTCAACGAGCTGACGGACAAGATGCAGCTGACGTACCAGTACCAGGATGCTCATAACAATGCAGAGGGCATCTTCAAGGAGGCCAAGTTTGATGCGATGAATTCCGTCATCAATTCGGCGAAGTCGTACATGATGCTCAGTGGCGGCAGCGGCGGTGGCAGCGTAACCAGCGCCGGTTCTGGTGCAAAAAGCACAGGGTAATAGCTAATGGCAATGAAGACACAGCGGAGTGAATCGACTGTTCGCATTCAGAAGATGACTGCGGACAAGGTTCGCACGACCGGCCTGGCCGGTGCGCGAGCTGGTGTTCGATTTGCCGAGAACCTGGGTGACACGCTTCTCAAGGCTGGCGTCATCATGCGCGAGCAAGAAGCCGACCGTGCAGCTGAATCCACGGTACTTGAGCGTGCTGTTGTTGACCATCACTTCACAGTCAACGGTGAGGTCATTCCCTATCGTGATGAACAGGGTGTTCTTGCGCCGAATCGACCTGGCCCCAGCCTCAGTGTCTTTGACCGCCGATACTCCGCTGCGATGGACAAGCGGTACTACAACGCAGTCGAAGAACGGTTCGATGTGTTCCTGCGCGATGTCACCACCGGCCAGGTCGAGGGTGTCAACCATCGTGACTTGCACCAAGTCAGTGAGGCCATTCAGGGCTATCGCGGCAGTCTCCAGAATTCTGTGCCGAAGGAACGCCTGGGTGCTGTCCTCGATACCTACGATGTCCATGCTGACCAATATTTCGGCCCGCTGCAAAAGAGCATTGCTGAGTACGAATGGAAGCAACACGGTGAAGACATTGAGCGCCGTCTGGCAAACAATCTCACCAGCATTCAGAATCACGTTGCAACAGGTGGCGTTCTGTTCACCTTCGCTGATGGTGTCGAGAAGCTGAGTGTCGGCCTCGATGCCGAGTGGCGGGCCTTCTTCGACAATATGGCCGAAGCAGTCAGGAGCGGTCACAAGACCATGCAACAGGCCCAGGATGCAACACGACAGCTGGGTAGCGTTATTGCCTTCTCGACCATGCAGAGTCGATACGACAGGCTCGTTGGCATGGGTGAGAAAGGCAAGGTGGAAGCTGCTCGAATGGGTGCCGAGATTGTCAGCGGTGACTTCATCTTCCAGTACCCCGTTATGGATGAGAACGGTGATACCCAGGTCATCAAAGGCCGACTGGGCGACATGACCTCACCGGAGGAACGCACCAGTCTTGGTAAGCTGCTCGACTCCTACACCGATACCCGCTTTGCTGTTCACGATGCCGATGTGAAACTCCAGCGGCAGAATCTCTACTCGGCCTATGCCCAGGCTCAGATTTATTTCAACCAGGCGGTTATCACCAATGACCCGACACTTCGAGAGATGGGCAATGCCATCATCAATAACGTCGCCATGGAGAACGTCTATGAGGTGAATCACGATGTGATTGCTTCGATGCGTCAGGCCGAAGCGGTGGCCTATCGAATGGAAGTCAACAACCAGGCCAAGCTCTTTGAACAGGATTTGTTGATTGAGCCATTCGAAGACCAGCTGAACCTCATCACGAAGTTCCTGGAAGAAGACGGTGCCTTTGCCAATACGGCGAAAGGACTGGGCATGGATGACCTGGTGAAAAACCTGAACGATATGAATGCAAGGGAACTGTCGCCAGAGGCCTTGAAGGTTGCACAGACTCAGCTAAACAAGGTGATGACTCTTTATCGCAGTCTGAACAGCGGCAGCACAACCAAGCAACAGCGTAACGCCGAGGAACTGCGTAGAACATTTGCTGACTCGAAGAACCAGGTCTTTCGTTCCAACATGAACAGCACCGCAGTTCGCGGCATGGTTGAAACCGGCATGGTGGCATCGGCACCCGGCAGCGGCTTCCCCACTGTCGATGGTCGCATGGCCTGGGAAAAGATGACGCCTGACCAAATCACCGCGTTGACCAGCAAGTTCCCACAGAGCAGCTTGCCGCAGTCATTGTTCAATGAGCTGGGTAGTCGCCTTGCCCGTGGCATTCATGGTGAAGATGGCATGACGCCGGACATGGCCAAGATTACGGAAGCACGGATGTTGTTCGACCACTACCGCACCCAGCCCACGCTTCGAAATAATCTTCGCAGCGAGATGGGTGAGCGTGAGTACGATGCCCTGCTTTACCTGTCGGAACACGGTGGCCTCTATCGTGGTGATGAACAATCATCCCCGGCCTTCGATGACCTGCGCGCCATCATGAATGGCGAGAAGCGAACCGCGCTTTCGGATGGCGCGGGCATCATTGCTGAGAACAAAAAGAATGGCTGGTTGACTCAGTTCATGGTGAAGAACGGAATCCCACCGACCATGCGTAGCCCCTTTGAAGACGAGGTGAAGCGAGTGCTTGGTCGTACCGGCAGCATCGATAGCCTGTCTGAAATCAGCGAGAACGTGCTTTCGCAATTCTCGAAGGGGCCGCACTACGGCAAGCAAAGCACGGCCTTCATGATGAGCCCGGGCAATCAGGTGGCAACTGCTGGCCATATCGTCCAGCGGCCACCGTGGGCGCACCCGTGGACTGTTCGCAACATGGACGGTCAGAAGATTCTGGCGCCGGGCCTGGTGGGCGAAGAGTTCTTCGTGGACTACATGAAGAAACTCTTCAAGGACGAGGCCGAGATTGCCATGTCCGATACTGGCCCTGGCGAGTGGGTGCGCTTTCCTCAGATTGCAAAGGAGTATGCGCCTGTATTTGCCGGGGTTTTCGCTGCCGAAGGCCTGCATGACAAGCCAAAGGCCAGAGCCGTCGAGAAGTTCTTCAGTGAGCTCGAGCTGGGTGAGAACGCAGCGGTAGTTTACAGCGGTGACAGGCCCATTGACGGCCAGCCGATGTATCACCTTCGCTACAGGAATCGCGAGGGAACGTGGGTAGACCTGACCGACGAGGCCGGTGGCCGGTACCAGATTGATTTCGGCCCAGCTGTCCAGGCGCGTCACGAATCCGACATTCGTGAGGAAGAACGCGCACTTCACATCCAGGATGTGCGTCAGTGGAAGCGTCGGAAGTATGGCCCAGGTGGTCGGTCTACCCATGTCACCGATACCGACATCGCTGAATACGAAGCGGAGATGAGCCAGTGAGCAGGTTGAACCTGCTGCAGCCGCCACCTCCGAAACCGGAGAAGCGGCTCGAACTGGATGGTTCCTTTGGGGCCAACTTCGCGCGCTCGTTCAAGGTCGATAATCCCTTTGGCCGCATCCTCGAGTACATCGACCAGGATTTCGGCGGCATCGACTACGAGCCCGTGGAAGGGTATGTGGCCGCAAACGATGAGCGCGTCCTGACCCATCCTGCTCGAGAGCATCTGCAGCGCGAGGTCCGAGGCCTGGTGCTGAATCGGTACGAACGTTCGTCTGGCATACGCATGGAGCTGGACGAGAACCAGGCCTCATGGTCACGATTCGCCGCCGTCATGGCCGATCCCCTGATTTTCACCCCGGTTCCATACCTCAAGGGACTGGGATTCGTGCGTGGGGCCGTCACTGGCGGTGCAGCCATCGGTGGTGTGGGTGCAGCCGAGGAGCTGGTCACATCGCCTCTCGACCCCGGAGACACGCGAGAGGAGCTGGCCTTTGCCGTTCATTGTGTACGGGATGCCGTCGAGAATCGTCGC
>JAAOEI010000524.1_pt1 | contig 14793 bp, 24 predicted proteins | sample 7059261 | NCBI WGS metagenome assembly JAAOEI01 (sample SAMN14008812, study PRJNA610033) | viral metagenome | isolation source: viral particles filtered from seawater | place: China: Hangzhou Bay, Yangshan Deep Water Harbour | collected 2017-10-31
GTTTCGCCCAGAATGGCGACATGCCCCAGACTGCGAGCCTGCGCCGAGCCGCCTGGGCTTACAACCACGTGGCCAATCATCAGCGCAAGGTCCTGTACACGCTCGGCCACTACACGCAGAGCACGCCCGCGCCTGCTAGCGCAAGCGAGACCAATATCTACTTTCCGTTCCGCACGGGCGAGGCCGTGGAGAGCGTCGCGATGATGATCGGGATGGCGCCCGCGTCGGCTACCAACAGCCCCAACAAGGCAGCCTGCGAACTGATCATCAACGATGGTTCAGACACGTCGAGCGGTAAGGTCTACTACCCCAAGGTGGCATCAGGTCTCTACCCGCCGGGTGAGATTGCGTGGCTGTGGGTGGAGATTGACACCGACGACGGCCTGACGGCGAACACCGAATACCTAGGCCGCATCGTGCAGACGGATTACTCGCGCATCGCGGGCGTGATGGTTTACGAGAAGGCATCGCCCGTTGGGCTTAGCACTGTGACCGGCGTGGCAGATCCGCTGCTTTGGGAGGGCCTCAAGCCTATCTATGATGCGTCCGCTCAGGATCTGTGCGAGACCGGCACGAAGCTTTGGCAGCACAACGGGTCACACCTGATTTCCTGGTCGCGCAAGACGCAGGCAACCGCCCCCACGGTCTCGAGCGCAACCGAGGTCAACCTGCTGGATACCAGCATCACCGGCGGCACGTGGTCGGCAAACGATCCGGGCTTCACACTCAACACCGAGTATCACGACAGCGCAAAGGGTGACGTCCCTGTAGCGCTCGGGGTCTATGCCACGCGCACCGCCGGCACGGGCACGCTCACGGTGCGAATCAAGCGCAACGGTTCCACGATTCTCACACAGAGCGGCATCGGGACAACCATGAACCCCTTCAACTCGAGCACGCACACGATCACCGCAAGGTCGAGCGACTTCATCAACATCACGATCGCAAGCAGCGACGGCAGCACCACGTGGCGCGTGGACGCTCTGGGTTTGTGGGAATACGAGGCATAGGGGGGAAGTGTGGATCCGTGCAAGTTCAATGATCTGATCATCGAGGCGTTCGGCGTCGATGGCAAAACCGGGCGCGTGGGCGCATTGGAGAAGAAAATGGCGAAGCTTGAGAACATGCAAATCAAGCTGATGCTCATCATCGTCGGCAGCGCTAGCGTCGGTGGGGGCGCAGCAGCTGGCATCATGAAACTTTTTACCTAGGAGAACGTTATGAAACCCGGATACAAAACAACTGAATACTGGCTCAGCGTCGTCGTGGTCGTGCTTGGCCTGCTCGCGAGCTCGGGCCTGTTCGGACCCGATCACTGGGCCGCAAAGGCGATCGCACTAGTGACCAGCGCACTCGCAGCGATGGGCTACACCGCATCTCGAGCCAAAGTGAAGCAGGCCGACAGCCTGGGAAAGCCGGAATCGGCAGCACCCCCAAGCTGAGCCTGAGCATGCGCAATGGCGACCGCGCACGATCGATTGAAAGCGGCCTTGACCGCGCCTGGCGTCTGCGACCTGGCAGTGGTCGATTCGACTTTTACGCAGGTATCGATCGCGTCGCGGATCGAGGAGGGTGGCGAGGTCACCTTGGGGCTTCCCTGGAGTCTCGACTTTCCAGAAGCTGGGGCGCGTATACTAGTGCTGAGCTGGGCATCCTTTGGGATGAACGGCGTCAACTAGAGGCCGCATTGCTCATGGGGCTGCGCGCCCGGTGGTAATGGTATGGCGTCCGCACGGGATGACGCGCGGCATCTATCACCTGACCTATAGCTGGAGGCAGGGGCAACGCGCAGTGCAGCACGATCCGATCTGTGGGGAGGCAATGACCACGGACACGGTCTTGAGGCCGGATGGCTTCGAATACTGCCGTAAGTGCATTGCGAGGGAGGGGAATCATGGAGAACAGAGGGAAACGTGACACGCGACCGGACCCGGTCACGGCGCCACAGATGCAGCTGGAGCAGCGCAAGTCGCGCGCGCTTCTGTGGGCCATCGCGCTCGAGCTGGGCGCGCTCCTGCTAACCGTATGGGTGCCGATCGGCCTCATGATGTGGAGTGATGGCGGATGTGGGCTCTAATTCGGCACTGGCTCTGGGGCTACAGCCACATGAAGATGATCCTTAGCGTCAAGCCCGGGCGCTGGGGCAACCACTCCCTGAGCGCGGCCGAGCTAATCATCGGCTGGGGCGAAGAGGGCGGCAACAACATCGGCGGCGAGATCACGATCCTTCGTCGCGGTCGCAAGCTCAAGCCCTGGCAGAACGGTGCGTGGTGCGCCTCGATGTGCTCATGGGTAATCGAGGAGGGCTGGGCCCGCTCACTGGGCTACACGCGATGGGACTGGCTCCCACAAGCGCGACAACTCCAGTGCCCGGTCAAGCGCACCCCCAGCGCCAAACGCCTCGCAGCTCGCATTGCCAAGGCGGGCACCATTGTCGAGCACCCGCGCCCGGGCGACTTCGCCCTGTACAAGCGCAGGGGAGGGCACCACATCGCGATTGTGTCCGGCGTCTATGCGGACAGTTACGAGACCATCGACGGCAACAAGGGCCGATACGATAAGCGCACCGGTGTTGGCGCCAAGGTCGCACGATTCAGACACCAATTTAACGAGCCTAATCTACTGTACTTCGCCCGCCTGCCAGACCTGCCGCGGGATGAAGAACAGTGAAGGTTTGCACCACATGCAAGCAGGCTAAGCCGGAATCCGAATACTGGCGTCTTGCCGCGGCCCTCGATGGGCTCCAGTACAACTGCAAGGACTGCAAGCGCACCTATGACCGTGAGCGCCGGCGCGCGCAGAAAGATCCGGGCGAGCACGCCTACCTTGAAAAGCCAATCCCAGCCGGGTACGTAATCAAGGGCGTCACGCAGAAATTCGACAACGACGGCAACCTCACCCAGCAGTACATCAAGACGAAGCAAGAGCGAGAGATAACCAGCAGCGAAGAGCGGCAGGCGCGCCTGCTCGAGACATTCGCGGAGATGTGCGAGCCGTTCAAGGTCGACCCTGCACCGGCCCCAGAGGTCGCGAGCGCGGACCTGATCAACGTGCTGCCGATCGGCGATCTGCATGTGGGCCTGCGCTGTCACCTGGATGAAGTCGGCGAGGAGTGGGACCTGCGCAAAGCTGAGCGCACGTTCTTGGATGCCGTCGATTCCCTATTCGAGAGCGCACCGCCTGCCGTTGAGGCGCTGATCGTCAACGTGGGCGACTACATGCACGCGGACAACTCCAGGGGCACGACCACGAAGGGCACCCCGCTCGATGTGGACAGTTCGAGGTGGCGCGTGATGCTAGTGGCCCTGCGCATGTTCAGGCGCTGCATCGACCGGGCTCTGCTCACACACGAGCGGGTGCGTGTCATTTGCGCGACCGGGAATCACGATGGCGAGTCCTCGCTCTGGCTCCGGCTCTGCTTGGCAATGGTCTACGAACGCGAGCCCCGGGTCGTGATCGTGACCGACCCGCACAAATTCCACTACTACCGATTCGGCGCCTGCCTGTTCGGTGTCACCCATGGAGATACGTGCAAGGTCGCCGACCTGCCGGCGATCATGGCCTGCGACCGCAAGGAGGATTGGGCGGCAACCCGGCACCGTGCCTGGATTACCGGCCACATCCATCACCTGACCGTCAAGGAGCTGCCCGGGTGCGTTGTGCGCTCGTACCGGTCCCAGGCCAAGCGCGACAAGTGGCACGACTGGAGCGGCTACCGAAGCGACCGCGACCTGCGCCTCGAGGTGTGGCATCGCGACCACGGACAGATCCAAGAGTTCATCCACAGCATCCGGAGGATCAAATGAGCGCGCACGACCTGTCGAAATGGCCCACCGAGTACGTGATCAAGTCGCGGCGCTGGACAATCGAATACCTGCCCAAAGAGCACCCCGACCTCGTCGACGAGGACTCACCGCTCCCGAGCGCGTGGCTGATGGGGTTCTGTGAGCCGCGCACGAGCCGGATCGCCGTCTGTAGCGATATGAGCCTCGAGGCCATCCGAGACACGCTCGCGCACGAGCTTTGCCACGCCTACTACTCAACCATGCCCGGCGTCGATCACGACAGCGAGACCGCGGAGTCGGATGAGGAAAATTGGGTCCTGAGCGCGACTGAGTGCTTTTTCGAGATCGTGCGCAATTCGGAGTCGCTCTGGTGGGTATACGGGCTCTAGTCCTACTCGCCTTGGTGGCGTGCTCGAGGGGGCCCCAGAATCGCCCCGTGAGCGGCTTCGATGCGAACCGCACTTGGTGCGCGGATATCGAGTACAGGGCCACGGACGGGCGCCTGGGCGTCGCTCGCGTGTGTTTGCCTACTCGCCGGGACTGCGAGACTGTTCGGGCAAATGCGATGCGCTATGGGCATTTGAGCGGGTTAACTGCAGTTGGAGCCTGCATCCGCGTGCTAGTTCCTGAGCCGTCCCCGCCACTGCTACTCTCCCGTTTTTGATCGCAGCTGCATATTGCTTCTCGTGATGGCGACAGAAGAGCCCAATAGGATCCGGCGCGCACCGGTGGCAGCGGTAGGTCACAAAGTAGATGCAGGGGGCTCCGCCGGGCATGCTCATTTCTTTGCCGTCACACGCCTGTATAGTAGATTCAGACCCCTACCTTGACCGTGTGACAAATTGTCCTCTAACTAATTGTGATTGTTGATGGTTTCTAGATTAAGGATCTAGTGGGGCGACCTGTGGGGGTTCGAGTCCCCCTCCTCGCACGACTCTAAAGTCCTGTTCACGCAGGCAATTTTGAAACCCTCGGAGTTCCAGCTTCGGGGGTTTTGCTTTGCGTGTGACAAATCGTGTGACAACTTAGCGCCTCCCGCGAGCACGCGAAGTGCTGCGCGTTGTTTCGATCCGTGTAGTGCGCTCGGTTCGGTGTAGTGCGCCTCGGTGACCCCTGTGCTCGCGTGGCCGAGCGTAGCGGCGACCAATTGCGACGTGGCACCCGCAGATGTGGCCAAGCTCGCGTGCGTACCACGCAGGCTATGAGGGCCCACAACAAGCACCCCGGCAGCTTTGCAGCACCGGCGCACGTGGTAGCTCACCCAATGGCGATCTACATCGAGCGCGGCCAGCGTCGGCAGCCGCTTCTGCAGCACATCCGGCACCTCGAGGCAGCGCTCACCGGCCTCCGTTTTGGCCTCGAGCACCCACAACACTCGCCCCCCGTCGTCGATGTCGCGTGCCGATATCCGGGCCACTTCACCCGCACGCATGGCCAGGAGTAGGCAGCACAGGGTCGCGGTCGCACCCGGGCTTGGGTCGCCCAGGCAGTAGGCCGCCAGTGTGCGCGACTCGTCGATCGTAAGCTGGGGCTTTCTGCGCTTGCGCTTGCCGACCCCCTGCACACCCGCGAACGGGTTTGCAGCTAGCCAGCCTTGCGCTTGCAACCACTTTCCCAGGCGCCGGGCCTCGTTGAGCGTATTCCTGTGCGTGCTCACGCTCGAGCTACGATCGACCAGGTCCCGATACAGGTCCGCGGCCGACCACTTGTGCAGCTCCGGCAACGGCATATCCGCATCCGGGAACATGCTCGCAAGCTGGTACCGCGCAGTCCGGATCGTGCTTGCCTTGAGACCGTGCCGCTCCTTGTCCAGCAGGTAGGCTTCGATCGCCTGGCTCACTGACTTTTCGCAGCCTTCAAACTGCGCTCGTGCATGTGCTGCGACTGCTCGCGCTTCCGATTCTGTCGCGAACGTTTGAGTAGTTCGCTTGCAACCTGGGCGGCGGATCTCGACTCGCCAGGTCCCGTTCTTATTCTCGTATGCATAGACTCGTCCTCTATTGTTCTGCATTGGTCCTCCATTGAGGCCAGGGCAGGGGTCTGAGCGCCGAGCCTAGCCAGTATCCGCTCAGCCACCAAATCGGCGAGTGTTTCTAGATCTTTGGGGGTCACGCCTGGACCTGATCATTCTCAATATCGTGTCCAAGCTCGCAGGCGACGCAGAAGTCGCCGCCAACCACTTCGCACCCGCACTCGAGACACTCGGCCGGCTCCTCACCTGCACCCATGCACATGCTGCAGACCTCGGTTTCCCATGGGGATACGGCTACCGATCCGATCCCGCGACACAGGCGACAGGATTCGGACTCGCGGGCGACCTGTTCGCGCCTGCGTCGCTTGTATTCGGTGTTAATCCGCCGACAGCGTGAGCAACAGTGCGAACCATTGTTGGGGCGCTTGCAGTGGATGCACAGGCCGGCGTCGAATAGACGTTGCTTGTCTGGTCGTAGGCTCACTCGTCGACTCCAGCCAGGCTTGGCCTTGGCTTCGTACTGCGCACAGGCTCCAGGCGCAACTCCTTGCGCACCTGCCCGATTGCGCTTGCATACCGGCCATTCCGGTATAGGACTCCTTCATGTCGGGCACGCTCAGCCTCGCCAAGTTCGGACACGTCAACCGACATGTTTCGGCGGTGGCTTGCCAGGAAGCGGCGGAGCGATTGCTGGCCCTGCCCCTCCTGGTGCACACACGCCTCACTCTGAGTCATGATGATCACATCGTCGCCCTGCGTTCGCACATACGGATCAAGGTCCGGTCTGCGACGACGGATCAGCTCAACAATTCGGAGCTGTCCGCCGATGCGGAACGCTGGCTCTGTTCGTGGGTGCCCACAGAAGCGCTCAATCTCGGCCGCGGTGACTCGAGAGCCCGTTGCTAGGCCCTCGAAGTCTATCGGCCACGGTGCTGTCAATTGGTCACCTCGACCCGGCAGCGTCCGAACCGGGGGCGGTAGTCGCAGATTCCCCAAGCGCCCGCATCCGCCAGCGCCTTTTCGAGCTGGCGCCGCGTGATCAGTTCTGGGTTGTACATGAGTTCAATCTGCGCCGACCAGTTGCGGAAGATCGGCCGCGTGCGCATCACCCGCGCCTGCCCGACTTTGACGCTGCGTCGATCTCGGAATCGCTCGAGCTTCCACATTTTCGCCGGGTCCTTTGGGCCCGAGTACTCGATCGGAAAACTGTCCTTGTCGCAGAACACCGCGGCCGAGATCAGTTTGCCCAGCTTGTTTTTTTTGCCGCCCTCTTTCACCCAGGCTTCGATCACATCGCCCGGAAAGCACGGCGCGCCCTTTTCGTTCGTGTAGAGGCCGCCCATCCACTCAATCCGCGCCATTTCCTCATGGTCTGCGTCCGTCTTAGTGCGCTTACTCGACACCTCTTTGAGTTCCTTGGCGTACTTGTTCAGGGGGTCAGCGAGCTGCCCGTTGTGCATGAGGACCGGGTATACCCCGACTAGTTTTGCTTTGATTATCTCGTACATTCATTACTCCTGTTCGCGCGGGTGTGTGTTCTGTTCCTAGCGCCCGCGTTCGCTAAGTTCTCCTTGCCTATCCATGCCAAGCCCAGCCCTGACCAGCCTTGCCGAGCCATGTCTTGCCTATCCCTGCCGGGGCCAGCCCTGCTTCGCCTTGCACTGGTGGAAGCGCCGGGCCTTGCACCCGGATGCCGCTCTTGCGCGCCTCCTGCACAGGTTAGTTTCACGCAGCGCGCCTGTGCTCGCACTGCTTCCTTGTCTTGCCGCTCCTTGTCTTGCCGCTCCAGGCCTCGCCTGGCCCCGCCTCGCCGTGCCCTGCCTTTCCGTCGCGAGCCCCGCCTTAAAAAGGTATGTCCGCATCAGCATCAACCGGCCGTGCAGGCTCGCCCACGCGCTCGTGTCGCCACACATCGAGACTGTTGAAGTACTTCACCTCACCAGTTTCGGGCTTTGTCCACTCGCGACCGCGTAGGTTGAACTCGACGGCGATCGTGTCGCCGTGGTTGTATTGATCCATCTGCTCGCACCGGTCGCCGGTGACCTGGAATTGGATGGTCTGCGGGTATTTCCCGTCTGGGATCTCGAGCACGAATTCGCGCTTGCGGAATTTGTCCGTGATCTGCTTGGTTCCCTCCAGCTTGATCAGTGTGCCTATTGCTTTATATTTCTCACTCATATTGTTGCCTTTGTGTGTTGATTCGATTGCCCTACTCGCATCCAGCTAATTGCCGGGTCGTTCCACGGGTCGGCGCAGCCCTTTAGGTGCGGAAATTTGCCGTACAGCGCTTTCCAGACTTCGGTAAACGCAAACCCAGGCAGACGCCCTTTGGCCGCGTTGCACTGGGCGCAACATGGGACTACGTTTTCAAACCGATACCCAAGCCGGCTATCTACTCGGTCTAGGCCGGCGCCAGCGGTCGGCAGCGGCCCACCACAGTATGCGCAAGGGCAAGCGGCAAGCCGCTCAAACTGGGCGCGCGTTAGCAGCGGCGCGTTGTCCATCAGCGAGTGTCGGCTGCGAAGTCTCGCGTATCGGCGAGTGACAGATGCTCTCACCTGTTGCTGGGCTTCGAGGTAGCGCGCCCGGTTGCGTTGGTAATGGGCTCGTGCGTACTTGCGATGGCACAGTTTGCAGTGGCCCTGCAGGCCATCATTGCTGCTGCGCGATACGCTAAACTCGGTAGCTGGAATGTACTTGCGGCACCTGTTGCAAAACTTTGTTCTCACCAGCCGACCCCCGGGCTCGGAAAGTGCCGACGCACGTACCACCACTTAAGATCATGGTATGGCAATAGGATGCGGTTGCGCAGTCTCATTTCTTTGCCTTGATGCGCACGCCGCCAACGGTGTCGGGACCGAATTTGACGTGCGGGTTGTAGAAAACGGTTACCTGTTTGCCGTACCAGTCCGCGACCTGCTTTCCGTGCCAGGACTTGATCGCAACTGCGTTGGTCTTGTTGAGCACTAGCCGCTTGTGTGCGCCTACGAACGCGAGCACTTTCTTGGGCTCCTTCGCGCTCCGGCCCGGCAACTGGATCGGCTCCTCGGTGAGCTTTTCGATCGTGAGCACGAATTCGCGGTAGTTCCCGTCATCGTCTACGAAGTCACCCTCGCCGAGAAAGTCGTCATTCATGTACAGCTGCGAAAGCTGCATATCCTTGAGGTCGGTTGCGTTGCCGCTCACACCGCCACCTCGCGACCGTCTGGCATCACTAGTGTCGCGTCGTCGAATTCGCTGAACGCCCATTGCGGCAGCTCGAGTTCGGCCTCGGATGGGCACATGCCCGGCCACGAATCGGTCTCGAGGCAGCGTGCGAGCTGCACCATCCAATCCTGATACAGGCTGCGACCGGCCGCGATGGCCTCGTCGGGCACCACATAGGGCACGACATCGAACGGGGGTGCCTTCTCAACCGCGATAATCACGACCGGCGGCGGATCGCCCTGCAGCGCTTTGGCCGCGTCTTGGTACATAGCAGCTTGCGCGTGGTAGTTGTATCGATGCGCCGCCTTGCCGAACTGGGAGGGGCGCACATCCGCGCTGCTTTTCAGATCGACCAGCGACAAGCCCAGGTAGTCGAGCCGGCTCTTGCACTCGATGCCGATCGGGTGCGTCCACTCGACTGTCAACTCGGCCACGCCGTCGCTCAGGTGTCGATGTGCGGCCGGATGGCCGTGCACGGCATCGGCTACACGCAGGCACAGCTCGCGATCTGCCGCGTCGATCACCACCTTGCCGGCCGCGTTGGCTTCGATGCAAAACGCCTTGTATGCGTTGCTGCGCTTGTTCGTGGTCGGGCGCGGATCTTTGCCGCTTGTCATGCCGCCCGTCCACATGATCGTGCTGTCGGCGAATTCCTCGGGCTCGAGCACGGCCATGTGAATCAGGCGACCGATGCCGAGCGCGGGCGTGTCCCTGCGGTAGTTCACGCGATAGTGCGCGGGCGAGTAGGCCATCGCCTTGAGGCGGCTAAAGTTCACGCGATCGATCGCGCAGTACTCCGAGAACGTCAAATCCGTATTTGCTTTTGCTGTCAATTGGGCTCCTGTTGAAAAAGAGTTGGTTGCGAGTGCCGGAATCGAACCGGCCGCCGTGCTTGGATAGATGTCGAACAACGCGAGGAGTTGGCGCCACCGAGGCTCGCAAGACGGGCCGCATCTGAAACCATGATGCAAGCCCTGGATTGATGCGGTTTAGCTTGCCGGCACACCTCCCCTCAGCCATTCATTGACAAGGGTCGCAGACCCAAACGAGCGAGCTGGCGCGTTGAGGACGAGCCAACGCGTGATCGGGGTAAGGGCTCGAGCTGCGTCCGGGTCCGCGAATCTGACTGCCTTGCACAGGTCACCCTCGAGCACAGCTCGCATGAACCCGCCCGGCTGCAGTCGGTGATTCAGATAGCGCTTGATCGCGCCTTGCTGGAGCTCTGGGATCTGGGCCCAGAGGGAGTCGGTCTCTGATGTCGTCCTTGCCATGCATCAACAGTTAATTGATACGCGGCAGCCGGTCAAGCTTTTATCAACTATTTTTTGATTCGGTCTCGCCTGAGTTCACGCGCTAGGGCGAGCACCCGATGCAGGTCGGGCTCTGGTAGGCTGCGGGCCTCGGACATAAGTCGGGTGAGCGGGGCGGGGGCGGCGAGTGCCTGGCGTGCCTCTTCTAGGCGCTTAACGGCTGTCATGCTTTACCTGTTCCTGTGTTCAGCGGACAACAGGTGTAGCACGGGCCTCTGACTACTCGGCGCCTGTGCCCTTCTTCAAGCGACGTATCTGCAGCAGCAGCAGTTCGATGTCTTCGTCTGGCAATTCGCTGGCCTCTGCCCTTAGTTGAGCAAGCAGCGTGTTCTCTGTCGTGAGCGGTGGCAGGGCGATCCCTAGGCGTTCGCTCACCGGCTCGACCAATCCGGAGGAGCCAATGCGACCCGAGAGAACGGCATGCAGTGCTTGAGGGAGCGCACCCACGTCTAGCGCGAGTTGGCGCTGTGAGAGCCCCTGGGATCGGAGCGCCTCCTGCACATGGGCTGTCCAACCCTTAGTTACCGGTCTCTTTCTGGCCATTACCGCGCCTCAAGCTTATCACCGTTTGCATAAACTGGAAGTTGACACGCGTGGGCCGGTGTGGCAACAACTAAAAGTATACATGACCGCACAGCTGCAAGGGGTGGCGTCCCGAATCGCCTTTTTCCGTATCGAAGCTGGGCTGACGGGTGCGGACCTGGCTAGGGCCCTCGATGTGACACCGCAGGCTGTCAGTGCCTGGGAGCGGGGCATCGCCCAACCTACCGTGGCCAACCTACATCGCATCGCCGATGCCGTTGGCGTGCCCGTTCGCATGCTTCTGGATGGTGACCGACCTTGAGCCGGGTCAACGTCGACGCACAGGCGTTCCTGGACTCGCGCTTTGCCGTGCTCGCCCAGCTGATGGGCTGGGATGAACCCGAAACCGCGATCGGCATGATGGCGCGTCTGTGGCTTGAGTGCACGCTGCGAGAAACGGACAGGCTGCGTGATCTTGAGATTGGTTTCGCGTGGCGCATGAACACATCCGGCTGTGGCAAGGCTGTGATCTTGTCTGGCCTGGGCGAAGAAATGAGCGACGGCACGATTCGCATCCGTGGATGCAAGGGGCGGACAGACTGGCTCGCAACCAAGCGAAAAGCGGGGAAAAAGGGCGGCACCAAAAGCAAACGCAAAGCACCCGTAAAAGCAGAAACGGATTCTGCTTATCCAAACGGCAAAGCAAACCCTAAGCAGAAAAGTAACACTCCTGCTCCTGCTCCTGCTCCTGCTCCTGCTCCTGCTCCTGCTCTGGCTCCTGCTCATGTTGTTGCGCGTAAACGCGCCCAAGCAATCCCCGCCGACTGGCAGCCAACGGAATCGCACGCAGAGAAGGCGCGCGAATTGGGGCTCGACCTAACGCTTGAGGCCGACAAGTTCGTCGATCACTTCACCGCAAACGGCAAGCCGATGAAGAGCTGGAACCATGCGTTCAACAACTGGCTCCGGAACGCGCCTGGGTTCGCGCCCAGGCACCAGAACGCCAAACCCAAGCAGCGCGGGCTGAGCTTCGATGAGATGGCCAAGCTCGCAGTGGAGGCCGCAGATGGATAAGACCACCGCGATTCAGTGCCTGATGATCCTCAAGGCTAGCTACCCCCGCGCCGATGTGACACAGGAAACCCTGACCGCATACGCGACCATGCTCAAGGACGTCGACGCAATCGATGCCAGGAGCGCAATCGAGCGCCTGATCTGCACGAGCAAGTTTTTCCCGACCATTGCTGAGATCCGGGCAGAGGTGGCCGCGGCCAAGACCGCACACCTACCCGAACCCGAGGCCGCATGGGGCGAGGTGCAGCGGGCGATCGGCAAGTTTGGCGTGCATCGCGTGCCCGAATTCAGCTGCCCGGAGATTGCCGCGGCCGTATCCGACACCGGATGGCGGACCATCTGCCTAAGCGAGAACGTGACGACCACGAGAGCGCACTTCAGGGGCGCCTACAGGGCGATACTCGAGGGCGAGAGGGAATCGCACCAGCTCGGGGAACGCAGCGTCAGGCCGGCTCTGGGTGAGCGTACGGGCTATGGCCGGCTCACGCTGGCATCGGGGGACGAGTGAGTATCGATCTTAGGCTCGGCGACTGGCGCAAGGTGCTTGCCGATGTCGAGCACGTGGACGCGCTGATTACGGATCCGCCGTATGGCGCACGCACGCACGCCAGCCTATCAAGGATCAAATCGGGCGATGGAGCCGTGCGACGCACTTCAATGGGCTACGGACATTTCACAGAGGAAGATGTGGCTGAGTTTTGCTCCGCGTGGTCGTCACGAGTGCGGGGTTGGTTTTGCGCGATGTCGTCGCACGACCTGATGCCATGCTGGGAGCGCGAGCTTTCCGCCGCCGGGCGCTACGTGTTTGCACCGCTCGCATGTGTCCAAAGGGGGCGCGGCGTTCGCCTTGTTGGCGACGGCCCTGCAAATTGGACCGACTGGCTGATCGTCGCCCGTCCACGGTCGCAAGAGTTCTCAAACTGGGGCGCACTCCCGGGTGCCTACCTGAGCCACGGAATGTACAACTCCGGATCAAACACGGGCATCATGGGCGGAAAGCCGCTGCCATTGATGTCGGCCATAGTCCGTGACTACAGCAGGTCAGGCGATCTTGTGTGCGATCCGTGCGCTGGAATGGCGACCACCGGCGTTGTCTGTGAGTCCCTGGGCCGGCGCTTCGTGGGCGCTGAAATCGACCCGGACACGCACGCCAAGGCGCTCGAGCGAATCCGCAAGGGCGTCCAGATCGACCTGTTTGGCGGTGCAGCATGAGGGCGTCTTGGCTTTTCTCTCAGGGCCTGATCATCACCGCAATCGGAATCGCAGCCGACACCGGGCAGTGGGGTGAGGCCGTTTTTGCGTACTACCTGCTACTGACCGCAAGCGCAGCACTTGTGGCCGCGTTCAAGGAGCCGGAGCAATGATCGAGATCACGATCGCCGGCGACCCGGTCAGCAAGGGCAGCATGAAAGCCTTCACGTACCAGGACAAGGGCGGGAAGTATCGCAGCGCCATCACGCACTCGAACGCAAAAACGAAAACCTGGCAGAAGCAAGTCGAGCGCGAAATTAAACACACGCTCAAGCTACTCGGGCGCTGGCAAATGCTCGATTGCGCCGTCCGCGTTCGCATGCAGTTTTGGCTCACAAAGCCGAAGTCGGTCAAGCGCTCGCACCCGTGCGTCAAGCCGGACATCGACAAGCTGGCGCGCACAGTCGCAGACGCGCTCGAAGGCACATTGCTCACGAACGATTCACGCATTGTCGAGCTGCATGTGCTCAAGGCATACGCACTCGCTGAGCCCGGGTGCCGCATTGAGGTGGAGGAGCTTTGAGAATCGAATTTCCGCCAGGCCGGCCCGCATTCCTGAAAGCGAAGGGCCGGCCACGCAAGGGCGAGGTCGCGCAGTCGAGAGCGTTCAGCCGGCACTGCTACCGCCTAGCCTACGAAGAAAATATGACCGTGAGCGAAATCGCAGCACATCACGGGATGGCATACGCGCCCATCTGGAGGCGCATTACCGAGGTTGAACACGAGATCCTGGATGGGAAATGGAACCTATGAACGAAGAAGCACGCACAGCACTGCACCACACGATCAAGGTGCTTGAGACCGCAGCCGAGTCACTTAAAACGCTCGCGAACGCGGAGCCGGATGGGGATATCGAAAAGATGACGCTCCGGCAGCAGATCAAGGATAGGGACGCAGTGATCGCGCGACTGAAAGGGCACGCATGAGCAACAACAATGGATTTCAACTGCTCGAGGAGTACCCGCTCGTGCGCGAAGTCGAGACCCCGAGAACGCTCTCGGATGGGCTCAGGCGACACATGCCGATCGGCTATGACCAACTAGGCCGCTACCGAGAAAAGCCCGCGACGGTCCCGTGGGGGCTTGCAGTCGCTATCGTGCTGGCTGGTGGCCTGTTTGCGAGGGCGGTGCTGTGACTAATCCGTGGGACAAGGCACAGACGATCACGAAAGCCACTTCGAGTTGCTCAGCAAAGCTTGAGGGGATCGTGACCGTGGGCGATTCCATCAACCCCGAGCACTATCGCAAAGCCGATATCGAGTGCATCGACGCAATTGCAGCCGCACTCGGGCCCGATGGGTTCAAGGAGTACTGCAGGGGGCAGGTGATGAAGTACCTGTGGCGGTACCAGCACAAGGGCAAGCCCAGGGAGGACCTCGCGAAAGCGGATTGGTACCTGCAGCGGCTTAGGGGCGAACTGTGAAGATCTGCATCAACATCAAGGTATGGCAGCGTCCGCGCGTTTTCGAGAATGTTCTGCGCTCGATTCGCGAACAGGAAACCGAGCACGAGATCGTAATCGTGGCCGGGCTTTCTCCAGACGATCCATACAGGAAGTTCAACCTCGCACACGCCATCGAATACTGCGACACGCACGCATACATCGAGAACCGGCCCCTGAGCACGAAGGCGAACACCCTGCTCCAGTTCTACGGACTCGGCCCCGAGCACAT
>JAAOEI010000525.1_pt1 | contig 14779 bp, 13 predicted proteins | sample 7059261 | NCBI WGS metagenome assembly JAAOEI01 (sample SAMN14008812, study PRJNA610033) | viral metagenome | isolation source: viral particles filtered from seawater | place: China: Hangzhou Bay, Yangshan Deep Water Harbour | collected 2017-10-31
AAATTTATTTTTTTTATTTAAAAATAATTGACGGTAATCAGCGCCAGTGTCTAAAGAATAGATAGTACTATTCTGTTTGATCATCTCAATATACGGCAAGAACTGGCCACGCTGAAGTCCGCCTAAATACAGATTATCTGGGCGAACATTGGAGGTGGTTATGATAAAAATATTTTTACTATAAAATTGCTCAAGTAATTTTCCTAAAATCATTGCATCTGCAATATTGGTAACTTGAAACTCATCTAGAAAAATAATGTCATATTCAGCTTTTAAATTTTTTACAATATTTGGAATAACACTACTTTCATTCTTTTTTTTATGAAGACGGTTATGAACATCCACCATAAATTTGTTAAAATGAGCTCTGTAAACGCGAAGATTTTTAAATTGATCAAGAAATAAATTTATAATCATAGTTTTGCCAGAACCCACCTCACCATATAAATAAAATCCCTTTGTTTTTTTATTTGCAAAAATATTTCCTAACGAACTAAGAAGAGAGGGTTTTGTATCCTCAATTAAGTTTTCTAAATTTTTAACTAACTCAAGTTGAGCGGGGTTTGGAATAAGGCCTTGTTTTTTTGAAAATTTTTTAAATGCTTGGTCTATTTTTAAATGGTACATTTATTATGTTATTAATTGATTTTTAATTTATCGCAAATGGCTATTTCCTATTCAAAAATACATATTATTGCTGATGCAACTCCAACGGCTCAGTCTGCGAAAAAATTGATAACAAAAAAATATAAAAATCATTCAATTAATGATTCGGATGTCTTGGTAGTTTTAGGTGGTGATGGTTTTATGCTTAGCTCTTTAAAAAAATATCAAAAATATAAGCTGCCATTTTACGGTATGAATAAAGGAAATCGCGGTTTTTTATTAAATAAATTTGATGAGAAAAATTTAATTAATAAAATTAATAAAGCTGACATTGCTGAACTTCATCCGCTTGAAATGTATGCAAAAAATAATAATGGCAAAATTAAAACTGCCATTGCAATTAATGAAGTGTCAGTTTTTAGAGAAACACGCCAGGCTGCAAAACTTGAAATTAAAATAGATAATAAAGTAAGAATGAGGGAAATTGTATGTGATGGCACCCTTGTTGCAACACCTGCGGGCAGCACTGCTTACAACTTATCAGCTCGTGGCCCTGTGTTAGATTTAGAGTCAAATTTATTAGCTCTAACCCCTATTTCACCCTTTAAACCAAGGGGATGGCGTGGTGCTACAATAAATAGTAATGCAAAAGTTTCTATTAAAAATTTAGATCCAAAAAAAAGACCCGTTAGCGTTGTTGCTGACAACGTAGAGTTTCGTCATGTTTTAACTGTAAATATTTATTTAAATAAAAATAAAACCTTTAGACTTTTGTACGATAAAAAATATGGTCTTAAAGAGAGAAATTTAGCGGAACAATTTAAATTTTAAAGGATTCTCCGCAGCCGCAACGTTCAGTCTCATTTGGATTATTAAATACAAAGGATGAAGAAAATTTATCTTCTTTGTAATCCATTTTAGTTCCAAGCAAATACATAATCGCTTTTGGATCAATAAATACTTCAACTCCATTATCTTTTACCACTTCATCATTTGGAATGGTTTCTTTAAGATAAGTCATCTCATATTCCATACCTGCGCATCCGCCTGATTTTACAGAAACACGAACTCCTTTAACGCCAGTTTCGGCGTTACTTAATATTTCTTTGATACGCTTTGCAGCATTATCTGAAATTGTAATTAATTGTTTTGTCATATGTTTAAAGCCAGTTTTGCAACCTCCGACATCTTACTCTTATCCCAAGGCGGATCCCAAACTATTTTCACCACCACCTCATCGTAATGTCCTAAACTTTCAACAGCCTTTCTAACATTGTTAGGAATGCTTTGTGCTTCTGGACAATTTGGTGAAGTAAGCGTCATATCAATTTCGCAATTCTTATCCTTAAGCCTTACATCATAAATAAGACCTAACTCGTAAATATCAACGGGTATCTCAGGGTCAAAAATGGTCTTTAATTTATCTTTTATTTCCTCAATTTTTTGTGAATGATCCATTAGTCTATAATTTCAGAGTTAATTGGTTTTTTTTCATTATCCAATGCTGCTTTTAAAGTATGCCAAGATAAAGTTGCACATTTTACACGCATTGGAAATTTACCAACTCCTGCAAGGGATGAAAATTTAATATGTTCATCCTCAGTTAAACCTGCTTTTTTAATTTCTTGTCCCTCTTTGATCATTTTAAAAAATGAATTTAATAATTCACGAGCTTGTTTTTCAGATCTACCCTTAACAATTTCAGTCATAATTGAAGAGGATGCAACGGAGATGGCACAGCCTGATCCTTCAAATGAGATATCCGTTACTTTTTTGTCTTTATCTAAAATTAAATACACATGGATATTATCCCCACATAATGGATTGTGCCCTTCTGCATCATGATTAAATTTATTACATTTGCCAAAATTTCTAGGCTTTTTACCGTGGTCTAAGATGAGATCCTGATAAAGTTCTGTTAGATCCATTATTTTAATTTAAATATTTTTTTACATTTTTTAATGCTCTCACATAAAGCATCAATATCTTGCTTATTATTATAAACTCCAAAGGATACTCTTAAGGATGATCCAATTTTCATCTTTTTATGAAGGATCTGACAACAGTGATGACCTGCTCTTACTGCAATATCATCTTCATCAAAAACTGTTGATGCATCATGGGCATGAACACCCTTAATATTAAAGGAAAAAACGCTTCCTTTATCTGAGGGTCTTCCTACAAACTCAATATCATTAAATTTGCTAATTTTATCTAAAGCGTAAGTGGCTAAACTTTGCTCATGGCTTACAATATTTTTAATTTTAATATCTTTAACAAATTTAATTGCATGCTTTAATGCAATCACTTCAGCTGATGCCAGTGAGCCAGCTTCAAATTTACTAACTCCTGATGCATAGGTAATATTTTTAGTATCAACATTTTGAATCATTCCACCACCACCATTGAAGGGCTCAAATTGTTCAACCCATTTATTTTTCATGAATAATATTCCAACTCCTGTTGGCCCATAAATTTTATGAGCTGAAAATGCATAAAAATCGCAATCTAATTCTTTAAGATCCACATGACTGTGAGTTACTGCTTGCGTGCCATCGATACAAACAGGAATTTTTTTAGCTCTTGCAATACTGATTACTTTTTTAACATTTGTCGTAAGGCCAGTAACGTTGGATACATGGATAATACTAATCATTTTAGTCTTATTGGTAATTAATGAGGTTAATTGATCAACCTGAACTTCGCCCTCTTCATTAATTGGAATAAATTTTATATTAACTTTTTTCTTTCTTAAAAAATGCCATGGCACATAATTTGAATGATGCTCGGCCTCAGTTAATATAATTTCATCTCCTTCTTTTAAAAATTTGCCAAAACAATGGGCGACTAAATTTAAAGATTCCGTTGAGTTTTTTGTAAATATAATCTCTCCTTCACTGCCATTTACAAATTCTTTAATAGTCTCCCTGGTACTGTCGTAATTAGCTGTTGCACGTGCTGCAAGACCGTAAACGGCTCTGCCAATATTTGCATAATGATTTTTATAAAAATCATCTAATGCATCAATCACTTGAATTGGTTTTTGTGCAGAATTAGCGGTGTCAAAATAAATTAAATTTTTATTAGATTTAAATATTGGAAATTGACTTTTAATATCTTTTAAATTCATGCCAACATATCCTCGGTTTTCTTTAAAAAATAATTCTTAAAATTTTCATCTGAAATCTTCTCAACCACTTCCGATAAAAAACCTTGAACGATTAATCGTTTTGCCTGATTTTCTGGAATGCCCCTTGCCATTAAATAAAACAATTCATCCTTATTAAGTGAGGTAGATGATGAACCATGGCTACATTTTACGTCATCGGCGTAGATTTCAAGTTCAGGCTTTGAATGAAAGGTGCACTGATCGGATAAAAGAACACTTTTAATTAATTGATAACCATTGGTTTTTTGTGCGATTTGATCAACAAATATTTTTCCTTGGTAAACTCCCTTAGCCGTTCCATCCATAATACTTTTTGAAAACTGATAACTCTTTGTATTTTCAGCTAAATGATTAATTTTAACTTTAATCTCGTGCTCTTCGTTATTTTTTAGAAACTGCGTGTAATATAAATAACATTCAGACAAAGATTCATTAAGATTAATCTCTACTTCATCTCTGATTGTTTTTGTAATATTTGAAAATATAAAGCTTTCATAATTTGCACTTGCTGCAATATTTACTTTCTTAAATCTATAAATACAGTTTTCCGTATTATTTGAATTTAAAATATAATTTTTAAAATGGGAGTTTTTCTCAACATCAATATTGGTATTAATCGTAATGAATGTTTTTTTATTATCATTTAAAAATTTTTCAAAGATTACAGCTTTAGAGTTTTTATTTAGTAAAATATAATTTTTTTGATGTATTTGTTTTTGATCAGCTTTAGAATTAAACTGATAATAAATAATTATTGGCAAATCTAAATTATCTTTAACTTCTAAATAATAACCTATTGTTGCTAAGCCATTATTTGCAGCAATGAGTGGATTTTTTTTATTACTAAATAATTTTGATAAATGTTTATTATTTTTATTATAATATTCATCAATTGAAGTGATAATTAACTTGTCCTTATCTTTTCCCTCAAATTCCGTTTTTTGAACCAATCCATTAACGATAAAAATTTTATTGTGTTTGAAGTTTTCAACAACCTTTTCATTAATAACTTCTTTATTTGGCTTATAAATCTCAAGGTTTTTATTACTTTCTAAAAAGTAATTTAATGTTGATTGTTTCCAATCCTCATCTTTTTTAGTTGGAAAGCCATGTTTATTAAAAAGGTTTAAACTTAATGTTCTTAATTCATTTACTTCTTTAATTTCAGAAATAGTGTTCATTATATTTAGACTGCCTTTTGAAATTCCTTATAGCCAATCTTATCAAGTTCTTGCGCAAGTTTTGAACAACCCGTTTTTACAATTGAACCATTTACCATCACATGGACAAAATCAGGTTTGATATAATCTAATAATCTTTGGTAATGGGTAATAATTAAAAAAGATCTATTTTTAGATCTTAATGCATTCACTCCATCTGCAACAACTTTAAGCGCATCAATGTCTAGTCCTGAATCTGTTTCATCTAAAATTGCAAGATCTGGTTCTAATAATGACATTTGCAAAACTTCATTACGTTTTTTTTCTCCACCAGAAAAACCAACATTTAAAGCTCGGCCTAATTGCTCATCTTTAATTCCAAGTTTTTTTGCGTGCTGTTTTACAAGGGATAAAAATTCAACAACATCAACTTCCTTCTGCCCTTTAGCTTTTTTAATTGCATTTAATGAAGTTTTTAAAAAATTATTCATAAAAACTCCTGGAATTTCTATGGGGTACTGAAATGCTAAAAATATTCCCTTCTGTGCTCTTTCATCTGCTTCAAGATCAATAATATTTTCATCTTTAAATAAAATTTTTCCATCAACTTCATATCCACTTTTGCCAGCTAATACGTAGGAAAGTGTACTTTTCCCAGATCCATTGGGTCCCATGATGGCATGAACTTCGCCTTTGCCAATCTTAAGATTAAAATCCTTTAAGATTTTTTTATCACCCACACTTACATTTAATTTTTCAATACTTAACATTAACCAACACTTCCTTCTAAACTAATGCTCACTAACTTTTGCGCCTCTACCGCAAACTCCATAGGAAGTTGTTGCAAAACCTCTTTACAAAATCCATTTACAATCAAACTTACTGCTTCTTCCTGATTTAGGCCTCTTTGTTTACAATAAAATAACTGCTCTTCACTTATTTTAGAGGTTGTTGCTTCATGTTCTGTGGTTGAGGTTGAATTTTTATTATCAATATATGGAACTGTATGTGCACCACATAAATTTCCAACTAATAATGAATCGCACTGCGTATAATTTTTGGCATTACTTGCCTTTGGATGAATGCTGACAAGGCCTCTATAAGTATTATCAGCATGACCTGCAGAAATACCCTTTGAAATAATTCTACTCTTGGTGTTTTTACCAAGGTGGATCATTTTAGTTCCAGTATCTGCTTTTTGATAATTATTAGTAATTGCAATTGAATAAAATTCACCCGATGAATTATCGCCTTGTAAAATACAGCTTGGGTACTTCCAAGTAATTGCAGAACCTGTTTCAACTTGCGTCCAAGAAATTTTAGAATTTTTACCCTTACAAATTCCTCGTTTCGTTACAAAGTTATAAATTCCACCTTTTCCCTCTTTATCTCCAGGATACCAATTTTGAACCGTTGAATATTTAATCTCGGCATCATCTAAGGCAACTAATTCTACATTTGCAGCATGAAGTTGATTTTCATCACGCATTGGAGCGGTGCATCCTTCTAAATAACTTACATAACTTCCCTTATCTGCAATAATTAAAGTTCTTTCAAATTGACCTGTGTTCGATGCATTAATTCTAAAATATGTTGAAAGCTCCATGGGACATCTCACTCCTTCAGGAATGTAAACAAAAGAACCATCGGTAAAGACTGCAGAATTTAATGTTGCAAAATAATGGTCCGTTAAAGGAATAACTGAACCTAAATATTTTTTAACTAAATCTGGATGCTTTTGTACAGCTTCAGAAATTGAACAAAAAATTATTCCAATATCTTCTAATTTTTTTTTAAATGTTGTAGCAACAGATACAGAGTCAAATACAGCATCCACCGCAACCCCTGCTAATCTTTTTTGTTCATTAAGAGGAATTCCTAATTTTTCATAAGTTTTTTTAATCTCAGGATCAATTTCATCTAATGACTTAGGTCCTTCTTTAAAACTCTTTGGCGCTGAGTAATAATATAAAGCCTGGTAATCAATTTTAGGATACTGAGGTTTTTGCCAGTTTGGCTCCGTCATTAATTGTAATCGATCAAAGGCTTTTAATCTCCAAGCCAACAACCATTCAGGTTCATTTTTTTGTTTTGAAATAAACTGAATAACCTCTTTATTCAGTCCTTTTGGAGCTCTAACGGACTCCACATCGGTTACAAACCCGTAGGCATAATCCTGTTTAATTTGCTCTTGAATTAAATTATCTGACATTTAATGCTCCATTTTTAAAACAATCTGACTTCCAAATATTAAAGAAGGTTTCAATTTGCTCTTTAGTAGAATCCCAGCCTAAACTTACTCTAATTGCAGAGTGAATATATTTTTCATCCACTTGCATTGCCTTTAAAACGTGGGACGGTTCAACTTTACCAGAGGAACAAGCCGCACCAGAACTCACGCAAATTCCTTTTTGATCAAGGGCAATCACTTGGTTTTCAGAAGTCATTGAAGGATATGCAAAATAGCAAGTATTTGCTAATCGATTTGTATCTTCGCCAAAAATTTTAATTTCATTAGAAAGTTTTTTTAAATTTGCTTCTAATAAATCTCTATTGTTTTTTATTTCAGAATTACAAATTTTAGCTAAATTATTAACTTCATTGATTGCCTCACCAAAGCCTACAATTCCTAAAAAGTTTTCTGTACCAGATCTTAAATTTTTCTCTTGTCCTCCCCCTGTAATTTCTGGGGAAATATTATTTCTAGTATTTATTAATAAAGCACCAATTCCTGTAGGACCGCCAATTTTATGAGATGAAATTGAAAATAAATCCACATCTAAACTATCTAAATCTATTTCAATTTTTCCAAGACCTTGAACACCGTCACAATGAATAATTCCTTTATATTTTCTAACTATTTTTGCAATTTCGTTAATGGGGTGAATAATTCCAGACTCATTATTTGCAAACATAATACTAACTAAAAAAGGACTGGTCTGTTTTGAAAGTAATTCCTCTATTTCTTTTAAATTAACATTGCCATTTGAATTGATATTAAAGAATTTTTTTTCAATATCTAAATTTTTTACAACATCAATCACTGATGCATGTTCCGTATGTAGAGAAAAAATAGTTTTAATATTATTTTTTTTTATAAAACCCTTAATAGCTAAATTATTTGATTCAGTTGCCCCACTTGTAAAAATAAGATCATAATTTTTTGCTTTTAAAATGGATAAAATGTTTCTTCTCACTTCTTCAACAATTTTTTTTGAATTTCTGCCAATTTTATGAACAGAAGAAGGATTGCCAAATTCTTCAAATTTTAAATTTTGAATTTTTTTTATTACATTTTTATGTAATGGTGCAGTTGCATTATAATCTAAATAAATCATCGACTCATTCCCTGTGATTGACTTGCTGAATTTTCCATAGGTGTGCTTCTTGGAATTTTATTTTCTAAAACGTCCATTAATGTCACTGAAGTAAAATAATTACTAATGTGTCGTGACAATCCATCCCAAAGATTGTGCGTTATACATTTTGTTGATTTTCCTGTGCAGCCTTTTTTAGACTTTAGTTTACACTTAGTCGTTTTGATATCTTCATTAACCGCTTCAATGATTGATGATAGATGAATTTTACTTGGCTCCTTTGAGAGTCTGTATCCACCTAAATTTCCTCTAACACTAGTAACTAAATCTTTTTTTTTTAATTTTAAAAATAACTGTTCTAAAAAGGAGAGAGAAATACCCTGACGTATGGATATATCATTCAAGCTGACTGGTTTTTGCTGCTTGTTAAAATTGGCAAGGTCAGCCATCGCCATTACAGCGTATCTTCCTTTAGCTGTTAATTTCATAGTAAATTAATGATTAATTCAGGTAGATTTATCTATTCCTACTAATTTAGTCAACTTTAAAAAAAAACCAAAACTCAATTGCTTTTATGGTATAAGAGCGCCTTGTTAAAATAATAATTCAATAAAATTCTATGAGTATAGTTAATCCAGCAGGAACTTTTATAAACGGACCCGATGGAAAACTTGAGGCAAAATATGTTCAAGGAAAAAATTCAACTGCTCCCACTGTTTTAATTCTTCATCCACATCCAGAGTATGGTGGAACCATGAATAATAAAGTTGTCTATAATGCTTTTCATACATTTCTTAAAAATGGATTTTCTGTTTGTCGTTTTAATTTTAGAGGGGTTGGTAAAAGTGAGGGAAAATTTGATAATGGTCAGGGAGAATTATCAGATGCAGCAGCTGTATTAGATTGGATACAACGACAAAATCCAACTACTAATGAAAGTTGGATTGTTGGATTTTCCTTTGGTTCATTAATTTGTATGCAATTGCTAATGCGAAGACCTGAAATTTATAGGTTTATAGCGATCTGTCCTCAACCTAATATTTATGATTTTAATTTTTTAGCACCCTGCCCGTCATCAGGCATGGTTCTATATGCATCCAATGATCAACTCGTTCCACAGGATGCAACAAAAGCATTAGAGACTAAACTTAAAAATCAAAAGAGTATTAATGTAGATTTTGTTAAAATTGAAGGGGCTAATCATTTCTTTGCAGGCAAAGATAAAGAATTTAATACTGCCATAGAAAAATATATTAAAAAAGAATCTAGATTTTAATTAGAATAAACTATTCCACCTGTAACAGGCTTAATCACTCCCGTAGTAGTTGGCAAAGATAGAAATTTTTTTTCAAAACTTCTTATTGCAAGATAAGCAAAAGCTTGCGATTCAATAAAATCGCCTGCAAACTGATATTGATCAATGGGTTCAACATTGACATTTAAAATTTTTGATAAAAATTTAATTAAGGTTTTATTTTTTCTACCCCCGCCTGCTAAAATAATTTTATTTTTCTTTTCTTTAATATTTTTTATAAAATCAGCAATTAAATTTGCAGTTACACTTACTAAGGTTGCAGCGCCATCTTCTAATTTAAGACCACGAAATTGTGCAATATTAAAATCAGTAATATCTAATGATTTTTTTTTATCGTGATAACTATAGTGATTTAAAAAATCCTCTTGCATTAAACTATTCACCTCGCCTTTTTCAGAAATTTTTCCTTCCCTATCAAATTCCAAATCCTTCGAATTTATTCTAATCCATTGATCCAATAGACAATTGCCAGGTCCAATATCATTTGAATGAATAATGGAATTTTCGAAATAACTTCCGTTTGCGATCCCGCCAATATTTATGATAACGCCATTATTTATTAGGTTTAAATGTTTTAAAATTTGACCATGATAAAGAGTGACTAATGGCGCGCCCTGTCCTTTATTTTTAATATCATTATCTCTAAAATTAAAAATAACTTTAGTCTTTAAAAGTTGTGCCATAAGCTCAGGATTTCCCAATTGAAACGTAAATCCCTGTTCAGGTTTATGAATTAGGGTATGACCGTGATAACCTATTAAATCTAATTTTGTTAAAGGATTTTTTTTTAAAATTTTATTAATCGCTTCAACATGAAGAAGTGTAATCTTTCTAGATAAGTCATTAATAATTGGTTTTTTTGATATTAAATCGTTTTTTTGTAAAATTTCTTTTCTAATATTTATTAATTCCAACTTAAAATCCGAACTATATTCGAAAAAAAAATTATCAATTATGGAAGTATTATTTTCACCATCAGAATTAATAATTGAAAGATCAATTCCGTCCATAGAAGTACCACTCATAGTTCCTAGGGAAATGTAATTATTCATTTATATAGATTTAATATTATTTAATTTTGTATAATACTATCTTATTGAATGAATCAGAATCTTATCAAAACCTTTCAAGAAAGAGGATATTTCAATCAGTGCACTGATTTAGATAATCTAAATAAACTCCTAAATAATAAAAAAATTAAATTATATATTGGTTTCGACTGTACAGCACCAAGTCTACATGTTGGCAGCCTAGTGCAGATTATGTGTCTTAGATTATTTCAAAATTTTGGTCATACACCAATTGTATTATTGGGAGGTGGCACAACAATGGTTGGGGATCCTTCTGGTAAAGAAGAAAGTAGAAAAATTTTAACAAGCGCAGAAATTAAAAAAAATACCTCAGGTATTAAAAAAGTTTTTAATAAATTTTTAAATAATAAAGGAAATAATAAATTTATTTTTTTAAATAATGAAAAATGGCTGACTAAAATTAATTATATTAATTTTTTAAGAGATTATGGAAAACATTTTACAATTAATAAAATGCTAACTTTTGATAGCGTAAAACTTAGATTAGATAGAGAGCAATCCTTAAGTTTTTTAGAATTTAATTATATGATTTTACAAGCCTATGACTTTCTTGAACTGAACAAAAAAAATGAATGTGTCTTACAAATAGGCGGCTCTGATCAATGGGGAAATATCGTTAATGGTATTGAATTAATAAGACGAGTTAATGGAAAGGAATCTTATGGTTTAACAACACCACTCATTACTACAAGTTCCGGTGCTAAAATGGGTAAAACGGAAAAGGGAGCTGTGTGGCTAGATGAAAAACAAACAAGTCCTTATGAATACTGGCAATTTTGGCGAAATGTAAATGATGCGGATGTATTTAAATATTTAAGATTATTTACTGAATTACCAATTAATAAGATCACTGATTTTGAAAATGATAAATCAAGAAATATTAATGATTTTAAGATTATTCTTGCAAATGAGGCAACTAAAATACTCCATGGTGAAAAAGCCTCTTCCAATGCTGAAGCAACCTCTAAAAAAACATTTGAAGATAAATCTTTTGGCGATGATTTGCCAAAAATTGAAATTAAAAAATCAGAATTTCATAAAGGAATATCTTTTAATGAATTGATTATTAAAATCAATTTTGCAAAATCAAATGGAGAATTTAGAAGAAATATTTCAAATAAGGGTTATCGAATAAATAATGAAATTGTTTTAGATGAAAAAAAAATTGTCACCCAAGATGATTTTAAAGGTGAAAAAATTATCAAAATTTCATTTGGGAAGAAACAACACGTTTTAATAGAAGCTATTTAGCTGATTTAAATATTTCTAAAAATCTCTGCACAAATCTTGGTGTTAAAGTTCTAATAGGGTTAATGGTTGTCTCAAAATTATTATCTTTTCCCTTAATTTTAAAGCTAACACCAAATACTCCATCACCACTTTTACCAGTTAAAATCTGACCTAAAATTGGAATATTAGATAAAAGGCGATTAACTTCATAAGCAGGAATTAAATTACCATCCACACTTACAAAATTATCAGCATTATTAATCCTGCCCTCAACAATAAAACCAAGGGATGGGCCAGTTCCATAAAAATCTTTAAAGGTGAAAAATTTTTCATCATTTTCATAAACAATCACAGCATTATCAAAACGAATTCCATCACCCTTCAAAGTATCTAAAATTCCAGTAATGGAGGCTAAGGAAAGAATTTGCGCAAGAACAGGTATTTCTCTAATTTTAAAATCAGTAATAATTATTTTTCCCTTTGATGACGTTGGACTTAAGTCTTCAGAACTAAATTCTAATTTTCCCTTTTCAAATCCTTTTATAAAGTTAAAGCTTGCAATAAAGGGTCTTGCTCGATCGGAGAGCATGTAGGTTGCAATGTTACCGTTTTTATTTCTACTTATTTTTATTGTAATTTTTTCTTTATTTGAAAAAACTCCATTGGCATCTAATTTTGTAAATTGACCTTTTAAAATTGTTCCATTTAAAACAAAATCTCTAACATCATCGTTAGTTCCAGTATCTAAAGTGCCAATGTTTGCACTAATCGTTCCATTAAATTTTTTTGATACTAAAGTTGATGGTTTTGAACTTGTTAAACTATCAATAATATATTTTGCATCCAGTCGTTTTCCAGAAATATCTATATGATTGAGGTTATTTTTTTTGGAAGATGTAATTTTAAAATTACTCTTATCAGTATTAACGGTAATATTATTAACAGATGTTATAGAAAAATTCTCATCTAGGTTTAAATCAAATATTTCAATTTTATTTTTACCTGCTGTGATAGAAACTTTATCAAGTTCTGTGATACTTTTTTTAACCTCTCCTTTTAAAAGAATCTGACCTTCATCATCTAATAATTTATTAAAATTAATTGGAGAAAAACTTATTAAACTTTTTTTAATATCAACTCTTGTATCAAATAAGTATTGATCTTTATTAATATTTAACTGAATGTAAAATTTAGAAGATCCTTTTATATATTCAGGTTTAAAAATTTTTTGCCAGTTAACAAAATTTACCTCAGAGATAATATTAATTTTTGATGTTTTTTTTGCAAGATCGGTATTTATCTTAAAATCTAAAGTATCATTCTGATTAAAAATAATTCCATCAATAAATATACTTTTTTTATCAAATTCAGCTTTTAACTTACCATTCTTGAATTTTCGGTTTTTTTCATCAAGAATATTAGGAAAAGCATTTTGAACTAAATCTAGTTCTAGATTTGAAATATCGGCTTTACCTTTAACCGAAGTGTTTAAAAGATTTCCTTTTTTATCAAATTCTAGATCTATCTTATTAGTTGCTGTTGTAGAAAATGATAACTTTTCAAAGTCTTTTGAAATCTCTTCAAAAATTGGAACTTTTAAATTCTTAAACTCTTTTAGTGAATTGAATTTTCCAGCTAAATTTAAATCAAGAGCAACTTTATAACTGTCCGACAGTTCATTTAAAATTATTTTCGATTTATCAAAATTTAGACCCGCTGCAGAACCTGATAAAATATTAACGTTTAATTCACTACCCTTAAATTCAATATTAGCATTAATATTTTGAAACTCTGGTAAATCATTAGTAATTGAAAAAAATGCATCTTTAATGCTGCCCAAAAATTCAATTTTTATTGCTTCTTCATTGTAAATCTTAAGATCACCTTTAATGAGGCCTTTTTTAACTTTGTTAGCAAAATAGCCTTTTTGATCATCTTCTAGAAATACATCTCTTACTAGTTCTATACTTTTCTCAAATGAATTTTCTGAAAACTTTACTTCAATAAATTTTGGCTCAAAGTTTCCTTTAATAACTGAAAAAAGACTTACCCCAAAATTAGTTTGATAAATATTTGTTAGATCACCTTTATGAGAAAGCTTTGGTTCATTAAGGCTGAATTTTATTGCAAAATCTTTAATGTCTAAACTGATCCTAACATTCTTAAATTCTAATTTAATTTTTTTATATTGTTCATTAAATCTTTTTTGAATTAATTCATTAAAGTTTGATGTTTGAAAACCATAGGACAAAAAAATTATTATAGATGCAAAAACTCCAATAATTATAAATAAAATTTTAAATTTTTTTATCATTAGTGAATTCCTTGATATACGGACGCTTCTAAAAACACTGTTATATCTCCATCTAATACTTTCTCTGGATTTGTCATTTCAATATTAGTCCTGTTGTCTTTAACTAACTGATAGGGTTGTAAGACATAATTTCTAATTTGACTTCCCCAACCAATTTCTTTTTTGGAATTTTCTAAATTATCTGAGTCTTTTTGTTTTTTTTGCATCTCAAGTTCATAAAGTCTTGCTTTTAACATATTCATCGCAGTTTCTTTATTTTTATGTTGTGATCTTTCGTTTTGACACTGCACTACAATGCCAGTTGCAATGTGAGTTATTCTAACTGCACTGTCTGTGGTATTTACGTGCTGACCGCCTGCTCCACTAGATCGATAAGTATCTATTCGAATATCTTTATCTAAAATTTGAATATTGATGTCTTCATTGACAACAGGATAAACCCAGGCACTTGCAAAACTAGTATGCCTTCTTGCTCCTGAGTCAAATGGAGATATTCTAACTAAACGATGAACTCCAGATTCTCCTTTTAACCAGCCGTAAACAAATTGGCCTGATATTTTAATTGTTGATGATTTTA
>JAAOEI010000526.1_pt1 | contig 14779 bp, 18 predicted proteins | sample 7059261 | NCBI WGS metagenome assembly JAAOEI01 (sample SAMN14008812, study PRJNA610033) | viral metagenome | isolation source: viral particles filtered from seawater | place: China: Hangzhou Bay, Yangshan Deep Water Harbour | collected 2017-10-31
ATCTTAATAAGAAATTTACTGTGCATAATGGCAGTAAAGAATGGATTATATCTAAATCATCAGTCAGAAAATTAACAGATGATGAGCTTATTAATGCTGATAATTATCTTAATATAACTACTTTAGATAATAAAATTAGTGGTATAACAGATCCTATGAATAATAAGTATCAAAATTCTATTACTGATAATACTAAAGAAAATAAGAAAGATGAAGATAATGAAGATGAGGATGAGGATGATAATGATTTTAGTGTTATAGTTGATGCTAGAGAATTAATTGATAATGATTTTGCATATGTACTAGAGACACTTGATAAGATTAATAAGATACTTGAGAATAGTGGTGCAAAAACATTATCTCATACTGATCTTTTTGATATTAAACAATATCTTAGTGATATGTATAATCATACTCAAGGATGTATGCAAGAATATACTGATATAGCATTAGATCAAGGAGTATTATTTTATGAAACTACAAATTATTAAACAAATTATTTATGAATATAACTAAAGTTGCTAAAGCTGTTGTTGATACTTTTGGTGTATCTACTAATGAATTTGTTAGGGTAGGAGGTAATCCTGTTGCTGCTAATAATCCAGACTTATGTAAAGATTATTTTGATCCTAATGCATATTGTCATCCTGAATTATCTTTTAGGTTATTTATAGAATTTGATAAAGATGGCAATGCAAAATTAGATGGTAAAACAGCATATACAACTCATGAAGGTATTGCTATTGAAAATTGCCCTATGGTATATTGTGATTTAACTAAAAATAATGTTATTTATCACAAATGTAATACATTATATGTACCTATGGAGCTTATACCTAAGGATTTATTTACTGAGTGTCTTAATGATGGTATATTTTATCAGAAGAAATATCTTACTAAAATGCCTAATAAACCTCATAGATACAGAGGAGTTAATGCTATTAAGAAACTAAAGCTTATTACTAATATTAAGGATCAACTTAAATATGGTGTTACGTCTACTACTTATAGTATTACTGAGGGTAAAAGATATACTTTTGGTGCAGAAATTGAGACTAATAGTGGTTTTTTACCACATTATCTTGATAAAAACCTTAATTATGAGGCTGTACATGACGGTAGTCTTAGGGATGAGCAGGGTAATGTTATGGGTGGTGAGTATGTTACTGGTGTACTAACAGGTGATAGTGGCTTTTTACAGCTTAAAAGGCTTTGTAATGAGCTTACTAAGCGCTGTACAGTAAACAAGAAGTGTGGTGTTCATATTCATATTGGTGGTGTAGATTTTACTAAAGAATTTATAGTATATCTATATAAAGTAGCTATGGATATTGAGAAAGAAATATATGCTATGCTTCCTAAATCTCGTAGTACTAATGAATATTGTAGACCATTACCAAAAATGACTATTAAGTTGGATCCCAATTTATTTACTAATAGTATGGATTATGATATATTTATTAATGATATGTACAATATGATATTTCAAACAGTATCACATGTAGATAGAATTAATCCTACTACTATGAATAAAAAGACTCAACATCCATTGGGTAATAAGTGTGGTTACAATCATGCTACTCCAAGATATTGCTGGCTTAATTTAGTTCCTGCATTATTTGATACCAGGGGTAATGGTGCTTATACTTTGGAGATTAGAAATCATAGTGCTACTTTATCTTATACTAAGATTAAGAACTGGACTTTGATTACTATGGCTATTATGTGGTTTGTAGAGAATGAAAAGCAATTTATTGCTAATAATAAAGTTAGTTTGTCCGATATAATAAGAAAGGCATATCCTAAAACAGGGGAAAAACTCATGAATTATATTTATGAAAGAACTGCTAAGTTCAGCCTTGATTCTATTGCTTGGGAAGCTAATGATTATAGTGAGAGGGAATTAAATAATCAATTAACATTAACAACAATTTAATATGTGCGTTATAAGTGTATTACCTAAGGGTACTGAGAAACATACTAAAGAAGTAGAAAACTTTATTGAAAGTGGTTTTTGGTCTAATACTCAAGGGTCAGGTTTTATGTGGAAAAGAAATGGTCAAAATAAAATAGGTATTAGTAAGGGTTATTTTAGTTTAGATGCCTTACAAAAAGCCTATAAAGATATGAAATTTAATGAGGATGATGAGGTAGTTGTTCATCATAGAATTGGTACTTCTGGTGCTAAAGATAGCTTTAACACTCATCCTTTTTATATTCATAAAGATATTAGTACTTGTGTTAAAACAGATGGTTTTGAGAAATTACCAGCTTTATGTCATAATGGTGTATTTAGTTATTCTAAGATAGGTAAGTATATGACCACAGGGTATTCAGATACTGTAGCATTTGCTAATAAAGTAATGACTATGCCTGGGTTATTAGAATTACTTAAAGATAATACTGAGACATTTAAGACAGTAATGGATGATATTATTGATACTGATAAAGTAGCTTATTTATTTCCTGATAGGGATCTTATTATGATTGGTAGTTTTATTGCTGATAATGGTTATTATCATAGTAATATGGGTTACAAACGCTATACACATAATGTGGGTGGTGTAGAATATCCTACTAGTACATATAAATCTCCATATGGTAATTGGCAATCTTATTGGGAATATGAGGAAGAAGATTATGCTTTACCTAAAGACATAATCACTAGTAATAAACAAAAGATTGTTAATATTACTAAGCCAAGTAAGAAATCTAATATCATAACTTTACAAGAAATTGATAATAAATATCTTAGAAAGTTTAAGAATCTTGATTATGAAAGCTATTGTCTTGATAGTAGTATTATTAATATTACTGATTACAATTATCTAAACTTTTGGTTAACACCTAAAAAAGATGTTAGAATTGCTAATATGTATGATCATGGTGATTTATTTATGTTTGATAGTCTTGAAACTACAAAACAAGATATGAGTGGTCCTGTACTAACAACTATAAAACAAAAAGAAGGTAATAAATGTTTTGGATATAAACTAGAGTTTATTGAAGAAAACTTTAATTATATTCCTATGAAAATAGTTGGAAATGTGTATAGAGATTATTTATATTTGTATGAATTATTTAATATTCCATCAAACAAGAAGCTTAAATCTATTCATCAAAAGCTTAATGAATATTCTGATAAACAAGATTTAGCAACTGTAGAAATACTTAATTTTCAAGCTAAAAAATTAGCATGGATTGAGTTTTACAATCAACATTGTCATCATTTAAGTACTCTTTATACAATGATTCCTCAGGATTTAATTGTATTTGGAGATATTACTGATGAATATGTTGATAGTATTTTAGAAAAAATAGATAACGATTAATAGTTAATCAAGAGTTAAACAATAAATTAATTAACCAAACATATTATAGGACAATGATATTTGCTGAAAAGCCCTCCATTATATAAGTCACAGCGTGCATTAATATGGGTGTAATACTTGTTGTTGCCGAGCCAAATTAAAGTACAATATCAATTACTAACGCCTACCAAGGCTGATGTAATTTGCGGAAATATACTAACTCTATAGTACAATCAGGTTAAAATTACTGAAAGCAGTATAAATAACTATAATATAAGATAGGAACTGGCAGGCCTATCTTTTAAACATCAAATTAAACAATATGACAAAATCAACAGTTTCTCAAAATCAATCATTTCATTTATTGGAAGTGGAATATACAATTAATGGTTTACCAAACAATCCTAATGAAATTAGGCAAATAATGTATAATAAGTATGGTGTAGATTTAGATGTTGATCTAATTGAACTATGGTTATACCCTACATTAGATGAGATAATTGATGATAAGATAAGTATTGTTAATGCTTTAGGTATATACTATTAGCATTAACCTAATCTTAAAAGAACAAAATGTTGAATGATGAATTAAGAGTTAATATGAGTTTGTTATACAAACATGGTATTACTCTTGAAGGTTTTCTTATCTTGGTGTGTCTTCATAATAATGATTCTAAAACACTTGAAAAGTATGTACTTAGCTGCAGGGTAATTCCTTCATCCATCATTAAGGCTTTAATTGATAAAAGATTTATAGTTATATCAGATGATGCAGATTTTGATAAGCTAACTTTTAGACAATTAGCACTTACTGAAAAGGGAAGTGAATTATTTCCTAGCGTTAAGTTTGCAGAACTATTCAAAGAATTTAAGAATCTTTATCCAAAGAAAGTAGTAACTAAATTTGGAGAAATTAGAAGACTACACCAGGATATGAAAAGAGCAGAGCGACTATATGAGTCTATACTTGTATCTGGTGGTAAAATTGACATAGAGCTTCATAAGAATATTATGAAAGCTACTATGAAAATGTTAGATGAAAAACAACGTAGTCCTGATGGACTTAAGTTTTTACAAAACATGGCTACATTCTTACATCAGCGCAATTATGAGGCTTATATGGTTGATTCTGAAGATGAGGTAGATAAGACAGATATAACTAATATTGATGCTGTATAATGGAGTTTATAGACAGAATTAAAGAAGGCCTTGATGGCAAATATAGTGGTTTATCAAATGGCCTTAACAGGATCAATAAATATATCTTTGGTTTGCAGAGATCATGTTATACACTACTTGGTGGTTTATCAGGTAGTGCTAAAACAACTCTAGTAGATTATATGTTAATTAGTGCTATTGATGATGCTGAGAAAAATAATATACCTATTAATGTATTTTATTATTCTTATGAGATTGATGAAGTATCAAAGAAAGCTAATTGGTTATCAGTTCTGATATTCAAGAAATATGGTATTGTAATACCACCAGAAACTATTAAGGGTCTTGGTAATTTTAGATTGACAGCTAATGAACTAGCATTAATTGAACAAGAACTACCTCATTTAGATAGAATATTTAGCAAAATAAAGTGGTGTTGGGAGGCAATTAATCCTACTGGTATGTATAAAGAATGGTGGGATCATATGTCAAGCAAGGGTAAATTTATCAATGAACCATATATTGATGAAAATAATGTTGCTAAAAATAGAATAGTTAAGTTTATACCAAACAATCCTAGTGAGTATAATGTTATAGTAATAGATCATATAGCTTTATGTAAGCTAGAGAGAGGATTTACTCTAAAGGAAAATTTGGATAAGCTTAGTGAGTATGCAATAAGAGTCAGGAACTTATTTGGCATGTCAATATTCTTTCTTCAGCAATTTAATCAAAGTCTCAACAGTGTTGAGAGACAAAAGTTTAAAGGTGTAGATATTAGTCCACAGCAATCTGATTATAAAGACAGTACAACTCCATATATTGACGCAGATGTTGTAATAGGTTTAATGAATGCCTATAAAATGGATATGGATAAATGTCTTGGTTATAATATTAATATTGCTGGTGCTCCTTATAATCTTAAGGAAAACTTTAGGATGATGAAGGTAGTAAAAAACAGGCTTAGTAAAGACAATGTTGCTATTGGCTTGTATTTTATACCAGAAGCAGGTAGTTTTGCTGAGCTTCCACCTGTTAATGAAATGTCAGCACAAGTTGTTGAAGACTTAAGAAAAACAAGTACACAGAAAATTTATTAATGACAGAAGTACAAGGAATAATTCTTCCTAAAAAGAAAGTAGCCGCAGTTACTAGCAATCCTAAACGATTAATTATCTATTCAAAGCCAAAAACTGGTAAAACCAGTGCTCTTGCAGGCTTAGATAATTGTCTTATCTTAGATTTTGAGAAGGGTAGTGACTATGTTGAAGCACTTAAACTTAAAGTAAATAGTATCCAGGAGCTTAAACAAATTGGTGAAGCTATTAAAGCAGAGGGTAAGCCTTATAAATATATAGCTGTAGATACAGTGACTGCTCTTGAGGATTTAGCATTACCACTTGCTGGTAAGCTTTATCAAGCTACTCCTATGGGTAGAAGCTGGACTGGTGATAATGTTTTGACATTACCTAACGGTGGTGGCTATCTTTATCACAGACAAGCCATGGAACAATTACTAAATTACATTGATACACTTGCTGATCATATTATTTTACTTGGTCACCTAAAAGATAGGTTAATTTCTACACCTGATGGTAAGGAAGTTAATGCATCTGACATTGACCTAATAGGTAAAGTAAAAAATATCATTTGCTCAAAAGCAGATGCTATTGGTCTTATGACAAGAAAAGATAATCAGTGTATATTAAGTTTTAAGACAAGTGATACTATTACCTGTGGTGCTAGACCAGCACATTTGAAAAATCAGGAAGTAGTATTGTCAGAAGAAGTTAACGGTAAACTTGTTACTAATTGGAACAAGATATTTGTTGACTAATAAAGTAAGTATAATAAAAAAGTAGATTTTAAATAGTAAGAATTATGAATTTTTCATTGAATGACGCAGAAGATAACAAAGTAAGTAAGCCACGTGATCCTAATACATCATATAATGCCCCTGGTATTTATGATAATGTTGTAATTACTGATATTAAGGTAGATACAACTCCTGGGCGTAATCACTATATTGTACCTCTTACTAAGAGCCCAGAAGGTCTAGGTCGTAGCCGTAAGATGTATCTTAATACTGATGTTAAGGAAGGTAAAACTACCTCAGCATGGAAGATTACTGCTCGTCAGATTGTGGAGATTATTAAAGTTACTAACAATATGGATGATGCACAAGCTAAGAATTCTTTAGGTAATTTGACATTATCTGCTGATGGTGTTAATATTAATGCTGAAGAACTTGCAGCTAAGTTGTCTGCTGTTATTGTTGGTAAACCATTTAGAGCAGTATTTCATGGTGAGCAACGCACAAATGCTGAAGGTGTTACACGTGTGTATACTGAAATGATGTATGTTGAGAGCATGAATGTAGCTAAGGAACAATCTAAACTTAAGTTTGATCCAGCTATTCATATTAAGAATGTTAATGTGAATGCTACTACTGCTACACAAACAAATGATTTACCATTTTAATAAGGGTAATAGTTAACCAATTATGGTCATTATATATCTTTTATGCAGATATGATGATACTGAGTGGGGTGCATAAAGCCCCACTCATTTTAGATTATTAAACCAGATATGTATAGCTTATTTGATGCAGAAGATATAGTCACTATAACCAAGGAAGATATTCTTAATAGGATAACAGAAGAAGCTATATGGCGTAGGTATTGTACTAATTTTAAGTATATTAACAAAGCATTCTTAAGTGATTTGTATAATGATAATAATCCTAGTTGCTACATTTTTTATAAAAACGGTAGACTAGTATATAAAGATCATGGTACAGGTGAATCTCATGATTGTTTTAGTTATGTTATGGCTAAACATCTTGTTAGTTTTAGTGAAGCACTTAAGATTATAGCCTCAGACTTTAATATAAGCCCTACAAAGCATTATCTTAAGGATAAGGTAATATCACAACCTAACTTTGAGAAAGTGTCTCTAAAGGCTTATAATAAGCCTAAAATAAGAATTATTAAACAAGGTTATACATTAACTGATAAACAGTATTGGGGTCAATATTCCATAGATTTAAACTTACTTATTGATTATGAGGTATATAGCCTTAAACAAGTAATCATTGATAAGGATGGTGAAGTCTATACTATTGATTATAAATCAGATAATCCTGTTTATGGTTATGTATTTAACTATGATGGTATGGAGTATTATAAGATTTATAGACCTTATAATAAATCAAAATGGCTATTTACAGGCAATAGTAGATGTATAGAGGGTTGGCATAAGTTACCTGACAATGGTAAACTCTTAATCCTGACTAAGAGTCTAAAAGATGTTATGGTATATAGTATGTTTGGTATACCAGCTATTAGTATGCCTAGTGAAACAGGAACTATTGCTGATGATACAATAGCTAAACTTAAAACAAGATTTGATAAAATACTTATTAATCTTGATAATGATGATACTGGTATTAAATCCAGTATTAGATTATCAGAAAGATATGAGTTAGATCATTTCTTTATACCTAATAGTAAAGATATTAGTGATTATATCAAAGATAGTGGTAAGGTTAAGACAAATAAATTAATTAAAAAAATAATTGGTGACAAAAGATCCAAAAGTAAAAATAAAGATTAGTTTTGAGATTACTGATAACTGGCAGTTAGGAGACTTTAGATCAGTTATTAAGATGCTACAAACTAATCCTGCAGAATATAATCCTTATGTTGAAGAATTTGAAATGTATATTATCAGTACTAATACTGATACTACATATTTTAATTTAGTAGCAACTAATGCTAATATTGATGCAAATCATAAATTCCAGGTAATGACTGTGGATGATAAACTACAAGCAATTAGGGATAATCAAATCCAGATACACTTGGATAATCTTAATCCAACAGTAATTAGAGTAGAAAATGAAACAGATGCTTGGGGTATATTAGTAGATTTTAAAAGAGATTATTATAATGTAGAACCTTTATATAGCAGATATATCAGAGATAGAGTATGGGCTATATTAAGAGAAGAGGGAATAATAGATGGTGATGGTAAAGCGTGCTAAAAGTAAATTTAAGAGAGGTAATGAGCTTAGTAATTCTGATAATAAAAAAATTAGAAACGCTACTAAGCTTGAGGTTGATGGTGTAAAATTCAGAAGTCATTTGGAGGCTTATTGCTATAAAAAGCTTAAAGAAGCAGGTATAACTGATTTCCAATATGAACAACATAAGTTTGTATTGCAAGAACCATTTACATTTAGCAACAATTCTCTTGAATTATATGAAAGAACCATTGATGGTAGAAAGGTCAGAGACTTTGGTGAAGTAACAAGTAACATTAGGGCTATAACATATACTCCTGATTTTGTAATGATTAGACCTGATAAAACAGGTTATATTATTGAGACTAAAGGTTTTAGAACTGATCAATTTACCTTAAAATGGAAAATGTTCAAAAAATATTTGGAAACTAATGGATATAAAATATCTTTGTATGCACCAAATAATCAGAACAATGTTAATAGATGTGTACAATCAATTAAGGCTAGATATTACTTATGAGTTTGAAATATTATAAAGTTGAAGTTTGGATACTAAAAGAAGCCATAGATAACCTTGATAAAGCTGTTAAAGCTTTAAATAGTAAAGGTAAAACTTCATTACTTAGTAAAAGATGTGAAAATATAAGTAAAATAATAAAAGATAATTATCCAGCAGTAAATGATTTTGAAGATGGAAAAACCAAGCCCAAATCTTAATGTAGCAATATTTGATGCAGATGGAATACCATTTGTAACATGCTTCAATAAGAAAGGAGAACTTGAAAAATCAATATATGATTGCATACAACTAACTGATGATTATATTAACAATATAATTAATATGGTTGGTTGTAATGAATATATATTATGTTTAACTAAAGGTAAATGTAATTATAGATTACATTATAATCCTGAATATAAGGCTAATAGAAAGAATGTAATACCTATTCCTTATAGCAGGACTATTAAACAATATCTGACAGATAAATGGGGAGCTATATCAATGGATGATTATGAGGCTGATGATATGGTACTTAGTCTTAATAAAAGTATTGAGAATAGCTTTATTATTAGTCCTGATAAGGATTTATTAACTACGGCAGGATATAGATTTAATCCTAGGACTCTAGAATGGATTTATACTAGTTTATATGATGAACAAATAAACTTTTGGCGTAGTATGATAACAGGTGATCCTACTGATAATATTCCTGGTATTATTGGTAAGGGTATTAAGTATGCTCAAAAAGTACTTGAGACAACACAATTTAATGATTTACCCAGTGAAATACTCAAAGAATATATCAAATATGATGAACAAAAGGGTATAGATTTGTATTATATGAATTACAAATCTCTTAAGATGGTTGATGATCTTAAAATTAACTATCAATTAAGAAAAGTAGAAAGTAATGAATTAGAGATATAGTGAGTTACAGGGTTGAGTATCTGAAAAAATATCATTGGGATAAGCCTAATAAAAGAATAAAGATTACTGATAGTGCAATATATTTATTACCTATGACAGGTTTAAGTGTATTTGACTTTGATGAAGCTTTGATTAATGTCCACATTAAACATAGTGATACTCCTAGTCTGGTTATTATCTGTAAAAATAATCCTAATGATGATAATCTTAATATCATACTTAATAAGCTTATGGCTTATAAAGATTTCTTAACATCGTGGACTGATGATAATGACAGTGAGATATGTATTGAGATGAAAATTCCGCAAAGATTAATTAAGAATTATCATAAATTTATAGACGGCAAATACTCAAAATTTGATGAAAAATACAAAGATAAATTGATTAGTATTTACAATAGAGAAGTAATAGTTGATAGTAGGAAATTAACTGTATATTCTGTATTATATCCACAAGAATTTAAGCGTAAGCAAATAGCTGAATGGCTAGGTGTAGATTGGAAAGTAATACATGAGGTTAAGGATATACCTAATATGAATTATGAAATTTATAGAAATATAGATCAATTAAGATTACTTGATAAAAACAATGATTTAGTTACAATAGAACAATAAAATTATGTTAACAGTAAGTGATTATGAAGATTGTAGAAATCTTATAATTAGAAGTCTTTATTATAAGTTTAGACTTGATAGATATACTGCTGAGGATATTTTTCAGGATATATTTGAAGATTTTTATAAAGGTTTAGATTCACTTAATGAAAGACAATTTGATAAAAAATCTCTGGCTAATTGGCTTAAAGTAGTTGCTAGAAATAGATATTTAATAAATTTTAGCTATAAAAATAGGTCTAAATCAAAATATATAGATAAGCCAATACCAGAGGTTAGATTTTTTGTTGACTACGAAGGCTTTTATAAAGATGATCAAGAATATGCAGATAATAGTATTGAACAAGAATATTATATTACTGGTAATTATGTTAAACCTAATATTAAACTTATAGAAGAAGATATAATGAAAATAATTAATAGGTTACCTGACAACCATAGAGAATTATATCTTGCTTATATAGGTGGTTATGATATGAATGAAATAGCAGAACTATATAATATTAATTATAGTGTATTAGGTGTTACACTGCATAGAATTAAGAAGAAAATTAAAACACAACTAATTAAAGAAGGTTTATATTGTGAATAACGATAAAAGAACATTTGAAAGTGGTGCTCAAAGGGATAGCAATGAGGGGAAGATAAGACCAGATCTTATCTCCCCTTATATGCTAAAAGCTCTTGGTAAAGTACTTGCTGATGGTGCTACACATTATGGTGAGAGAAATTGGGAAAAAGGTATGCCATTAGATGTATTTAAAGAATCAGCGGCTAGACATTATGTACAATGGATGGCTAATGAAACTGATGAGGATCATGCTGCTAAGCTAATATTTAATGTAATGGCTTTTATACATTTTAGGGATAAACCTATTGATGTATTTGCTACTAAGAAAAATGATGTAAATTATATTTATAAATTTAATGGCAAAGGTGTTGAAGAAAAGCAGTTTTAACCCTGCTAATGTACTTGTAATAGCAGATACTCATTTTCCATTTGAGAAACCAGGATACTTAGATTTTTGTTTAAGTATACAAAAGAAATATAACTGTGGTACTGTAGTGCACATAGGTGATGAGGTAGATAATTGTGCTGTTAGTCAATATGCTAAGGATCCTGATGGTCTTAGTGGTAATGATGAGGCTACTGCTGCCCAAATGAAGTTATATGACTGGTATGAGGCATTTCCTGAAGTTAAGGTATGCATTGGTAATCATAGTAATAGACCATTTAGGTTAGCTAGAGAATCAGGGTTATCAAAAAGGTATCTTAAATCTTATGAGGAAATTTGGGATGCTCCTGATGGTTGGAAATGGTCAGAATCATGGGATATATTTGGTGTACATTATACCCATGGTACTGGTAGTTCTGGTGCTAATGGTGCCTTAAAAAGGGCTATACAGTTAAGAAAATCTGTTGTTATGGGTCATATTCATACAGAAGTTGGTGTACAATATAATGTATCAGCTATTGATGCTATCTTTGGTATGCAGGTAGGATGTGGAATAGATGACAGGCAATATGCCTTTCACTATGCCAAAGATACAGTTAAAAAGTCAATTATTAGCTGTGGCGTGGTTCTTGATAAAGGTAAAGTACCAATTATTGAATTAATGCCCTTATAATCAGACAAATATCAATAAAATATAAACAATTAAATTAATTAAGTATGTTTGGATTCTTTAATTTTAGAATGTTCCCAGCTAATCAAAACTCTATTAACTGGAATGAACTTAAGAAAACTGGTAAAGTTACTGAAAATAAGTCTGTTAAAGATGGTATAGTAACTATTACTAAGTATTATGTTTCAAATGATGGTATGGAATCTTTTGAAGAAACTGAAAGTTATCCTAAAGGATATGAAGATTTTACCAAGCTTTATGAGCTTAAAAGTAAACTTAAGGAAGCTGAGGATAACCAGGAGTATGAAAAATGTATTGAGCTTAGAGATAAGATTAATACTTTGAAAAAGAAGAAATAATCATTAAATTAAAGGAAAACAAGGAAGATAGTATAGGGGGTTAATAGCCCCCTTTATTATTTATTTAACAAAATTAACAAATAACTATGATTGAGGAAATAACATTAAGTGAAAATCCAGTTATGGATAAAACTCAGGTATCTGAGATTGGCGGTAGTTGGCATAAACACCGTACTTATGAAATATCATATATAGCAGGACAACCTCCTAATGATTTTAAAACAACAAAATTTATTAATGTATGTGGTGTTATATCAGGTTGTGGACTTGCCCAAATACATGGTATTAGTGAAATTAACCAAAAAAACTTTGATTTGTTTAAAAGTACACTTGAAAAGATTAAAGCTGACTATAAAGATGATGGTGCAGGCTGTATTATGGCTACGTTAGGCATGACTTATTATAATAAGGAAGATTTCTTATTAGAATTAGGCTTTATTAAAGTATCTGAGTATTCTAACTATAGACATGGTATACAAGGTCAATATAAACAACGGATGTATTTATTAACCTATTAATAGCCCTTATAAAGCATTTTAGCCCCAAAGTGGTATATTTATACTACTAAGGGGCTAAAGTGTCTTATAATGCGTTTAAATAGGTTTTAAGGCATTGTTATTTTTTTAGACCTTTTGGTATTATTCTTTTTTGTTGTAATCAGGGTCAGCAGCTGCCCAAAGTGCTTCTAATGAATTACTTACAGGAAATAACTTATTAAAATATCTTTTAGGTCTTGCTTTATCCATCATTTCTTCATTATTAGTAGCAAAACCATATGATTGACTTAATAAACTACTCATAAAATTAGTAATATCAGAACCAAATCCTACAATAGGTATTGGTTTCTTAATAATACTACTTGCTGAATTAGGATTAAACCAAAAAGAAACCTCATCCATGTTCCTGTTTATAAGTTTAACAGCAAATCTTCTCATAGGATCTTTTTTCCACTCATCATCATCATCTCCAAATCCTTGTAATGACATAAGAATTACTGTAAAAGCTGTTAATAATTGTAATTCCATTACAGTAGCCCTAACATTTTGCATATGTAACTCAACAAATTCTTCTTCACTAATCTTAACACTTTCATTATTTTCAGCAGCTTTTCTAACCATATTTTGGTATAATTCTCTAGCCTTACGCTCAACATTCTTAGTTCCTAATTTACCTTTACCAAAACCTAATATACCTGAGTCAGCAAGTGATGATAATATATTTGGTAATATTTGTTTATTAATTGTTTGATCTAAAAATGACATATATTTACCTCTTTCCCACACTTCAAGATCTCCAACATATCTTAATTTACCAAATCTTTCATAAGCCATTCTAGGTATCCAATTCCTAAATTGCATTAATGACTGACCAAGTACACTAAGACCTATAGTATTAATATCATCTCTATTAGAGTTACCTTTCATCTCACTATAAAGATATTTAACTTTACGTCTAAACTTATAGTATTCTTCCTCACTAAGTCCATCAATAACTATTTTATCATCTTTAATCTCAGCCATTTCATAAAGTGATTTTTCATCACCTTTTTTCTTAACTACTTTACCATCTGTGATAGTATGAGACCTAAGCATAGCTTGTAATACACCATTTTCAACTAACCAATCACCTGATCTTTGTAATACATATAATTTATCAAGTGTAAGATTTTTAACAGCTTTACTAACACTAAGTTTAGTAGCATCTCTAAATGCTGATTCAACACTATCAATCTTAAAAAATTCTGCTAAACCTACTGTTTTACTATCTCTTACACTAATTTTCATTAAACCTTGTCTAAAATCATTATTAGTATAAAATCTACCTTTTACTCCTTCAAAAAATGAGTTAGATATACCACCTATACCGTTAGCTAAACCACTAACTAAGTTAAATGCCAATGATTTAGTACTAAAATAACTAAGAGTTTTACTAAATGTTTTAAGACCTGATATTTCTTTACCAGCTATAGTAAATGTTAAATCTTTCTGTTTAGTTTTAATACCATATAAATGATAATTCATAAAGTCTTGAAACTGTTCTAAAGTATCAGCACTTCCTATAGCGGCAGCTATTTTACCAGTAACTTTAGATTTAAAAACTTTACCATTAGCAGTAGTAATAAGTTGTTTTTGACTAGCTAAAGCATCTTGTAACATATTAGCAGTACCTTCAATTTCAGACATATACTTATAATTATATGCCATATTACCAAATAACAATAATACTGTTCCTAAATCTTTACTTTTTTCTTCAGCTAG
>JAAOEI010000527.1_pt1 | contig 14770 bp, 7 predicted proteins | sample 7059261 | NCBI WGS metagenome assembly JAAOEI01 (sample SAMN14008812, study PRJNA610033) | viral metagenome | isolation source: viral particles filtered from seawater | place: China: Hangzhou Bay, Yangshan Deep Water Harbour | collected 2017-10-31
TGTCGTACGTTGTTCCACATTTTCATGTTGCCGGGGTTAGGTGCTGGGTTCCCGGTCAAGGAACTCAAGGTCATTGACCATACGTTGCGCATGTTCATCGAGCCCACGTTGGTGCTGAATACTTCATTGCTGGAGGAACATCTTGCCGGAGTGATACGCAACAAGGAAAAGCTGATGGCGGCAGCCACCGCTAACCGTGAGTCGCTTATGTCCAACAGCATGTTTGCCGACATGCTAAAAGCACTTGGGGTAGCTCCCCCCATGAAAGTATCTCCCACCACAGGTAGGTCTACCTATGCTTTCGCCAAAACTGACTCTGCATTTAAGGAGTTGCTGGAGCACCCGGACCCACGGGTCCAAGCGCTGGTGGGTGCGCGGCTGGGCGTCAAGACAACGCTGGAGGAGACTCGCACAAGCCGGTTCATTGAGATATCCAAGCGCGGCAAGCTACCCGTCCCTATCAAGTACTACGCTGCACATACTGGACGGTGGGGAGGCGATGACAAGATCAATTTGCAGAATCTCCCGGCACGTGGTGCCAATGCCAATAAGTTGAAGAAAGCGATTGAAGCCCCCGATGGCCGCGTGATAATTGATTGTGACTCCTCGCAGATTGAAGCGCGCATTGTGGCGTGGCTGGCTGGACAGACTGATTTGGTAGAGGCGTTCGAGAAGGGTGAGGACGTATACAAGATCATGGCATCCCACATTTACAACAAGAGCGCGGACGAGATCATGGTACAGGAGCGCTTCGTTGGCAAGACAACTGTGTTGGGGTGTGGGTATGGGATGGGAGCCGACAAGTTTCAGGCGCAGTTAAAAACGTTCGGGGTCGACGTGCCTTTGGATGAGTGCAAACGGATTATCTCCGTGTACCGTTCTACCTATGGGCAAATACCCAAACTGTGGGAGCAAGGACAGCGTTGTATTGAGGCTATTGTCTCCAACCGTGCGGCAAGCTATGGCGCGGTTGATGCCGTGCGGTTCGATGCGGAGCAAAGCGGGTTTCTGTTACCCAGTGGTTTATGGCTACGCTACACGGGTTTGACCAAGCATACCGATCCGGATGGAGGGACCGAGTATACGTATGCAACGCGAAACGGGCCGACCAAAGTGTACGGCGGCAAAGTAGCAGAGAATTTGTGTCAAGCGCTGGCCCGGTGTGTGATTGCCGAGCAGATGTTGCGTATAGCCAAAAAATACAAGCCGGTGCTCACCGTACATGATGCCATCGCTGTTGTAGCGCGAGAGGAAGAAGCGCAAGAAGCACGGGATTTTGTTGAGTCTTGCATGCGATGGAGGCCGGATTGGGCTGCTACACTACCTCTTAATTGTGAATCAGGCATGGGTAAATCTTACGGCGACTGCTAACTACAAGGACAAACATGAAAGACAAACCCAAATACACATGGTCGTACTCATCACTGGACTTGTTCAAACAATGTCCGCACAAGTACTACAGACTACGGGTAAAGAAAGATATCAAAGAACCGGAATCTGCTGCCATGTTGTACGGTACGGAAGTACATAAGTCGGCGGAGGATTTCATTAAGCTGGGTACACCAATACCTGAGAAGTTTGCTTTCATGCGCCCTGCGCTTGAGTCGCTGCGTGATAAGGAAGGCGAGAAGCTATGTGAATATCGCATGGGGTTGACACGTAACCTTACGCCTTGTGATTTCTTTGCTGCTGATGTGTGGTGGCGGGGCATCGCTGACCTTGTTGTGTTGCAGGATGACCGGGCATGGGTAGTGGACTACAAGACGGGTAAGTCGGCCAAGTATGCGGATACCAAGCAGCTTGAACTCATGGCGCTGGCGCTGTTCAAACACTTTCCCCAAGTAAAGAAAGTAAAGGCGGGGTTGCTGTTTGTTGTAGCTAACGATTTTGTCAAGGCCAACTATTCTCAGCGCGAAGAAGATGTCATGTGGAGGCCGTGGTTTGACGATACGCTACGGCTGGAAAAAGCTATAGAATCTGACGTGTGGAATCCCCGCCCCAACTTCACATGCAAGGGGTGGTGCCCGGTTAAAGACTGTTTACACAACGGTAAAGGGAGCTACTGACATGCCATATAAAAGCAATGCTGAACGCCGCAAGCACGATGCTGCAGCCATAGCATACGAGAGTACCCCTGAGCAGGTGAAGAACCGATCCGCACGTAACCGTGCCCGAGCCAAGCTGATGCGGGAGGGTAAGGTCAAGAAAGGCGACGGCAAGGACGTAGCACACGTTAAAGCTTTGGATAAGGGTGGTAGTAACAAAGACGGGGTGCGTGTCGAGTCTAAGGCGGCCAACAGGTCATTCAAGCGTGACTCGAAGCACAATCTTGTATCCGAGACTAGCACTCGTGAGCGCAAGCGAGTAAGATAAACTTTTCTGCGGTCCTTCCCTTCCGCAGCTAGGGGTCGCGTCCTAGCCAAAACGCGAATTGAATACGGTCCTCAAATGCAAAACATGCATTTGGGGTGTTAGGCATTTGGGGGTACTGTGCAAATCATCGAAAACAAAGCGCTACTGATAAAGGTTCGTGAGCCCGGGCGTATCACGACGCTGATTCCTAAGTCCAAGCAAGTGGGTGATCATGAAGTGCTGGTCAGGTGGGGACTAGAAGAGTCACAAGTACTCAAGAACCTGAAAATCAAGAACGTGCCGTCCCCCATACTGGCACGTTACGACTGGCCCGGATTGTATAAACCGTTTGATCATCAGAAAACAACGGCTTCGTTCCTTACTATGCACCGTCGAGCGTTTTGCTTTAGCGAACAAGGATGCGTTGATTCAGAGACAGAATACCTATCCCCTACTGGGTGGTGCAAAATTTCAGAATACTCTGGTGGGGAAGTAGCGCAATACTGGCCTGCAACCGGGGCAGTAGACTTTGTTACCCCTCAAGAGTACGTCAAGCTCCCCTGCGATAGCATGGTTCGTATAAAAACCAAGTATGGGCTGGACCAGCTTTTAAGCCCAGAGCACCGCGTGTTGTTAGTGGACGGCAAACAGAAAGGTATAAAACAAGAAGTAACTAGTGCTGCGGAGCTACACCGCAGGCATGATACCTACCATGCGGGGTGTAAACGTAGTATAGGAGGAACCCGGGCAGGTACTAAGGAAATAGCATTTACAGGCGCAGCAATACCTACTGCGTTTACCGGCACTGGAGGACAAGGACTCCCTTTGTCTAATCCGCTACTACGCGTGCAGGTCGCAGTAATCGCGGACGGGTACTTTGCTAGAAATACTACTCGCTGCGTGGTTCGCTTGAAAAAGCTACGCAAAGTAGAACGGCTTAGAAAACTACTGCAGGAAGCTAAGATTGAATACGCCGAAACATACCCCCAATACCCTTCTGCATTGGGGTTCCACGTTTTTAAATTCGACGCCCCCTTACGAGTTAAAGAATTTGATACCCAATTTTGGTCCGCTTCTTTTGAACAACTACGTACCATCACTGACGAAGTTTTGCATTGGGATGGGTGCGTTACTCGTGGGGCTCGATATAGCTCTTTTGTAAAAGCTTCCGCAGATTTTGTCCAGTACGCATTTGCTGCTACGGGGCATACCGCTAGGCTTCTTACTAACCCCCGGGAGCGCCGGGGGAGATTAGAAACAGAGTACGTAGTTCAAATCCGAAGCGCACAGTACCTGTTTGTGCGCGGTACTAAAGAAACCATCAAGGAAGCGCCGTCGACAGATGGGTTTAAGTATTGCTTCATGGTGCCCAGTACTTTCCTTGTATTCCGTAGAAACGGGTGTATTTTTTTGTCAGGGAATACGGGCAAAACTTCAAGCGTGATCTGGGCGTCAGACTATCTCTTGGCAGTCGGTGCCATACGCCGTGTGCTGGTGTTGTGCCCGCTATCAATTATGTCATCGGCATGGGAGGCCGACCTGTTTAAGTTTGCCATGCACCGTACGTGCGCTATTGCCCACAGTTATTCTCGTGATAAACGCAAGCAAGCAGTTAGCAGCGATGCCGAGTACGTCATTTGTAATTACGATGGTCTCGACATTATCAAGAATGAAGTGAAGTGTGGAGCATTCGATCTCATCGTGATTGATGAAGCTAACGCGTATAAAACGGTTAGCACACGGCGCTGGAAAACATTGAACGGCATCATTCAACCTGATACATGGATATGGATGCTCACCGGTACCCCCGCTGCACAGTCACCCGTTGACGCCTACGGATTAGCAAAGATAATAAATCCGTCTGGGGTACCTAAATTCTTCGGAGCGTTCCGTGATCTTGTCATGACAAAGATTACCCAGTTCAAGTACGTACCCAAAAAATCTGCGTCGTCCGTTGTGCACGAAGCATTGCAGCCGGCAATACGCTTTACCAAAGAAGAGTGCCTTGACTTGCCTGATATGACTTATACCACTCGTGAAGTGCCCCTTACTGCGCAGCAACATAAATACTACGAAGCATTGCGCAAGGACATGATTACCGTAGCAGCAGGGGAAGAGATTACAGCCGTCAACGCAGCGGCGGGGCTCAACAAACTGTTACAACTATCGGCAGGTGCGGTCTATTCGGATACTGGAGATATCATTGCGTTTGATGCTACGACGCGGATGTCCGCACTGCTGGAGGTCATCGAAGAAGCGAGTCACAAGGTTATTGTGTTTGCCCCGTTCAGGCATGCCATCATGATTATTGCCGACGAACTACGGACGCAAAAAATTTCATGCGATGTAATTCATGGTGGGATATCGGCTACCAAGCGTACAGAGATATTTTCCAGATTCCAAAGCACACCTGACCCTCACGTGTTGGTAATACAGCCACAGGCTGCGGCGCACGGTGTTACGCTTCATGCGGCCAACGTCGTTGTCTGGTGGGGTCCAACAACGTCTACAGAAACCTATTTACAAGCTAACGCCCGAGTGCATCGTGCAGGGCAACGCAACCCATGCACTGTTGTTCATATCCAAGGTAGCCCAGTTGAAAAACGTATTTATAAAATGCTATCCGAAAAAATGGATGTACATACGGAGTTAATTGACCTTTACAAAAATGTTTTACAAAACACTTGCAATGAATAATTGCAGGGTCTATAGTAGTAACTCTTCGACAAAAGGAGAATGCGAATGAGCCAAGCAAATGCAGAAAAATTGGCCAGTGTGTATGTCAAGATTCGTGATAAGCGGCGCGAATTAGCCAAGCAAGACGACGATCTAAAGGAACAACTTGATCTAGTCTCTACCGAACTTCTCAAGATTTGCGCCGAGCAAGGGGCGACTACCATACGTACTGCCTATGGCACGGTATCAAAACGTACGACCAAGAAATTCTGGACGAGCGACTGGGACTCGTTCTACAAATTCATCAAGGACCATGATGCTTTTGCTTTGATGCAGCAGCGTATTCACAGCAAGAACATGGAGTCGTTTCTTGACGAAAACCCGGACCTGCTTCCGCCCGGTTTGAATGCGGAAGTCAATCAGACAGTCACTATTGTCAAACGATAAGGAACATAAAATGAGCAACGAACTCGCAGTGTTGGATGCCGGCCTCCCTTCCTATCTCAAGGAAATGGAGATTGATGACGTTACGAAGAACTTGATGGGTGGTAGTGGCACCGGTATCAAGCGCATCTCGATCCGTGGTGGTGTATGGCGCATGATGGTCAACGGTAAAGAAGCCGCTAAGAATGAAGAGCGCAGCATGAACCTCGTTATTGTGAACGCTGCTGCCAAGGTAGCTCGCACGTATTATTCCAAGCTGTATAGCGAAGGGTCTGAGCCTTCTGCACCTGAGTGCTGGTCCGCCGATGGGGACCGCCCCGACCCGAAAGTAGAGGCCCCGCAAGCCAGCCGCTGTGTGGACTGCCCCAAGAACGTCAAGGGTTCCGGGCAAGGGGATTCTCGTGCTTGCCGTTATAGCCAGCGTCTTGCTGTGGTACTTGGTAATGATATTGGTGGGGATATTTACCAACTGACATTGCCTGCCGCATCGTTGTTTGGCGAAGGTTCCCCGGGTAAGTGGCCTTTGCAGACTTACGCCAAGATGATCGCCAGCAAGGGGCTCCCTATCTCTACGGTGGTTACCGAGGCCCGCTTCGACACGGATAGCGCTACCCCCAAGCTTACCTTCAAGCCGGTGCGTGTACTGACCAAGGAAGAAGCTATCAAGGCTATTGAGCAGGGGAAGACTCCCGCAGCTACCATGGCTGTCACCATTACTGTAGCTGAAGCCGATGGCGTCAAACCCAAGGCACTCCCTGCTGCATCCGAGGAGCAGTTTGAACAAACCAATAATGCTGCTCCTGCAGCCGAACAGAAAGCGGAACAGAAGCCGGAGCCTGAGCCCACAAAGCGCACCGCCAAAAAAGAAGAGCCTGCCGCTGAGAAGAAAGATTTGGCAGCGGTCATTGCCGAGTGGGATGACTGATGTAGTCCTAGCTCGTACTGGTCAGGGGGGATAGGGTCGCGCCCGAAGAGGATGTAGCCGTCACGTCCCTGCCCCCGCTTTTTTGACGGCTCCAATAAGGACGGTAATGATAACGAGGAATGCATTCCTTGCGCTGGTGCTCCCGCCTCTGCGGGAAGGCGAACACTACTGCGCTTGGGGTAATAAAGTACAAGATGGCAAAGATGTAATCCGCCAAAAGCTTATCGGCTCCATAGAGGAGTTGAGCAAACAAGCTGACGCACTGCAGTCAAATGGATTTAACGCTTTCTATGGGATGGCCAAATTTGGACCCAAGGAAAACGGGCGGTTTGCTACCAACGCAGTTGCGCTTAAAGCTTTTTTCATTGACCTAGACTGCGGGCCGGGGAAGCCGTACCCAACACTACAGGACGGGCTTGAAGCCTTAAAGAAATTTTGCAAGACAACCGGGTTACCTCGCCCGACTATTGTCCAATCAGGGCGCGGAGCGCACGTGTATTGGGTTCTGGAAGAGCCCATGGAGAAGTCCGAGTGGAAGCCTCACGCTGAACGCCTCAAAGAACTGTGCACCGAGCACAAGTTTGATATTGACTACGCAGTGCCAGCCGATGCTTCCCGGGTGCTCCGGGTGCCAGAGACAAACCACGTCAAAGACCCAACCAACCCGATACCGGTAGTTGTGCTGCACTTGGCCCCGGTAATACCCAACGCTACTATTAAGCAGTTGTTGGAACCGACGCAAGACATTTTGTCAATACTGGACAAAGCCGAGTACCGGCGTGGAATGGACCCATTGACGATGGCTGCGCCCAGATTGCCGACATTTACCACGACCAAGACTCATTGGATGAGCCCCTATGGAGGGCCGGATTGTCTATCGCGCAACAGTGCACGGATCGAGACAAAGCCATTCACGTCATATCGAAACGCCATCCCGGTTACGACCATGATAGTACCGAGAGGAAAGCCAATGAAACCAAGGGCCCATACACTTGCGAAACATTCAAGAAGCTTAACCCGAAGGGCTGTGAGGGCTGTCCTCACAAGCTCACATCTCCTATTCAACTCGGGCGGGAGATCGTTGAAGCCACGGAGTCCGATTCAGTTATCGTGTCTGCTGTTGAAGCAGAAACCAAGGAAGAACAGACGTACATCATCCCGAAGTTTCCTTTCCCTTTTTTCCGTGGAAAGGCGGGCGGTATATTCATTCACACCCAGAACAAGGAAGGGGAAGATATTGACGACATCGTGTACCCCTATGACTTCTATGTAGTCAAACGCATGGCCGACCCTGATCTGGGCGAAACCATACTGCTTCGGCTGCACCTACCCAAAGACGGCGTGCGTGAGTTCATACTGCCACTAGATAGTGTGCTGGCCAAAGATCGGTTTATCAGCGCGGTGGCCAAGCAAGGAATTACGGTGCTGGGCAAGAAGCAGGAGACACTTATGCTGTACGTCACTAAATGGGTGGAAGAATTGCAGATGATGGGTAAGGCTGAAAAAGCGCACAAACAGTTTGGTTGGCTTGAAGATGAGTCGGGCATCATCATTGGGGATCGTGAAATTCGCGCAACAGAGGTGGTATATAGCCCGCCATCCGCACCAACATTGCCAAACATCCCGCTCTTTCGCCCCAAGGGGGACTTCCATACATGGAAGGACACCATCAATATCTATGGGCAATCCGGCATGGAAGAACGGGCATTTGCTCTTTTCCTCGCTTTTGGCACCCCGCTTATGCGCTTTACAGCGCTTGACGGTTTTCTGTTGAATTTAGTTAGCCGAGAGTCGGGATCAGGTAAGACAACAGTTTTGCAGGCTATCAACAGCGTGTACGGGCGACCAAAAGAACTTATGTTGACCCCAAAGGACACGTACAACGCCCGTATGCAACGGCTTGGCACCATGCAGAGTCTTGTCGTCACTATGGATGAGATCACCAACATGGCCCCTGACTTGATGTCACAACAGATTTACGACGTGACTTCGGGCCGTGGCAAGAACCGGTTGCGCCAGCACGACAATGCCGAGCGTACCAATACGACGCACTGGCAGACAGGTATGGTGACTTCCTCCAACCGTTACGTGGTCGATGCATTGATGTCGATCAAGGGTTTTCCGGACGGAGAACTCAAGCGCATCATGGAAATCAACATCAAGCAAGATAGCAACAACCACGACGCTACATGGTCCCGGCAGCACTTTGAAAAGCTGATGCACAACTACGGGCATGCCATAGAGCCATTTGCTCAGGCACTCGTAGGCCAAACGCAAATGGTCAAAGACGTTTTGGACAAGGTGCGGGCCCGGGTGGATACCGCTTCCAACATCAAAAACTCGGAGCGATATTGGGCCCTCATTGCATCTCTAAGTCTGGCAGGAGGTTCTATAGCCAAGCAACTGGGACTTCATGACATACCGATTGCCCCGGTGTTCGAATACGGCATTAAGCTCATTAAGGAGTCGCGCAGCCGTTCAACGGATACCATGTTTGATGATGAAGAGTTTCTTGGCAGTTTCCTGCAGCGGCACTTTCACGAGATTCTGGTTATCAACGGGACTAAGGACAACCGTACAGGGCTTGAACATGCTCCTATCCAGAAGCCACGCGGCGCACTGACTGCGCGCTACGAGCCCGATACCAAGATGCTATATGTCGCCGTGCGGGCGTTCCGGGAGGACTGCTCCAAGATCATGGCCAACTTTGAAGAGATTATTGAACCGTACCGCAAGAATGGGGCCCTGATGGCCATAAAGAAGAAGCGCATGACTGCAGGCACCGAAGCCAATACCCAAGCCCCTGTTTCTGCTTTGTGCTTTGATACAACCAAGCTTGCGTTCTTTGACGGCACTGTTTTGACTGAACCCAATGAAAATTCTGGGGCTACCGATACTGATTGAGTGGCCCAAGTTCGCACCGGGTACATCGTTTTTTATTCCATGCATTGACCGCAAGGTAGTGTCCAAGTGGGTCAATCAGGAGGCAAAACGCTTGCGCATTGAAGTTGTGTGCAAACCCGTTATAGAGAACGGAATATACGGCTTGCGGGTATGGAGAACGGATGCTATAGTGGAAACGCATTCTCCTGAGCTAAAAGCTCCTTAGCCCCGGCTAGTCCGGGGCTTTTTTATTCCTCTTCGCTAAAGAACTTTTCTTCGACTTCCGGGCGTAGCTTTTTGCTAAACCGAACGCCGTGGATCATTTCTTTCTCTGCAGCTATTCGGCTGGCAATATGCTGCTTGAAGGACTTCGCTGTGATCTGTAGCCCCGGGTGGTGCGCATTGAACTCTTGCTGCCTCTCTATGGCGGTATTCAACATATCCGAATCCCCCGCTTGCTGCGCAATGTCGTAGAGGTCGAGAATCTGTTTGCGCTTGCCCAGCACGTCACGTTCATATCCCTTGGCTGCTTGCATTACTTCGTACTGACTAGACAAGTCAGCCGGGGTGAATCCTAGAGCTTGCATCATGGAGTTATAGGCACCGATATCTTCCATGATGGGGTCGCCCTTGATGGTCGTGGCCCCTTCCGTTAGGTATCTCACTCCTTTCATACCGTTACGTGCGAAGCTAGGCAATACCGTTTCCAACCCGCGCCATATTTCACCCTGCTTAAAAAGTTCTGCCCCACGACCCGCATTTACAGCGATAGAGCCTGCTGGCCCCCACGCCTGTTGCATGGCGGAGAGTACGTACCCATGATCAGCAATACCACGGGGATCATCTCTGAATACCAGATCAGTAGCAATCCCTGCCCGGTTGGCAACCTCAAGGTTGGTAGCGTAGTTCACCGCCCCTTTGTACATGAACTCGCCAAAAATATTTCTCAAAAACTCATCGAAGTCAAACGGCTCATCGTCATCCCCGAACATGCTATTCAGCATTGTGGCGAGCACAGAGACAGCCCCGTAGAACGGCATGCCTTTAACACCCGCAAATGCTGCTGCCATACCATACGTAGCAAGCAACTGCCGACGTGCTGCTTCACGTATTTGGGGATTTTCTCCCTTAGCCGCTTGATAGAAGGCCCGCGCCATGATGTAAGCGCTGTTCCATGCAAAGCTTTTGAACGTAAAGAACACGCGCCCGAAAGACGTTTGAGCCAGATGTGGGCCGGTCACCGCCATACCCGAGGTGTGCGCATCCTTGACGGTATTGAGCGCGTACTGAATAGCCCGCTCTTTATTACCCGTCTTGGCCAACTCCAGATCGTACGCGGCGATGGCAGTTACTGCCCGGTTGTACTTTTCCGATATGGTAAACGGCGCGGATACCAACCCCATGACTTTAGCCTTGAGATTGGTGTACTCATCGGCAGACTGTCTCCTACCTTCTAATACTTCACGGGCCACCGTATGCTCCAACTGCGCATGATCCATCAGCGTCTGGTATAGGTCTTTGTATCGTGCGGTGCTGCCCCAATCCCCAATTGCTGTACGCCCTGCGTTCCTCATGGCTGATAACGTCGGCCCCCAGCTAAAGCGCCCAGTGAGCATTGGGTAGACCAGCAAAGGTAACGAAGTCATGTTGATCATGGCCGAAGATATGTTGCCGGCGATGAACTCAAAGTAGCTAAGGGTTGTAGCACCATGCACAAGCGGGTTAAACGTCGGGTTATGGAAGAACGCCGATTGGGCCACTATGTTTTGAGCCACAGCGGTCAACGTAGGATCATTGGCATTCGCTGCTTCTACTTTAAGCTGCGCAATAGCCTTGTCGATCTGCGGTATGTACTCTGCATTTGGCAGCTTGCGCGCCCACTGCACCATCAGGTTACTGTACCCTCTAACGATATCCGTATCCATGCCCCGTTTGTTCTCAGACCGCATGAACTGTTTCACCATCGACTCAGCAGGGAACAAGGTCAGATACGCTTGGTAGACTTCATCCAACTGGGACTGAGGTGCGTTTTGTTTGCGCAGTCCTTCGATAATCTGGGATACAAAATGGGTAGGAGGCAGTTGCTCACCAGTAAAGCGAGCATCTTCAATGCGCTGGTATGTCTTTACCTGCTGCCCCTTTAGCGTGCTATCAATGAACTTTTGGCGCTCGCGCACGGATTCAAACGCAGACACAGCCGGCTCCCCCGTCTTGGGATCGGCGTACTCCACCCAGTAGTTCCCATACCGCTTGAACGGTATGTACCCGATAAGGGGCTTGCGTGCCTGAAATTCTGTAGCCAACCGTTTGGCCAGCGTGGGGCTCACTTTATCTGCTGTATCCTCAAGGAACTTCAGGTACTTGTAGAAAGAAGCATCGTAGTCCGTACGTATCGTTCGATACACATCTTTGACTGGAGCGGGTAGTGAATTGAACTCTGCTTTCAGGCGGTTGTACTCCGCAAGATTATCCTTGTTGGGCTTGAACGAAGGATCAAGCAAATCAACTTCTGCCATACGCGCATCAATAGCTATGTTGCCCATTTGCTCCATGGCTTTGGCATGGTTCTGCCTTACCCATGACATACGCTTGTATTTAGCGTTGACTGCTTTCAAATTTGCTTCAGTGGCCCCCATGCGTTTTTCCAGACTATTCAACAAAGTGTTGATAGCAGGTAGCCGGGTTCCATATATGTCACGGATGTTATCCATTCGCATGAGCCCAATGGCCATGCTCTTTGCTCCTGACTCTTTCAGATTGTATATGATATTTGCGGTTTTGTTCAGCAAGGGATGTGTAGCGGCAGGCATGACGCGCTCGATACTTCCTAGTACATCCATCTCTCCGTTGCCCATGAACAGCTTCTGGGCTGGCGTGGCTTCCACGCCGCCTGTCATGTCGATAGCTTTCTCCACGAAGTCCAACCCTGTTTTGAACGCTGTTGTTTCAGGCTTGAACCCAAAGAACTCAGCTACTTTACGCAGCACATGCCGGAACAAGCTTTCACTACGGGGTGTCTTGATAGCTTTGAGGGTTGCTTGGAAGCTTGGGTTACTAACCAATTCCGCTGCAAATTCCTGTAGGTTCTGTGCACCGTATGCAGCCCCCAAACGCGGTTGAATCTGTGTAAAGAACTTCTGGAACTCTTTGGTCAGCGGATGGCTAGGATTAGCCAGCACCTTGGAGATACCCGCATGGAGAACTTCGTGGATGAACGTATGCGCATTCACCCCCTTTGTCGGATCAAGCGTGATCGTATTCGTCGTTGGGTCAAAGGAACCAGCACGGCCCCCTTCCACTGGACCCAATACAATTTTGGTATCCATATTCAAGGACCGCAGCCGGCGTACTACCTGCTTGATCTCCGGCTCCTTGATCTGGTCGATCAGGTTACGCAGCAGCCCATTCATATCCCCGGACTCAGCCAGACTCCGTTGCGCTTTGGTGAACGTGGGGCCCACGTACGCAGGGGCGAATAGAGTTTTACCCGTTAGCTGCTGGTACCGTTGATCAAAGTCGTTGAGAAAAACTTCTTTTTCGGCATCCGTATATTTTTCTTTTGGTACAGCAGGGGCTCGTTCTTCGCGTGCTGCGGGCTTGAGTGTAGCTACTGTATCCCGTACGTACTGCGCAAACTCTTGGCGTCCTTGCCGGTTGATCTCCCCGAGCACCGTAGTCTGTTGCCTAGCAGGGAGTTTTCGAAACTGGTCAAACATCTGCGCAGCTTCAGGGCCGGACGCAGCAATGGCGTCTTCTATCTGCGCCAAGTTCTGTCGAGCTTGCGTTTCTTCAGGGGTACCCGTCGTAGCGCGTACATTGTCTTCAGCAGTTCTATAGGCATCGAACAGATGAGGGATTCGCAAGTAAGAGTGCACGGCTGTATCCCGATAATCCTCCACCGGGATGTCTTCTTTTTTCAGCCCTTCTGCCACCCCTGCTTCCTGCATCGTGGTATTGAGCAATTCATTGACGATGTTATCTACGTCAGTAACAACCGGGTTTTCTACTGCGGGGGCCTCTTGTACTTGGGCAGCAGGTTGCGCTTCCGGGACCGGGGTTTCACCCTGCGTTACCTCTTCTACTGGTGCAGCTTGTTGTTCTAGTGCAACCGGCTCGACGCTTTCTCGTGCAGCAGGCTCTCCAACAACTTCTCCAGTAGGTACCATTCCATCTCGCTCAGATGGCTCAACGGCGGCGGCAGTGGATACGGCCCCGGGCTCGCCAGCCACAACAGGGCCTGCTCCACCTGTTTCATCGATAGGTCTTGTAACATCGAGCGCTCCTTGAAATTCCGGACGTGCCAAATAGGCTTCAATTTTCTCCCGGATCGGCTGGCTGCGGTTCTCAACGTAGGCTTCAAGAATCTGTTTGACTTCTGCAGCATCTTCTGGGTTGGAGATATCCTTACCCTCAAGCAGCTTGTTTTTGCGGATGAGCGCCGTAGGCCCTACGCCCATGCCTTTCAACAGATCGTCAGTGATTACCGTGCTTGGTGCAGCAGGTACTTCGGGCGCTGCGGGCTCTACACGTTGTGGGGCTAACGCTTCAGTTTCAGCTTGGGCTTGTTGTATCGTTTGGGCAAGCGGAGAAGGTTGACGGGCAAGCGTGGTCAGGTCTTTTGGAATATCCGTCAGTTCACCAACAGCTTTTTTAAGCTCCGTTTGATCCTTCTTGAACTGTTGCCGTTCCCTGTTGATAGCCTGTTGGTCACGAGTAGCCTGTTTCTCTGCGGCGGGAGTAAGCGCACCTTCAGGCGTAAACATTTCTGCCTGCACAGGGGGTTTTCGTACTTGGGGTTCCACCCCCGGTGCTTCCGGTGCAGGTGGTACCGGAGAAGCCAACGGGGCCTCCATACCGGGCAGGGTCATCTGCGCCTGTTCCCCTTGCAGGCCGGCTTGTGCGGCTTCTATATCCCTTGACGCTTGCGCGTTAATTGCGTCTTCACGACGCTGTGCCCGTTGATCGAGAATCTGGTTATACCGCTCGCGGCGTTCAGCACCGCGATGTGCAGCTTCACCTACCCCACCCACTGCGCCAAATGGCCCTCCGGCAATTGCCCCACGTACCGAACTTTCAATGATTCGGTTCCATGCTTTACTGTCAAATACCTGTGGGTTATCGGCTACGAAGTTCTCTGCAGCGATACTGATGGCCTCTTGCGCGCCTTCAGTCAATCCTTCCATGCCCATGGCTTCGAGTGCACCCGCCGTGACTGACCGGATCACCCCTTTGTCCATACCAGACTTCTCAAGTACCTTCTCCACGATACCCACTTTGGCGGGCCCCGTTAGTTTTCTAAGTACTCTTTCCGGAAGTACCGAATCTAATGCTGCAGCGGCGGAGCCAAACAAAAGGGCCGCACCGGGAGCCATCTGTCCGGTGTTTTCGTAGATGTTCTGGAAAATCTCAGGGGCATTCTGTGCATACGACCCAAGGTATACACCCACGTTGGCCGCAGTTCCCGCACTCTTGGCTATCTGAGGCGCAGCT
>JAAOEI010000528.1_pt1 | contig 14766 bp, 29 predicted proteins | sample 7059261 | NCBI WGS metagenome assembly JAAOEI01 (sample SAMN14008812, study PRJNA610033) | viral metagenome | isolation source: viral particles filtered from seawater | place: China: Hangzhou Bay, Yangshan Deep Water Harbour | collected 2017-10-31
GGTTGCCGCTGTCCGCAGATTGGGCATTGACCGCAATCGCAGTCACCGACGCAAGCGTGGCGTTATTGAACCGGATGCCGCCCGTGCTCGGGGCCGACATGGTCGTCGTGGTGTCGAACGTCCACGTAAATCCGGCAGCGGCTGCCGCGTTTGTGGCATGGGTCGCTGCCGTGCTGGCAGAGGTTGACGCGCTACTTGCGGACGTCGATGCACTGCTGGCCGATGTCGATGCGTTGGATGCGGACGTTGAGGCATTCGACGCCGATGTCGACGCATTCGAGGCCGACGTGCTGGCATTGGATGCCGATGTCGAGGCGGCCGAAGCACTGCTCGCGGCGTTGGTCTCGCTTGTTGCCGCGGCGTCGGCGGACGCCTCTGCTGCATCCACTGCTGCCTGTAGGGCTCCAGACAAGAGCGATGTGGCAGGGCCTGACACGAAATCCGTGCCATTGAAGTAAAGCACGTCATTCGTGGACGGGCTGGCGATGCTCGCGATATCAGCCAGGAACGCATGCAACCGCCCGAGCGGAAGCGTGCCAGTCGTCAGATCGGTGGCCGAGCCCGACGAGGCAACAGGCGCCAGCGCGGCCGACACGTAGTTATAGATCGCCTCACGGCCGAACGACGTCGGCTCAGATGCCGCAGCGCTGGTCGCACCGAATATCCTGGCACCGGCTGGCAGAGCGGACGTATAGAGCGTGTCGTCGTTGAGTTCGATGGTGGCCATCAGTCCTCGTCCCAGGAGAGGCTATCGCCGGACCAGATGAGTTGCTGCCCGTTCCACGTCAGGCCACCCGATACAGAACCGCTCGGAGCATACGGGCCACGCTCATCGTAGTTGCCGCGAAACACGCGCATGCCGTTCTCGTGTGTCTTCTCATCGCCGCGCTCGCGTGACGAGAACTCGTATTCGACCACGTAGCGCTTGGTGCGCGAATGTTCCGGATCGGCCCGCTTCACGATGTCGAGCCAACTCAGTTCACGGGTTGCCATGAGTTTCAGCCTTGGTTGACGTCAGTTTCCTCGGGGTTGCGCAGCTGGATGACGCGCGCGACCTCCTCGGCACTGGGTTGCGGATATCGATCAGGGTTCGCAGCAGCGAGTTTGTCGCTGTAAATTCGGATCTTGAGCGCGCTGCCCGGCGTTGCCGCTCGGATGACCGTCTCGCCGCGCCGCCCCTTGACGGCTTCGAGCTTGATCGGCGTGCCGTCCGGTAGCTCCATCGCCACGATGGTCGTAACCGTCCAGTCGATCGCGTTCATCTGGTCACGCACCAGATCGGCGAAGGGAAGCGGGGTCTTGTAGACGATGTTAGGCGTCGGCATAGTCGATGACCTCCACCCGCTCGAATAGGATCGCCGACGCGGGTTCCATGTCGTAGATCCGGCTCATCACGTCGATGAGGTCATCACGCGGGCTGAATGGGAAGAATCGGTATTCCTCGAAGAAGATGCGAGTCAGATCGTAGATGTTTCCGTCTTCATCCAGCCGCTTGATCGGCTGCACCACGCGAAACCGCTCGCCGTTGGCCTCGGCCTGCCGGACCATGGTGTTTTTACCGCGATACGGGCGATACTCGATCTCGTCCGAACCCTCTTGGATTCCCCATTCGGCGCCGGTCTGAGAGTGGGCGCTGTGGTAGACGACACCAGGAACGAAGAATCCGGACAACCTGAAGTCAGGCTCTAGCCGCTCGACACGGTGCGTTTTGCTTTCCCGGCCGCGCTCGCCGGTCCAGTTCAATTCCTCGATGGCGAAGCGGTTGCCCGTCTCGCGCATCTGCTCATCGAAATACTCGTCGTCCGACTGCTGGCCGTAGCGCTCGTATCCGACCTTGACCAGCTGCACGCCCGGTGCCCGAGACCACTTCTCTTGCAGTTCGGACAGTCGGCGCCAGCGCTCGGACAGGCGCATGCGATGGCAGTATCCGTCGAGCAGGTACTTGTTGCCCGTGGTGTCGATGCCGATCACAGCGAGGGCCGTGCGGTCCGACGTCTTGCCGCGTCCTCGGCTCGGGTCGCCCATGATGTAGACATTGAGCAGCAGCGGCCGGACGAAGTAGGGTTGCAGCCACTTGGTCCGGAATATGTTTTCCTGGCCTGCGATAGGGTTTTGCAGCATCTGCGCCGCAATGGTCGATCGCATTTCCACCTTGGTCTTGGCCCAGGCAGAGGGCGACATAAACACCGGATTGCCGTCCATCGTCCCGTCATCCGTTGCCGGGTAGAGGCGGGGCTTGGCGATGCTGTGTTCAATCAGATGGCCGTAGGAGTCGGCGTAGTGATACCTCGTGCCGACGAACCACTTGCGCGTCTCGCCACCAACGCCGAGCGGGAATGATAGCTCGACCCGTTCCGTCGCTTTGCGGATCTGCTCGGGGTTCGTGACGTTGTGCTCATTGACGACGTCATCGTACACCAAGAGCGGAAAGTGGCGGCCGGTCGGAAGCGCATTGATCAGGCCATGGGCCTCGATTGTCGCTTCTTTCGGATTGCCCTTGCGCTTGACGATGATGCCGTCATCGACCGACCACACCTTCGCTTCTCGCGCCGGATTCATCCATAGGACGTCCGGATACGTGAGTTTCAGCGCCTCGTTACTCTCGAACTCTTCCTTGATCTGCTTCAAGAACGGCGCCGCTACCTTGGCCGTGTTCGAGAAAATGCAGATCCGTATCTCGGGGTCGCACAGGACTTCCTGGATGATGCCCGCGAACGTGATTGATGTCGAGTTGTGAGTCGTGACGTATTGGGAGCCGATCAGATACAGCCCGTCTTTGCGCTCAACTTGGATGCAATTGCACGGCTGACGCTCAACTGGCTCGACCGATACGATCATGTGTCGCGAAGATCGCCGGGCAGCGCCCGATGTCGCCCGAATGGCCTTTCGCGGCAACCGAAACACCTGCGGACCGTCGGCTCGACATTGGAAGCTGACGTGGAAGAACGGGTACGGCTGCCCGTTATGCACCCCCACATGCTCGCGCAAACCGGCTTTGATGCCCAAACTAGACACCAGCCGCTGCACGCCCCTCGCCAAGTCGGCGTTAATGTTCACAAACGTCGCCGTCCCGCGCTCGTCGCAGTGGCCATCAGTGTCCATCAACCCCTGCAAGAGGGAGATGCGTTGCTCGACCGATGCCATCTCGTAGCAGAGCGGGATGTGCTTGTTGTTCAGCAATCCCAGCGTGCGCAGGCGTGTCGTTAGATCCGCGATGCAGCGGTATTCGGTCGATTGACGCTGCGGCGTCTTGTCGGCGCCCACGTCGTCAGTCTTGCGAATCTCCGACCAGATGTCGTCACCGCAGGTTATGGAGCCCGTGGCCGAGGTTCCGTCGCCGAGCCAGCAGCCCAAGACATACGGGTCTATCGTCAGGTTGGCCGCCGGATACTCGATCGGCTGGCAAAGAGGGATGGACGGCAGGACGATGGTCGATGAACTCGCGCTCCGCGACACTTGTTTGCGCAACTCGACCGTATTCAGCGTCACAGATTTGCGTGCTGACCGCTTGTTGTCGCGCAATCGCTTGCGATGCGAGATGTCGACCGTCCACAAGTGATCCGCCCCAACAACGACAGAATACCCCTTGTCGAACGTCACTCGATAGCAATCTCCGTCCGTCCATACTTGCGTCGTTGCTACTACTCGTGTTGGCTTTCCGTCCGGCCCGAAGACTGCGTCTCCAGCCTTGAGCGACCCGTGCTCGCGCCACCCTGTTGGCGTTGGTACCGGCTCATGGATATCGACCATCTTGTAATGAAACCGCGCCCAGAGATCGAGGTAGCCATCCGGCTCCATCTCGACCTCGCGCAGCCGGTCATACAGCCAGGGATGCACGGCATCCGGCCGGTTGAGTAGGCCCGTCAGCAGGAAGAAGCGGTCATTGCAGCCCAGCAGGGCAAGCTCAGTCGGTCGGAGGCGCGGTATCGCCTCCATGTAGAACGCCATGGCCTCCTCGAAACTGAGGTAGGGCAGGCGGTCCCGCACGAACTCGACAAAGCTCGGGCTTGCCCCCTCCGCATATCGCGAGGCTTTGAGGGGGCGGGGCATGGTGTATCTACGTCAGGCCGAGGCCCGTACGCGGCCATCGAGGATGGATTGCGCCATGTCGCGGCCGTGAGCCGTCAGCATGACGCGTCCATTCTCGCCCGCAACCAACCCGTGAGCGACCAGCAGCAGCCATGCAGCCGGATCGCCCTGAATGATGTATTTGGATGGGCCGACGACGACGCGGCCGTACATATCGAGATCGCCAGCGCCACCCGCCTCCAGGAAGCTGGCCGCTATGGATAGATGCGCCCTCGTAGCCGGACGCGTCGCGCTGGCTGTCATGCTATTTTCCCCTTAGCGCCTCGTGCATTGCGTGCACGCTATCGGCGCCGCTGTTGAATTGAGCCTGACACTGCGGCGTCATGGCCCTGTAAATCCGGTTCGACAGGTCGTGATGCTCGCCGCGTCCCGCGTGCAGGCCGTACGCGTAGGCCAGCAACACGCCCAGAACGAGCGCGCAGCCCATGCCTTCGATGTTCCGGCGATACCGCTGATAGTCCGTCATGTCCCGACGTCTCCATGTTGCAATCCGTGCAACATGCCCCGAGGCCCGGCCAAAATCAATGAGCCTTGCCGTTTTTACCGTTCAGATGCCCGTTCGCCTGACCGTTCGCGTGCCCATTGGCTGCCGGTTTCGGGCTCAGGACTTCGAGGGTCTTCATGGCGTAGCGCCGGGTAAGCTCTTCCAGGTGGTCTTCGCCCGTTGGCTGCGGCACCAGGGCATGCTGGATCGCGCCGCCGTCCTTGCCGGTATGCTCCTGCCGGTGCACGTCGCGCCAGCGCTCGGGCTGACGGTTTTTCAACCAAAAGATCATCGCCGTGGTGTCCGGCGGTACATGCTCGCGGTATTTCTCGGTGATCACGTCGCCCTTGTGCTGCATGATCTTCACGGCATCGTAGGTATAGCCGACCGCGCGAGCATACAGAGATCGCTCTACACGGGTATCGGCTGACTCGGCTCCAACCTTTATGGCCTGACAAAAGGCTTCATGCAGAGCTTTCCAGCGATAGATCGTCCGTGTCGAGACTTTGAAGAATGTACCTAGTTCTTCGTCCGTAGCGCCGAGCTTGCAGAGTTGGGCGGCCTGTTCAGCGTATTCGGGCTTGTAGGATGACGGGCGCCCGGTCATCTCGACCCGCTCGCCCTTCTTTACTTCCTCTACGACTACAGGCGGCGCCGCCTTCCTCTCCCCCTTGCTGCCAGCCTTCTTTGCTGCCTTTGGCTTGGCTGCGGGCTTAATGGGGACTACTGGGTCGGTGACAGGCTTCCCCGCGCTGCGCTTCTCGGCTCGATCAGCCTTGGCTTTGATGGCTTCCTTCGAGGGGCGAGGGGCGCGGGGCATGTGAGGGCTCTATGGCTTCCTGTTGTACTTGGCGCTGACGACGAGATCGGCCGGGAGAACGAGAAACGGCGTACCGTCCGCCAATTCGCATACGATGTTGCCCGCTGAATCGACGTAGATTGAGTGGTCAGGCTTCGGTGCCGCGCGTTCCTCAACCTTATTCGCCTCGTCGGCGTGGTGCTCGCGGGTGATCTGCTCGTAGAAACGATCGCGGCCTTCGATGTTGGAGTAGTCGAACGTGTACGGGTGGCCGCCGCCGTTGATGACGAGCGAATGCGAATGCGTGGGCACCGCACCAATTGAGACTGGCTCGGACTTTGGCCAGATGACGTCCTTATACGGGTCCAGGTGATGGCCCGAGTCGAGTTTCGTGGTCGGCTGCTCGATCGGGCTGATGCCCATGAAGTTCACGTTGGGCGAGCACTTCTCCTCCATCACGATCGCCGTCCGCAGTTCGCGCTCGATTACGCCCTCCATGGAGTCCTGAAGCACGCGGCCTCGGGCCTCGGCATCGTCGAAGATGGCAATGCGGATTTTGCGAGCGATGGCTGCGTAGTCCATTCAGACCTCCTCGAACCGCCTATTGAGCCGGTGATGCACGACAGAGATGGCGCCCATGAGAGTTACGGACTCCTCCCCAGTCACGTAGGACGTAGTGATTCCGCCGTCGTGATGTACGCCAGCAATCGCGATGGCCTTGAGCGAGCCGCTAAGAGCCATGTCCATGATGGTATCGAGCGTCGCGAGGATATCATCGCTGACGGGAAGCTCGTACGGGACAACCGTCAGGACTGGCCGAGTCTTGGCCTTGACCTTGATGCGCTGCCGCTCCATGCTCCCCTCCTTGGATTACCCGGCCACCGGAGATCGGGCGGAGGCTCCCATCTCAACAGTGGCCGGGGTTTGCGCTGGCTGGTGCGGACAACCGGCGCAAGACGTGCGGCGGTCGGGGGTACGCTCCCGGCCGCCGAATTCAGCACCGCTCAGTCACCGGCTAGTCGGTTCAGGCGCTGGCAGGCGTCGTTGCAAATCCTCAATGGTGCAGATCGCTTCGAGAATGATATAGCCGCCGCCCGGTCCTTCTGGAGCGTCGACAAGTTCGGCCATCTCGGTTAGCCACTTGATCAGTACAGCGTTAGGCATGGTTCACCATCGTCGATTCGTACGCGAGCACACAACCCCGGCGCCTACTGGCGTTGTTGATGGTGAGGGGGATTGCTTCCCGGCTCCCCTCATGCCGATGGCGGCCCTGTAGTATCCGCCGCTTTGTAGGGAGTCAGATGTCCCAGTCGTAATCGTCGCCGGTTTCCCGCGCGCGCATCACCCATATGGCGACGGCGGCTACAATCGCCAGCCCGAGCAGGATCGTCGGGCCGACGGGGCTCATGTTGGACAGAGCAAGCGGGATGTCAGGCATGTGTCCTCGCATATCCGGCCAGCGTCGAAGCGTGAGGCGGCGCGAAACATCGTGATAAGCAGCGCTTGAGATGTCGTGCCGTAACGCATTGGCAAAGGGCCAGAAAAGCAAAACGCGCCCACCGGGGACAACCCAGCAGGCGCGCATAAACGCGACGATAGTGATTTCAATACCGATGATTGCAGTAAGGCGCAAGGCCCAACCGCCAGATTTAGCGTCCTGACCATGCGACAGGGCGTCGCAGATTTACAGGCGGCCTTCCGCCTCCAGCGCCTTGACCAGAAGCTCCCTCACAATCTGCGATGCGTCGGCGCCGTCCTTGCGCTGCACGCGAATCGCCTCGATCGCATCGGCTACGCGATCAGGGACGCGCAGCGACAGGCGATCCAGCATCGGACCTTCGGGTTTTGGCGGCCTTCCGCGCGGCCGTGGCTCGGTTTTATCCATGTCGTGTATATATGACCGACAGTTTTTCACAACAAATCACGAAAATGTGATCGATGTTCTCGTTATTTTCTTCGCCGTTGGTTTTTTTGTCGGACAGAAATGTGCTATAATAGATTTCATGGACGGCAGAAACCGGAAGCCCGGTAGCCCATCGGTCCCTAGCGAGGACTGTAGCCAAGCACCCTAAAGGGCCGGTGACGGCACCCGGGCGCAAGTGTCCGGCTAGGGTTAGGTGCAACAGTAGCAACGGAGTGCTTCAATGGAGACGGCAATCGTGGTTGGCCTCGGCATCGGCATGTTGGTCTTTTGGGTCTGGTTCGCCTGGAACCACCCAATCCTGGCGTGCCTGCTGAACCTCCTCAACATCTTCAGCGAATGAACCCCGGCCCGAGCAATCGGGCCTAACCCTAGCCGGACACGCGTCTATCTCTCAATCGCGGCGGGCTCGCACAGAAAGCGAGGCTACCATGGCAAAGCGCAAAGAAGTTACGAAGTCCGGCAACAAACGTACGGTGCCGATCACCTGGAAGTCGCTCTTGGGGGCTGCCGCCTTCAAGCGGGGCTTCAACGAAGTGAAGAAGGGCAAGCCGTTCGACGCCGACGGGCTACGGCTCCACGAGCAGTGGCACTACGAGCGCGGACGGTTGTTCGGCGTCCTCTACAACGGCCAACTCAAGAACGGCCGCTACGTCCTCACTGCCGCAATCATGGCCTGCGCGGAGGCATTCCGCGACAAAGCGATTCTTTAACCGGCGGCCTGCCGCGATTGAGAGATAGACGCGACCTCACTCCTTCGGTGGCTAAACCAGAAGGAGACCAAATGGAAAAGCTCATCCCTCGCCGACAAATCTCTAGCGCGGCCGACCTACTCGCCCTGCTCACGGACATTCAATCACAAGGTTTCGATCTGAGTGTTATGTGGGTGCGGCACAATCTCGACACCAAGTCGGACGCTATCGGCGCTGACGTGACGCAATTCCGGCTGACGGACGGCAGCAAGGTTGTCGACCTTATGCTTTATGTCGGAGATCAACCATGGAACTGAAGATCGAACTTCCCGGCTCGACTCATGCTTACAACGTCGAGATCGAGCCCAAGGATGGATACACGAAGGCTCACGTCCATGCTCGCAACCGCGATCAAGCGGCTCGGGCAGTGACGAAGCGGGGCTTTGTAGTCCGCTCGGTCAACATGGTTGGATAACCTTCCGGCTCAGGCGCTCCGGCGCCTAGCCTCCAAAGTAGTGAGGGACTAACCGCTTCGGTTGGCAGCAACTAGCAACCGGAGGACAGAATGCTCGGAAAGAAACTCAATCTCGTCCTGATCAAGAACCCTGCCGGCACCTATCACTTCGTCGGCTCCGTACCCACGGAGCTTGCCTTTGACACCAACCGGCCGGATCTGATCGAGATGGCGTGCCACTGCGGTCCTGGCTTTGCCAAGAAAGCAGCGGAACGAACGGGCGACTACTTCAAAACCAAGTCCTGGCCCACGGCAGATGCGGCACTCGCGCAAGCGAAGCAGTATGGCCACACGGTCAGTCAGGTGATGGAATAACAACCTTCGGCGGCCCCTCGGGGCTGCCATCCGAAGCGGTTAGACGACAGAGCACTCCGATGGCGAGTATCAACCCAACGGAGGACTTCATGACGAACGAGCAAGCCTTTGCAAAGGCTCGTGCACTGACTGCCGACAATCATCATCAGGAGGCGGTTCTGGTGATCGCCAAGCACTTCAAGTGCAACAGCATCGCCAAAGCCGTCGAGGGCGTCATCATGATCCACGAAGCTCGTGGCCATATTGACCAGCCCATGGCCGACATGATGCGGCTGCTCCGCCAAGACCTGTACGACATGGTGGAGATTGTCCACGGCCCAGATGTGCGCAAGTCTGTGTACCATTGCTTCTAGTCATCTCCGGCTGGCCCATGGCGACATGGGTCGCCTTCAGAGTGCTCTGGTTATTCTCACTCCCGTGATGGGCAGCAACCAGCACGGAGGACTGACATGACGACCAAGATCATCGACGGAAAGCGCTACAACACAGACACGGCAACACTCGTTGCGGAGTGGTCCAACAACCTCTCCTATTCGGATTTCCGACACTGCGAAGAAGCTCTGTACCGGACGCCGAAAGGCAACTGGTTCACATGCGGCAGTGGCGGCCCGCTGTCCTCCTACGCCAAGTGGGAAGGCAATTCGGGCCGGGGGCAATCCGATGTGATCCGCGCCGTCTCCGAGGCTGACGCCAAGGAATGGCTCGAACGGCACAACGAGACAGCCGCTCTTGAGGAGCACTTCCCCGATCAAATCGAGGACGCATGACACCACCGGGACAGCCACTACGGTGGCTGTCCTTCACGGGAGTGAGAAATACGATCTGCTCTTAATCGTGCCGCAAGCAACGATGGAGAGAACGATGCAAGCGAACCGTCATTTCTACGTTCAGCACTACACCCTGGATGAACTGCGGCGAAAACTGCGGGAAGTCGAGGGCCGGAGCGCTCGGGCGGACACGATGGAAGCGGCCTTGATGGATGCCTATGTCATCCAGGAAGTTACCGCCGCCATTGGAATGCTGGAACAGCAGAAGTGAAGCATCATCCGCCGCCTCGCAAGGGGCGGCACCATTAAGAGCAGATCACGACACCCCTTCGCCGGGCAGCCAGCGAAAGGAAGCGACCGATGAAATTCGTGCTCAAGCAAGAGAACTGGACGGATGACGCAGCGTCCCTTTGGGGCGACCTGATGAATCTGGACCGACCGGCCACCTATGAAGAAGCAAAGCGAGACCTGGAGCAGCACGGCTACGACGGGCAATTCGTTTTCTACTTCAACGAGGACGGTTCATCTAAGGGCCCTTGCTCTCTCGGCATCACCGTCGAGACCGAATGACATCGGGCAGCCGGGCAACCGGCTGCCCTGCGAAGGGGTGACTAGAGCTAACATACTATCCCTAATTGCTGCTTTTAAGCATGATGGGATAATATGTTAGCCGTTCGCGGCTTTGAGGAAGAGCAGCAGCAACGGAAGGAAACGACATGCGTCACATTTTCAGGGTGTCCGCCGACCACACTGCACCCGAATATCGGCGGAGCGATGAACCCGTCTTGGTGGCTCACGATCGACTCGACAATACGTGGTCTGCCACGGCCGCTAAACTCGGCTGCGGCAAGTCGTGCGCGACGCCGGAGCAGGCGATCCGGTCTCTGTTTCGAGACCACGCCTGCACCGACATCAAGATCGTCGGACCCGTCAAATCCGGCGAGTACATCGCACTTTCTGATGCATGACCTACCGGAGGCGGGTTCGCCCGCCTCTTCCTCAAAGCCGCGACGCGTATTCCTTCGCTGGGCAGCCAGCAGAAGGACAAGACCGATGGCAAAGAAGAAGAAGGTTTTCAACGGCACCGGCTTTGAACAGGTCGATGCTGTCGAGACCAACGGGAACCTTACTTACGTCGAGAAATCGGACGGCAGCAGCGATTGGGTTTCGCCGCACGAACTCTACGACGATGACGAGTGGGGCGATGCGTTCAAGAATTTCGACCCTACGCGCGAAAGGTTCGGCTCCGACTACTGAAAGGCCATCGGGCAGCCGGGCAACCGGCTGCCCTGGGAAGGAATACGCAAAGCCAGCCGTCTCCTTGGGCCTCGCAACCTGAAAGGAGCGATCTGATGACAGCACGCCAATACTGTGAAGCCTACAAGGGTTGGCATATCTGGTTCGAGCCGGATGGCGGATACGTCATCTGGCACGACAAATCGGCGCCGCATGACGCGGAAGGCTACTACGGCAGCCGGGACGATGCCCGCAAGGATATCGACTGGCACCTGAGTCGCCCGCACGATGACCCGCCGCCGGATTCGCCAAGCCTTGACGCTCCATGGTGGCATCACCGCTGATCGTCGGCTGGCAGGGGCACCCCCTGCCGGTCCCAGAAGACGGCTGGCACCCCCTGCCATTACCGATCCTCAACCAGTCCGAGATAGCTTGACGCCATGAGATACAATCGCAATGCCGACCTGACTCGCCTGCTGGCCCTTTGGCCACGCGAGCTAGATACCGACCTTATTTCGAGGACGCGCATGGTCGCCCGGCTTGAGGCGGCCGTACGCGTCGAACGCCAGCGGGCCCGCGATGGTCACTGGCTCTACAGCCCGGCCCGTCTCGTCGGACTGCTTCACTGCCTGCGCTGCGAGCGGCAAGAGCTTGCGGCCAAGTGGCACAACGATCATTGCCTGTAGCGTATTGGGCCTCGGCCCGTTTGTCGATTTACTCGACCCGCGTTCGCGCGCGGAGTGTGCGTCTAACCTTGGGGATAGCATGACAACTTTTAATCAGATGCAGCAGTGCAGCCCGGTCTCTCGCGGCGAGTTTCGCGCCAAGATCCTCGGCCTTCGGTACGCCCATGTTCAAGAGGCGCCAACCGACGGCGGACGAGTCCTCTTCGTCTACGCGGGAGACGAGTACGGCCCCATGGTCGGGTTCCGGGACGACTACCTCGGACGCTCGACGTTCTACCTGCGCCGCTGATAGGCGAAAGGGCGCCGCGCTTTGCGTGGCTGCCCTCGTCGGCGAGTGGTTTCGTCGGCCTGATGACGCCAGCCGTCAGAAAAGCAACGCGCCCTGTTGGCCCTCACGTTCGCGCGTGAGGCAGGGCGCTCGATGGGGATAGCCATCATGCGGCTCTCTATCACGACGTGGCAGAGGTTTGCAATCGCCCTCGCGGTTGTGACCCTTGGGCTTCAAGTCACAATCGGCTTGGAGCATCTCGAAGGTGCGTCGCTCGCCACCAAGGCGTCGATCGTGCTCGTCATGGTGAGTTTGGCCATCCTGCCAAAACTCATCGAGGTTGCAGCAGGGGCTAGGATGTACGGCCTGTCGGCCGTCCTGCTGATCGCTTTCGCGGCTTGGCTTGCCTACTCGCTCCCCGCCACCGTTGGGCGGACGGGCGAAGTGAAAGAGCTTAAGGTCGCGGAAGTAAAGGCATCCGGCGAGGGGCGCAAGCTCCTGACGCTTGAGCTAGAGCGCGCTCAAGCCCGCCTCGCAATGGCGGAGTCGGACGTCAAGCGACTGTGCAAAAACCAATACAGCGATGGCTGTACGTCGGCCCGTCTCGTTGAGCGCGAGCGGCAGGCGCGGATCGATCAACTCCTCGCGGAGCTTGTCGACCGGAAGGCGGCGCCAGTCGGAGACGTAGCAAGCGATCTTCTGGCGTGGGCCATGTCCTCGCTGGGGCTCACTGCGGACGCTATCCGCAAGGGATCGGTGCTGGCCTTCGCGTTCGGCCTCGATGTGCTCATCTGGGCCCTTGTCTGGTTCGGCACGACGGATCGCCTTCGCAAGCGGTCCGGCGAGCGACTGGACGAGGGCTACGTCGGCGCTGCTTCGGCTGCGGCGTCATCGTCTTCTCCCGACGATGGCCCGCCGCGTGGCAAGCGGCCACCTTCAGATACCGAACGACTGGAGGACATTCGGCAGGAAGTCTCTGCCGGACGGCATCACGGCGTCGTCGAGTACGGCGTTCGCTGGGGCCTCTCGAAGTCGGAAGCGTCCAAGACGATTTCGTCCCTTGAGGAGCGGGGCGAGATTACCTGCACACGGGCCGGGCACCACAAGCTGGTGTCTGGCATCAAGCGCGCCCTCGTGCGCGTGGCCTGACGACAAGGGGTCGCCCGGGGAAACCCGTGCGGCCCCTTTTTTTGGCCTCGGCGCTACTTCCGGCCACCCTCGATCACGCGCAGCAGCGGCCCGACATGCGGCCGCCCGCCTCTCGATCGCCGTTCCGGCGCCGCCAGCAGGGCCAAGGGACCGCGCGGCGTTATGCCCAAAGGCTCGATCACCCCGATCGCGCGGCCTATCTTGCCCCCAACCGCCAGCGGCAACAGCATGACGTTCCCGCACGCCGTGGCCAGGAACCACCCGCAATGGAGTCGCCGCATCGTGTCCAGGCATTCGATGATCGCGGCCCGATCCCCCTCGACAAACGCGTTACTGAAGATCAGCCCAGCTTCGCCGACAAAGGGGCGTGCCGATGCGCCGCTGACGCGCAGACATCCCGATTGCAAATCCATCACGAAACAGCACGACAGGATGCCGTCACGAGCTAATCGCGTTGGCATCACGTCGAATCGCTCCGGCACGACTTCGCCAAGGCGAAGCTCTTCCCAGTAGGCGATCAGCCGATCGATCTTTGTGGCCATAGGGGCTCCGTCTCGCGCTCGATCTGAGTTGCCATGGCTTCCAGGGCGTCCGCCTTGCGCTTGGCGTCATCTTTGATTTGCTTCGCCCATTTCCGCAAACCTTCCGGGGTTGCCGGAAACGTGGGCCCGTAGTCTCGGATTCGATCGTGCCTCATTTGACCTTCCTCAGTTTGGCTACAATTCGACGGTGCTTTTCGTCGTCATCGAACGTCGCATACTTGAGCCGTTGCGCGGCCATGCCGATCAGGATCTCGAAGTGCCAGGGCTCCAGGTTGACCCAGCCGTTGAGCATCGGGTCCGCCTCGATCTGCTCATAGACCCACTGTGTCAGCCGCTCGGCATGCTCGCGCGATAGCAGCCAGTAATGGGCTAGGACGTGATAGATGCCATCCGCCGAGTGGACTCCGCGATTGTAGGCCGCCGCCGCCTTGTGCGGCACGTCCATGGTGACGACAAGCCGCGTCGGGTGGCTGCCCTCATTGTCGTCCCACCGTCGGCGCTGGCGGCCCATCGTGCCCACCACACACACCGCCGCGAACCCCAAAGCCTTCTCAGCGTCCAGATAGCTGCGCGACCGGCGCAACTGCCGGATGGCCTCATCCATTCCCTTCACACGATCGACGATCACCGGATCTCCCCGGACGACATCTTGTAGAGCTTCGGACGGTATTGGATGCGCATGCCAAGTATCCGGAATTCCCGGATGGTTCGGTCCGCCTTCGGACTCGACGCTCGCTGATCCATGCTGTCGGTCACGATCATCTGTTCGAGCGAAGACAGTATGAATTCGAGCCGGATGCCGTCGTCGTGTCCAACCACGATGGTGACTTTCTCCGGGTCCATGTTCAGTTCACAAAGCCCGTCGGAAAACGCCTGTAGCGTTTCCATCAGTTTGGTTTTGTCGTCACTCATGCGTGCCCCCAATAAGGTGGCGGGTCTCTCCCCGCCTGCTGGGGTTTCCAGCGTCACGCCTGATATGAGGTGGCGTTCCCCCTCCGGCTACCGCGCGCCGGGCGCCTACTTGCAACGCCTGAGTGGGCTTCTCCATTTAAGACCGCCCTGCGGTCCCCAGTTCAGGTTTGACCTTGTTGCTTTCGCTACGGGATTGGTCACAATCACACACGGCGACCGTCCACGGCTTCATTGCGCCGCACGCGTCGCATGTCCACCCGACTTCAACGTCATGCCCGGATCGCGCCACCTTCATGATCGCCTCGATCTGCCCGGCGCGCGCCACCCGCCGAGGCGGCCACCCCCACCGACTTGCGCGACGATGCAGGTTGCCGCGCGTCACCCCGAAGAGA
>JAAOEI010000529.1_pt1 | contig 14679 bp, 29 predicted proteins | sample 7059261 | NCBI WGS metagenome assembly JAAOEI01 (sample SAMN14008812, study PRJNA610033) | viral metagenome | isolation source: viral particles filtered from seawater | place: China: Hangzhou Bay, Yangshan Deep Water Harbour | collected 2017-10-31
AACCATTCTGATTGTGGGCTATAAAGAGGTATCTTGTGTGTTGTCATAATATATAATGTTTGTTTTTACGTTATAAGTTGTTTCTAAGATCATAGATAAATAATGAATAGCTTTTTTAATATCTTGTTCTTTTCCTTTTTGTTTATGTCTGCTTACGTATTTAATTACATTTCCTTCTGCGAAAGAAATGTTGTTCTTAATAATATAATCAGTAGGTTGAATAACCAAATCTTGATAATGGTTACCACCTATTTGATTTTTATATGCACTCATTCTATCTCCTACGGTAGTTGATATCCGTTTCTTGTATATGGCTCTACAATATGTAGAGTTTCTTTAGTTCTAGTGACACCTACATACTTGCATCTCTGCTCATTGTCAATGTCAAAATGTAAAGAATTTTTTCTAACTCTTTGTGTAATGTCTTTTAAGAAAACAACATTATCTGCTTCTCCTCCTTTAGCGCCATGGATGGTAGATATTTTTATTCTTGCATTCTTACCTATATCTTTTTCTGTTTCTAATACACGTTTCATATAACCAATATGATCATCACTCATTGTATCAAAAGCTGTATGCCAAGGTTTATTTGCAACCCATAAACCATATTCATCAATCAATTCTTTTAAATCAAAAGTATGTGCTGGATCTAAAGTAGGATCATTAAATTTAGTTTTAACTCCATGCTTACATCCAACATTAGAGCTTATATGCTCATAAATAAATTTAGCTTCATTAATTGTAACTCTGCCTCCCTTATGCAATAGATCCCATAAACCTATTAATCTATGGTATAAGTTTGCAATACATATTTCTCCTTTAAACTGAAAGTAATATCCTCTGTCTATAAAATATTGTTTTAATGGTTTTAAGAATACATTGTTTCTACATAACACCATGTATTGTCCTTTAGAAAAATCTATTGAATCATAGTTAGCATGATGTCTTACATCTCCTTCAAAGTCTCTTGGCTTATATTCTTTTTTAATTCTTCTTGATATTTGTTCTAGTATAGGAGTGGAGTAATTTTTATGTACGGCTCTTGGAACACGGTAAGATTGAGATAAGATGATTTGATTATCACAATGTGTTTCAATGAAATGATTTACATCAGCGCCATTAAAAGAATATAAAGCTTGATCATCATCTCCTGCTATATAACTATGCTCACAATTCTGTTCTAGTAAAGCAACCATCTTCCAATATAATGGACATAAATCCTGTGCTTCATCTATAAATATAAATCTAAAATTTGTTTTAATTTTTTTATTAATATAAGTTTCTATTAAATCAGTATAATCTAATTTGCTATTCTTTTTCTTCCAATTAAAATATTCTGTTTCAACCTTTTTTATTTCTGGAATCCATATAGGCAAGTTTAAATCATAAACTAACTTCTCTACATTTATTGTTTTAACTCTAGCTAGATTAATTAATTTCAAATGATCTTGATCTATTTTACTTTGCATATCGTAATCACTTTCTATTTCCCCATAAACATTAAAGCCAATACCACAGTCTTCTGAAAACTTTCTGTATTGAGCCGAAGACATTACTTGTGGTGCTCCTATCTTTTCATAAGCTAAACTATGCAATGTTCTGTATTCAATTTTCTTATTAGGAAATAAAGCTTCTCCTCTTTCTTTTGCTTCAACAGCTGCTTTCTTTGTAAAAGCAAAGTAGCCTATCTCTTCTGGAGCAGCATTATATTTTTCTAAACATTCTCTTACTATCTCAAGTAAACGAGTTGTCTTACCAGTTCCTGGTGGCCCAAATATCTTTGTTCTCAAAACGGTGTCTCCTCTGGTTGACTATTCTTAGCGCTAGTATCTAATTTAATAGTCCTCATCTTAGGATCGTCTACGACTCTTACTCTAACACTAAGTCTTATATGATCGTCTTTCTTAATTTTAATCTGTCTTTCTTCCGCCTTGATAGTAAAACGTAAAGTCTTATACAAAATATTTTGATCAATTTTAAAACCAGCATTCTTTAAATATTCTTCTAGTACTTCTGCTTTAAAGAATATCTTACCATCATTAATGTAATTTTTTCTTTGTAATAACACATCTTCATTCTCTGAAGAACTTGGCCAACGAATTAAGAAATCATTGAATAAAGATTTAAATCTTCCAACAAACTTATCTTCCTCTGAAACCTCTATAACATTTAAACTTCCCTCAGCCATCATTGCATTAACTGTGTCAATCCAATCTGATTTTTTCATTAAAGGCGGCATGGTATGTAATACTTCCATACATCTTCTTTGAAACTTCTCAAACATCTGTAACTGCTCTGTAGTTAATTCTATTCTTGAATCATCTACATCCATAAACCATAATGGTGGATCTGTTTCTACAACTGTAAGATTACCAAAGGTTGGATGATCTGGAGTGCCCACACCAAATTCTTTTTTAACACAAGCTTTCTTATCGCAGAATTTTTCTAAAGGATCTTTATTACACTGATAATTATATTCTTTTTCTTTTGCTGAAGCGATAATGTTATTTAGTTCTGTATGTTCTAGCTTTGGTTTGAAGTACTGCTCGTTTACTTTACTTACTTCATTCTCCCAATTTTCTTTCTTTGTTTTAATAAAGTAAACACAAATATTAAACATAGTGTTATTGCGTTCTCCTTTACCTACAGATCCTTTTGCAAGAATAGCATTCAAGCAAGGTGGGCCACCAGCTAATATTTCATCTGGGTCTTTGATTGTTAAACTATTAAATTGTTCTTTTGTTAATTTATATTTGTCATACAGTTGAAAAAATTCTTGTAAGCTTGCAGCTGATCCATCATCATTAAAAGCGTAACGCATACCAATACCATACGGAAGATTGAGCCAGTTACCTGTATCACCACGATCACTTCTTATTTCTGTTTGCTTTGGAAATATTTCTGATCCTGGATACCCTATAGATAAAGCACACTCTTTTAATTTCTGTTTCATTTCAGCTGCTTTAATTCCATCTGGAACAAACATAAAGATATGCATGCCTCCACTCTTCGAGCGACATGGAACAAGGGGCAACTCTAGTTTTCTTATCTTTGCAATAACTTCTTTGTAATCTATTGGATAAATATCTACATCAATAACTCCCCAACAACATGTGTTGTCTTCTCTAATTGGAATGATGCCTATTGAGTAATGTGTTTTTTCTAAATGTGATTTATAAATATCTAACGTTACTGGTTTAGTTACAGTCTTTAAGATACCTTCTTCTTTGCCATTTCCCTTTTGAGAATTCTTTGGCTGATAATATCCATAGGCTCTATCTAAACCAGTAAATATCTGGCTAAATTTTATAACTTCTTGTTCTAACATATATTGATAGCCCCCTCGTTAGAGGGGGCTAAGTGCAACTAAAATGCTGCGGTTGTTTTTTCTACTTCTTCTCTATCTTCTGGCTTGATTTTAGTTTCGCCTTTAGCAATGCTTTCAGCGAATAATCTAGCTTGTTGATAGATGTTCATATCGGTTACTGTGCTTTTTTGTTGCGTCTTGATAGAATCACTATCTTCAAACGCAAAGTTCACATCCCAACCAATCCATGTACCTCTTTTATTCTGTTCTTTAACAGTCTTAAGTTTGTACATGATTGTATATATTGGAGGTTGGAAAGAACCTTGTTCGTCTTTAACGAACACACTTCCCATCATAGCATTCCACTTCTTAGCTTTCTTAAGCTGAGTAGATTTCATGCTAACAATACCTTTATCAATATATTCAAGGTTGTCATTTAGAACTAAAACAAAGTAATTATAATTTGTTTCAATATAAGTACCGGACTTAGTCCTATCTTTGTTGAACTCATCACGAACAGTTTGTGAAAGTATATCGCTGTTAGCATCATAAATTCTAACAGGGCCTCCACTTCCTGTACCGATATCATTCCATTCAACGTACTGCTTAACCCAAGCACATGGAACTACAATGATTCCAGCATTACCATCATAAAGTTTTTTGGTAACTGTATTAAAGATCATTCCAGGTTTTGCATCTGGAATTTCATTAATTTCTGGAGATGTAGCCATAAGCGCTTTAAGCCTAGGCGTTGTAACATCTTCGGATGATAGTTTGATTGCGTGTTTAGAGTCTTGTCTTAACAACGCTGAGTTTATAACTGCTACTGAGCCACTATTGACTTTTGTAGCAACTGCCGCTTTTGGAGCAGCAGGTTTTTCTTTTACTGTTTGCATCGTTTTTTTCCTTTGTTACATGTTTCATATTTATACGAGTTTTGTTTTATTGGACACGTACAAACCAAATTCTTCTGGGAGGGACACACCTTTTATAGTTTGTTCTTCCGCAAAAGCTGACAAAGTTTTCCAGTGAACATCTTCTTTGTGTTCAGCATTCAAACCTTGTCTTGCGATGAACTCTTTCAAAGCTTTAGTTTTAGCATCATCTCCCATATTGAAGACAATGTTAAAATTATTTTTGATCAAGTCACCGTAGTTATTTTGCCTTAACCAGTTAAAGCAAAATTCTTTATACTCGTCTTTTATACGAGCGCGATATTCTACCTTAGTTGTAACTTTAGTTCCATCTTTTAATACGACGGAAGAAAGATTTTTTTCATGTAGTATCGCAGGAATTATTTCCTCAGAAAGTTTTCTTTCACTTTCTTTTAAATCTTTAAGCTGCTCTTCAAGATCTTTTATTTGTCTATTAACATCTCTAAGATCTTGACAACGCATTCCTAAAGTTGACAAAGAATTATCGTCTAAGTTTTTTAGACTATCTTGTCTTGCTTCTTGTAGTACATTGTTATTCATTCTATTTTCTCCTTTGTTGTCTTACTATGTATCACTCCTATCGTGTAAGTCAAGTTGTATTGGAATATATTTTTGTTGTGAGTTAATCCATTTTAATAATTTTATTTTTCCATTATTAATTTGTGATGCTACCATACAGGTAGCGCCTATGATTGCAGGATCACCCATTAGTAGTATGTAATCATTATCTGAAAATGTAGCTAACTTTCTTTCTAATCTTTTTATTGTAGGTGCTGGAGAAAACATTATCTGATGACCATTAGGTAATAATATTTCTATCTCTCCATATTGAAGAGCACCAGTGATATCTCTTTTATCTTGTTCTTGTGTTACGTAAACTTTAGCCATAAATCTTTTTTCTTTTGTACTTGCATATAGTTTTTAAAATGCTATATGTCAATTAGAATTAAGATATATGGAAAATAAAAACAAGTCAACAATGGGTGACTACCCATTTAAAATAGAGCCCTACAAGCATCAATTACAAGCTTTAGGATGTTCATGGGATCAGAAAAATTTTGCTTTGTTCATGGAGATGGGAACAGGGAAAACAAAAGTTATCATTGATAATATAGCTATGTTGTATGATCAAGGTAAGATTGATGGTGTTATTATTGTCGCACCTAAAGGAGTGTATCGTAACTGGGAAAGAATAGAAATTCCTAAACATATGCCAAGCCATGTAAGATATAAGCTATCTGTATGGACTCCACCAAGTAATAGATCCGATAAGAGTGAAGATAATTTAAATCAAATGTTTCAAGTAGATGATGATCTACATATTCTTCTTATGAATGTAGAAGCATTCTCCTCTCAAAAGAGTGATGGAAAAACTGGAACAGATTTTGCTAGAAAATTTTTAATGTCTCACAAAACAATGTTTGTAGTGGATGAGTCTACTACAATAAAAAGTCAAAAAGCAACTCGTACCGCTAACATTTGTAAAGTAGGTATCCATGCTAAATACAAAAGAATTATGACTGGATCTCCAGTAACTAAGTCTCCACTAGATTTATATACACAATGTTATTTCTTAGATCCCGAACTATTAGAGCAAGGAAGTTATTATGCTTTTCAAAATAGATATGCAATTGTAAGAAAGATGAACGGCCCATATGGTAAGTTCTCAAAAATAATTGGTTATCAAAATTTAGAAGACCTTACTAAATTATTATCTCGTTTTTCTTTTAGATGTTTAAAAGAAGATTGTTTAGATCTACCTAATAAAATTTATATACAAAGAAACGTTGAACTTACAAAAGAACAAATAAAAGCTTACGAGACTATGAAAAATTATAATATCAGTTTGTTAGAAGAAGGTGGCCAAGTTAGAGCATTGAATGTTCTTTCACAAATTATGAAACTACATCAGATAACTTGTGGTCATTTAAAAACAAATGAGGGCAATATTGTAAAGTTAGATAACAATCGTGTCAATGAACTATTAAGTATTTTAGATGAAACAGATGGTAAAGTTATTATCTGGGCTGTATTTAGAGAAGACATACAATCAATTACAGAAGCAATTAGAAAGCATTTTAAAGATGAAGAGATTGCAGAATCTTTTTATGGAGATACAGCTGATAAAGATAGACAAGATATTGTAGCTAAGTTTCAAGATCCAAACTCAAACTTAAAATATTTTATTAGCAATCCTAAGACAGGCGGCTATGGTTTAACTTTAACTGCAGCAAACACTGTTGTATACTATTCTAACTCATATGATTTAGAAGTAAGATTGCAATCAGAAGACAGGGCGCATCGTATAGGGCAAACGAAACACGTGACATACATAGATATGATTGCTGAAGATACTGTGGATGATAAGATCGTAGATGCATTAAAAAGAAAAATTAACTTAGCAAGAGATGTAATGGGAGAGGAATTAAAAGAATGGTTGAAATAGTAAATAAGTTTACTTATCAAAAGATATCTAGAAGTAGTAGTGAAGAGACCGGAAGAACTTATGTAACAGAAGAAGGACAAAAGCTTCCATCAGTTACAACTATTTTATCTAAAACAAAACCAGCTAGTGAACAAGCAAAGTTAGATGATTGGAAGAAAAGAGTTGGTGAGCAAGAAGCAAACAAAGTCAGAGACCAAGCAAACTCTTTGGGAACAAAGTTTCATACCTTTCTTGAAAAGAATATCAAAGGCGAAGGTCATAAAGATTTAACAGAAGAAGGAGTGTTAGCAGAAAAGATGGCAAACCTTGTGGTGACAAATGCATTTCCATATTTAAAAGAAGTATGGGGTTCAGAAGTATTTGTGCATTATCCTCATCTCTATGCTGGTCAAACAGATTTAATTGGAGTGTATAAGAATAGAAATTGTATTATGGATTTTAAAACAACAAACAAACCAAAGAGAGAAGATTGGATAAAAGATTATTTCTTACAACTTGGAGCCTATGCCATGGCGCACAATCATGTTTATAAAACTGAAATTAATACTGGGGTTATCTTTATGGTTAGTAAAGATCTTCAATATCAGTGCTTTGCAATTGAAGGAGAACGTTTCGTTCACGTCCAACACGAATGGTTGAAGAGGGTGGATCAATATTATGCTCAGCAAAATATTCAATTGCCTTCCAATATTTCTTTACCACATAGTCATACACAGACTTAATTTCTGAAGGCACAGCATTGCTTTTGATTCCATTGGCCCTGTAAGATATCACCATAATATTTCCTTTTACATAACCATAGTCTGGGACAATACGATCTAGTGTAGGAGAGAGTTCATTGTTCTTTCCAGTAGCAACTTCCATCTTAACCCCTAAAGCAGGGCAGATCCAATCGTTTGGAAAGACATCTTTAATATCTTGTATAGTTATATTAAAAGGAATGTTTGCTTTTTTTGCTCTTCGCTTAGCGCCATCATGCATCTTGCGATGAATGTTTTTAACATACCATTTACGAGAAGAGATTGCTCTCATCTCCTTACATTTGTAAGGCATTAATGCAAGTGATGTCTAAATAACTGGCTTAAAAATTTTATTTCGCCTTGGCTTTTACAAACAGTGCAATCTTTAATTACCGTCTTTTTAATTTCAAAAGAAAATATTTTAATAAAGATTTTATATGTTCTTAAAAACCCATTGCCTTTGCAAATTGGACAAATCATTATTCAACTTTCATCCCTATGCTTTTAGCATATTGTTGTAATGCTATTTCAATAATGGCTGATTTAGTTCTTTTATCTTCTTTTGCTATCTGAGTTAACAAAGCATCTGCTGTTTTTAAAATAGATTGCGTTGTCCATCTGCTTTCCGTCTTACCATTTCCGTTTAATTTAAAGTCTTTTTTATACACGCGAATATCCTCTTTCTGTTTTTTTATAAACTTCTACTCTTTACAAGATTTATTTTTAGTCCAGATCTTGTACAACTGGAGTTGGTTTAAGATAAGTTTCTCTAGAAATATAATCTTCTAATTGATAAAGATCAGATTTCAATTTTTTGATTCTTCTATCTTCGTTTGCAGCATCAAACGCAGCATCGTGAAGAATCTTATCTTTCCAAGCAGCATGAGCCCTGTCAATCATGTCAATTAACTCGGCTCTTGTCCTCATTATTGCATCGTCCATAAGCTTCGCTTAAGGGTTTTAACTGCATCGACATATTGATAGCAGTATTTATGTAATAATTTATAGTATCTTTACTGTGTTGTCTAGCCTCTTTTCTAAGCCTTAAACACTCTACTATATTGTCCCTAGATTCTTTGGCTATGTCGGGCATATTCTTTTCGTCTGCGCACCTTGCAGTTTCAATAAGATTTTTTATTAAAAGAGTGAAATCAAGCTCACTTTTATTGAACTTTTTGACGTTTTTATACATGTCTTTTTTAAGTTTAGCCTCTAGCATTTCGTATGTTTCTTCCATTCTTTTCTCCTATAATTTGACCGCTATGTACTCAAACACAGCAGGTCGGTTTTTTGATTTATCATCGTTTGGAATTTTAACTTCCCCCTTATCAATTACTTTTTGATAAAGATCGATGATGTTATTGCTGTTAATGGTGCACGCTTCATGCAGCACATTCCAACTTCCATAAATGTTCATAACATGATCTCTTAATTTTCTTTTGCTATGACCATCAAGTCTACAACAATCTGGCGCCAAGGAACCTTTGTAATAAACAATAGAATCTCCGGCCCGTGCTTTTTTTAACCACAAATCAAATTGCTCTGGTGTGATCATTGTTTTTGTATCATGCTTCATGGGACACCTTATTTTTATTTTTTGTTTTCTTATATTCTTCTTCAATCTTTTCTTTGAAGAAAGAAATTATATCTGAATATAAATCACACTTCATAACCCAATTCATCTTTTTAATGCTATTAGGTAGAGTGATCTTATCTACTTCACCAATTTCGTTATCCCAAAGTATTTCTATTGGAAGCTTTGTAAAAACATAATTTGGTTTTTGTTCTGCATTATAAGGTTTTAATTTTAATGGTGGATTGAAAGAACTTAATATTTCTTTTATAGCCATCAAACTTTTTTGACCAAGATGAGGAGTGCTTACAATATCTTTTTCTGTTAATTGAAGTAGTTCCCCTAAAGTTGTAACTGATTTATATAGCCGCAAGCAATGATGTATTCTTGGAGAGTAATCAAATATATCAGAGAGTTTAAAGTGGTTAAACTTTTCACATTGATCAACTATGTTCTTAATTTTTTGATTAGTTATATTTTCATCCATGTTATTTAATTTTTAGTTTGAATAAGATACGGCTGTATGTTGTTCGTATCATCTCTACTGGAAAAGCCATAAAGTTTCTAAAATGAGTAACTGGACTCATTACAGTCATAGCTATCTTACGTTTTTTGTTTTTCATTTTTTCTGTCCTTATTTAGTTATACCCTGTATATAGTAAACGTAATGTATCTTGTCAATAATGTATTTGCATTATTTTCAAAAAAGAGTATTACGCAAAAATGGATAATAAATTATTAGTGCATAAGCATTTAATTATAAGAGCAGAAGCTGTAAGTCCTCCTATGGACGAGGAGTTTCTTAGGCGCTGGTTAGAGAAATTTATAGATCAAATTGGCATGAAGGTTATGATGGGGCCTTATGTCAAGTATTCTAATATGGTAGGCAATCGTGGTATTACAGGCGCTGCCATTATAGAAACATCCCACATTGTAATGCACGTATGGGATGAGCCAAACCCTGCTTTACTTCAGTTTGATGTTTATTCTTGTGGTGAATTTAATCCTGAAGAAATATGTGAAAAGATACAAAGAGATTTTACTACAACAAAAATTGAATATAAATTTTTAGATAGAGAGCATGATTTAAAAGAGATCCACACTATTAGTTTTAAAGAAGATCCTATTTCAAGAAACTATGAAAGCAAGGAAATAGAAAAGAAAAATAGTATTTTATTTAAAAGCAGAAAAGAAGTTGAGATCAATGGCAGCGGAACTCATGGATATAGAATAAAAGAAGGTGAGCATAAAGGAACAGTAGTAGGTCATATTGTTAGAGAAAAATCAGTACTTGAAAATTAATTAATATCTATTATATCATCCTCAGGTTGTACCATTGTGGGTAGACCTAATTTAACTTGCTTAACTAAAAGGAGTTATTATGACAAACCTAGAAGTTTTCAATAATATAAGCAAACAACTATTCAATGGATCAACAAAAGTGTTTGACGACATTTTTGATGGTGTGTTTGATAGCTGGTCAAAGGTAAAGACTTTTCCATTTTACAATGTGGTAAGATATGGCAAAGGCAAATACGGTTTAGAACTAGCATTAGCTGGATACGACAAGAAGAATGTACTTGTTGAATTTAAGAATGGTGTTCTAACAGTAGAAGGCGAAGTTGATGAAAAGCAAAAAGATTATATTCATCAAGGTTTAGCTTTAAGAAAGTTCTCAAGACAATTTCAGTTAAGAAACGATGTAGTCGTGGATGAAGCTGAAATGAAAAATGGTGTATTAACCATTAAGCTTGGAGTAAACGAGCCAGAAGAACTAGAAGCTGTAAAGATTGATGTGAAGTAATGACAACAATTATACTATTTTTTATTGTTTGTTTTATTATTACATTATATTTGATTTATAATAATTACTATTAAAATCAATTACTTATTTTTTTCTTTTTGTTGTCATAGTCTTATGATAACTAGCCCATGGTTTAACTAACAATGGAGACAACCATGGGTAAAAAGAAAGAAACAATCCAAGACATCTTAGACAGAATTCAAGAAGACATCGAGACATTAAGAGACAAAGTTGAAATATTAGAAAATCACGATTGTGATGCTGATGAAGACTTTGAATCTGACGATGAATTCGAGGATGATGAAGAGTAGATAGTAAAAACAGGGGAAGTTTTTAATCTTCCCCTGTTAAACTAACTGAAAGTAGGAAACAAAAACCTACTTCCCAAACAAAAGGGAGATCTTTAATATAAGGTTGATTTAATAGTTGTCAATAGATCTTAGTCTTCTTAAGCCTAGTCGCTTTACCATTACCCTTGCACACAAGCCCACCTTTTTTAAATGAGCCCTCTGTTGCGCTTAGGTCTTTAGATGCGTATTGAAGTAGATCTGAAGCTTTCTGTGAGGTTATTTTTCCTTCAGCAACTGCATCCATTAATGAGCCTAGCATATCATCTGCTGTTTTATTATTGTATGCTTTGTCTTTAGCCTTTTTTTCTTTAGTTTTTTGATACACGCCAGCCATAAGCTTATTCCTTTAATCGTTTCATTTTAAGAATGCATCCTCTAGGATATACCCCATTGTCTGCAAAAGCAATCTCTTTTGTCTCATGATCAATGTCGTAGGTACTAAACAACCTAACTTCCTTGTCATTCATGCTATAAAGCCACGCAGTGGTCACAGGACGTGCCATCTCGAACCTTTCCAGCTCTTTGGGTGTCAACCAGCCGCTTTCGCCTGTAATGTCAAGCCATTCAATTTGGTACTTGTGATAGGTTTTTCCTTGGTGCGTGAAGCACGCTGAGGTTTGCTTTTTTCTTTTTTTAGGCATGATTTGACCTGTATCATGGAACATGGAGCAGGACAAGGTGGGGGGTGGGACAGGAAACATGCTACATGGCGCATGGGACATGGGTTTTTTGATTTCCCCTTATAGAGAGTTTTTTGAAAATTATTTTTTTATTTTCAAAATTTCAAAAACAGCTGAGGACACTGAGGACAAAACGATTTTTTTGAAAAAAAGTATTTTATATCAATAAGATATTTAAGTTTTTTTGTCCCAGCTTGTCCACACCCCTAAAATAAGTCATTGTTTTTAAATACTTTCAACTGGGGACAGTAAACAAGTGTTTACTAATTATCAAATAAGTGTTGATTTTATTCACTTTCCATGACATTATCGATCTAGAAATGAAAATTAAGTTTAATGATTGCAATAAGAGCAAAAAAATGTATATAGGGGGAAATTATGTATGCTAGCGCATTATCATTAATCAGGAAATTAGACCTAACTCCAAAGCAAGAAAAGTTTGTACAGCTTTATGTTACAGCTGATGCCCAAGGCATGTCGCCTGCTGAATGTGCTATTGAGGCTGGCTATTCTAAGAAGACTGCTGCTGTTATTGCAGCTAATCTTGTAAACCCTGCTAGATATCCTAAAGTTGTTGAGAAAATATCCCTGCTTCGTGAGCAATATAACCAGAAATATCAGATAACGTATGGTAATCACTTAAGAAAGCTTGGTCAAATTAGAGATGCTTGTATTGAAAACAAAGCATGGACTGGTGCTGTTAATGCTGAGATCGCAAGAGGTAAGGCAGCGGGACTTTATGTTGAAAGAAAAGAAATTCTGCATGGGTCTTTAGATAAGATGTCTGAAAAAGAATTACAGAATGAATTAGAAAGGCTCATGGAAGAGTTCTCTACAGTCGTGGACGTATCTTCCGAAGAAGTCGAAGAGCCTATTGCAATTAAGGCTTAGTTTCTTCTTCCGCCTCTTCTGCCTCTAGTATTTGCCAATGGCTTGAGTATTCCTCCCAATCAAAGCCATCAATCTCTTCAGCTTTTGCTAATGCTTCTTTTTTATTTTTAGCATCTACAAATATTTCAACATAACCTACTGATCGTGCTGTTACTCTATACTTCTTCATGCTTGCTCCCTTTGTTAGATTAAAAATATTATTAGTACGACACATGCGAGCCATAAGATAATACATAGCAACACAAGGTCTAAGTCTTTATCTCTTTTAAAGTTCATTCCATTACTGGTTGTTGTTTGTTTTCTTCATAGAAAAATTTTATTATCTCTTTACTAATAGTTACTCTTGGATCAAAGGACACAGGGTCTTTTGAACAATTAACTAATAGCATGAACAATAATAAATATTTCACTTGCTCTTTTTCTTTTTCTTGTTTCTTTCATTACCAAAGCAATCCCATTTTTTATGGTATGCTTTTAATAATTTTGCAATAGCTTTCTTATAACCAGATATTGTCATATGTTTCCTTTCTATCTGTAAACTAATTCGTAGCTTAAAAGTTTATATCCATCACTAAATTCTTTACCAACTGTTTGTTTTAAGTCTTTTAAATTATCAAAGTAATGAAAAATATTCATATCATGTACTCCTAAACCATCACAATCGGTCTTCTCATTGTATTCACCAAAACTAGCATAAAAATTTTTAGGTTTATTTTTTTCGCTACTTAATAAATCATAAACAGTTATGTTAGCCCCTACTAGTTTTTTTCTCATATGTTTCCCTCCTCTATATCTTTAATTGTAGTTGTTGGTTCTAAAGCCAGTTCAATCTTTTCTTTTAGATTTGCACTATCCTCTGCGATAGTTTCACTTGAATCTTCGTCTATGTTATTATCTAACCACCTTAACACGTATTCAATTATAGCTTTTTCTTTGGTCATGTTTATTTATTTTTTGTACATCATAACTAAAAGAAAATAACCTAATAGTATGATGGTTATTATTTCAAAAAAACTATACTCAAAGAAAAGTTCTAACATGTTTTATCCCTAAGTAGTTTTCTTAAAATTTTTAAAGTTGCCTCAAATCTTCTGTATTCTCTTCCTGTATGGTTGCCCATGTCATCTGTTTCAAAATTAGATCTGTTGTCATAGTAAGCACTCATCGCCCACTCGTTTAATTGATCTAAGATATACATTTTGTTTTTGTCTTTTAGTCTCATATATTCACCTGTGTTATTTCTTTTAAGTTCTCACTTCCACAATCCATACACTCGTTGTTTCCTTCACAAGTGTACTGACCACATTCAATGCATTCTAGATAACATTCTTTAATTGTTTCTATCTCACATTCAACGCATTTATATCCTTCTTCATTTTTATCATTCCATGCTGGTGTTCTGTTTACAAACAAACCAGATCCGAAAGAAGTATCTTTTCTGCACCACAGGCATAGGTTGCCCATGTTTATATATTTACTCAAGTTGTGCCTCCTCAAGTTCTTCTGCTCGTTCTTTTGTGCTTGTTAAAACAATGTTATGACTTTCACACCACTCTTCAAAATCTTTTTCAGTATCTGTCCATTGTTCTGCAAAGTAATGATCATCTTGCAATAAAGATTGATATTCTCTCATCGCTTGTTCTCTTGTCATGTAATCGTAAAATATTCTATTTTTCATTACTATCCTTTTTCTTTATTTTGTATTTAAATCCATCTGGTAAAAAAGACATTTTAAAACTATCTAAATAATTTATTAGTTCTTTTAAATCGTAAAATGTTTTTTTCTTTTTCTTATCATCTGTGATAGTTATATAATCACTCATTGTTATCTCTCTTTCTAGTGTTTAGTCTTATGATCTCAGCCCCCTGCAACTCTACAATAGTTAATTCATTATCTATTGTTTGTTGATAGTCCCACAGTCCGCTCCCATAAGATCTTAAAAGTTCTTTAGC
>JAAOEI010000530.1_pt1 | contig 14574 bp, 23 predicted proteins | sample 7059261 | NCBI WGS metagenome assembly JAAOEI01 (sample SAMN14008812, study PRJNA610033) | viral metagenome | isolation source: viral particles filtered from seawater | place: China: Hangzhou Bay, Yangshan Deep Water Harbour | collected 2017-10-31
GCGTTCTCAGAATGGGCTTGAGGCTCATTGTTGAACAGGCACGCCTACCTACATATACAACACATAGTTGTACACAACTCTATTTGCCAAAATAGAGTTTTTTCTAAAGCGAAACGCTTATATTGTTTTTAGCCATATACAAGTCATGACAAATATTTTCGTATATGGTACTTTATTAGATGATACCGTAAGAGGTAGGGTATTGGGTAAAAATATCAAGGGAAAATCCGATACTTTAGAGGATTTTGTCATTGATACCCATAGTGTTCTTACAAGTTATCCAACATTAGTAAGAAAAGTAAATGGTGTTGTAAATGGCAAATATTTTGACGTAGATGAAAATGACATAAAAAAACTAGACCGTTATGAGAGTGATTACTATAAAAAAATTGAAATTAAGTTAAAAAGTGGTGTAAATAGCCTAGCCTATATTGAACGTATTTATATGTGATAATCTGCCCAAGCCATAGCATAAATTAGTTTTTCTTCTTGATCATCGTCTAAATTTTGATCTTCTACTGCTGCATGTATTAATTCATGCTGAATTGTGCTTAAAATATCCTCTAAACACTCATGTCTATCCAAATATATGATAATTCTCTTACTTTCAGGATAATATATACCCCTTTCATCATGTCCTAACACTTCCATATTCACAGTGACCATAAAGTGGATTATATTATAAAATTATAAAGATTCTGATGTTTTTAGTATATAAACTAATATATTCCTGCATGATTAAATGCTTCTAACACCTCACGCATAGAATCATCATTTCTATTGTCTTTAAATATGTTTATACAGTCATAATGATTTACATCTACGACTTTGACATCATTCCATTCTAATGTCTTTTTTTGAACAGTGTCACGCATACTCATTCCCATTCCTGTATGTCTAGCGTCTTGGACTCTTACAGCAATTATAGGATCTGAATAAATTACTATGTCTATTGTCTCCTTTTCTTGTCTATCCGTAACAGTGTCAACCCACTCACCTTTGAGCAAGTCCTTGAACTTTACTTGTGTTTTTATTTCCTTATCTGGAAATAATTGTACAACATGATCGAATACTACATATTCCCCATGTCCTATAAAATTACCGTCTTTGTCAACTTCCATACTATTACAATAAATTAATTCAATATAAATCTTAGTATTCTCTTGTGTAAACATTCCATTTGCCTTTCTCTCCCTTTACATTAATTGATAATACTTTGATATTTTTATGATCCTTTGCAAACTGCTTGAGAGGTTTTTCTTTTGCCCATGCGTTTGTTTTTATTTGCAGCATTACAATGTTGTTGTCCTTGTCAAAACAAATACCGTCAAAAAGATTCCACAAGTCTAGTGCCCTGTACCATTCTCCCACAGTATATACCAAGTCACTACGTCTAGTGTGAGGTTTCAACCATATCTCATCATAACCATTTTTAAGTAACCACATAACAGATTTTCTGTTACTTGCTCTCATTCGTTGTCTAGGGTTCACAGTAAACTTCTAAGTCGTTCTACTTTTGATCTAAGTCGTAATATTCTTTCCTCTGTTCTTTTAATATCATCTGGTATGTTATGATATTTTATTCTGCATGTGTTAGAACAGTATTTTCTTTGCTTAGAATAAGATATGAAATTAGTTTTGCATAACTTACAAATTATTGCGTGTTCTATAATCTTATTATCCCCTCGCAATCTTTTCCTTTCTCTTTTTTGTTTTGCTATTCTACATGGTGTGCATCTTCTTTTGTATGTCAAGTCTTTTTCATCAAAGTCTTTCTTACAATCAACACATTTTATAATGAATGGTTTGGTCATGTTTCAGCGTCCTCTATTCCTTTTACAGTTAGTTGGTATGAAGCATCTTTCTGTTCATGTTCTGGACTGTCTACCATTCTAGCAATTCTTTTCTTACCAGATTTCTTTAGATATACCCTGTAAGTACTTGCATGTGCTACTATGTTACCACCAATAGGTTTTACAGGATCACCAAACATTACTGATGGATCTGACTGAACTTGGTTGGTAAATAACACTACACATCTAAAGTAAAATGATATGTTTTTGATGTGAGTCATTAGTCTTGCTATCTGATTCTGTCTCTCTGACAAAGTACCTCTGCCTAGATATTCTTCCCTGAACTGACCTATTGCACCGTCCAATATTACTATTCTTGGGTGTATCTCCAAAAGTAATTTGGACAACGAGTCAACAGTGCCTAAGAGTTGTTCTGTGTTAGGAGTATAGAAATACTTTACATTCTTGAGTTTTTCATCAATATTTTCCTCTGTTACCAACTCTCTTGCCAACATAATTTCTTTAAGTCTTCTTGGTTTGAATGTATCTTCACAATCAATCCATACGACAGGTTCATCATTTGCCAATGCTTCTGCTGCCAATGATAGACATAACTGTGTCTTACCACACCCAAACTCACCATATATCTCATATACTGCTTCTGATACAAGACCACCACTGAACAGATCGTCTACTTCATTGCATTTAGATGCAAGTCTAGGTTGTGCTTCTTGATATTCCATTAGTTCCATAATGTCCATATCAGTTTTTCTGATAAAACCATGTTCCTCAAGTATTTTTTGAGAATTGAATACCCAATTATTTGCTTTACTTTTATCTACGCCAGTAATCTCTGCTACTTCCTTTCCACCTCTTACACATACATCTATTATGTTAGTGATACCAAAGGATTCAAGTTTCTTTGTCGTAACAGCACCTACACCTTCTAGTTGACCTACTGATAGGTCTAGTTGTATCTCTGGACTTTTTGTTTCCAATGTTTTTTCATTTTCAACTTCATCAATTTCTAATTCACTCATGTCAGTTATAGAATCTTCTTCTATATGAGTCTTTGGTTTTACAGCTTTCGGTATGTCCCATCACCATTCAATTTTATTACACATTGTTGTTCCCAATTTCCAAACAACTTCTTTGCTGATATCTCGTCAAACAAAGATGTGTCAGATAACTTTTTGATAAAGTTCTCATAGTTTACTGTTCCCTTTTCGTTCATACATTGTGACCATACTGAGTGTGCAGTTTGTTCCTTGTTCTCTTTCTTGCCAACTACAAATGTTGCTTGACTGAACTTGTTATCGGTGTTCACTCCAAGTGAGCTGAACATTCGTTTCAGGAGTTCTTCCACGATGAGTACATCTGAGACTTCGACTTTATCTTTGAACAAAATTTTTGCGTGTGCTGTCGCTAACCTAGCGAGGGCTTCGAGTTGTCGTACTCCGATAGCGAGTGAGTCGTTGGACACGGACAACTGACGCATTGACTTGTATATTTCAGCAAGTTTTTGTTTTGCTTCAACAGTTATTATTGGTTGATACTCTCTAACATAATTAAGATAAGATGTTAGACTGTCCCTGTCAAGGTATGTTGTTCCTGACATGTCATTGCCAGTAAATGTATCAAGTACATGCTGTGCTTTCCTACTGTCTTCATCTACATTAACTACATCTCTTATCAACCATATCAAATCAAATCTTGATACTAATGGTACAGGTATGTTAATGTTATCTATTAATGATGATTCAATATCATACTTACCATATTTTGGGTTTGCTGCTGCTAATATACTAGCCTTTGCAGGTAATGTCATTCTAAACCCTGCCTTTGCAATGGATACTGTTTGCTGTTCCATACCTTCGTGCATTGCACTTCTATCATCAGGATTCATCTTATCAAATTCATCTATACATGCATGTCCTTCATTACATAACGGTAATACTCCTGCTTGGGCTACCTGAGTACCGTTTTCCATCTTAACTATACCTATTGTAAGTCCTGCTGCACTTGCTCCTCTGCCTGAAGTGTACATGGACTTGTTGGAAATCTTTGAACATTCCTTTAGTAGTTCTGACTTTGCTAATGATGGATCACCTACCAATAATATGTTAATGTCATTACGTTTTACAGTAGAGTGACCACCTGCTAACATCAATAGTATTGAGAATTTTATATCCTCATAGCCCATGATTAATGGTGCAAAACTACTAACTAATTTATCAGTAAACCCCTCTTCTTTTGATGCTTTTTTTAGTTTTTCTATCTCTTCCTCTGTCATACATACTTCATTCTTTTTCTCCAAGTCCTGAACAGATATTACTTCTATTAATATGTCATGTATATTTCCTTCCTTACCCAACTTGACTACTGATTTATACATACCTGTGATTCTTTTCTTCTGACCAACATATATCTTACCTGACAATTCGTCAACAACAACTGCTCTAAACATAACAGGTGTACTATTCTGTGCATCAGATAATAATTGTTGAACATAGATATACTGTATGTTATCTGTAACCAATCCATCTTTAGATATAGTTAGTTTATGTTTTTTACATTTTATATTATCACATAAAATGGAAGTAATATCTCTTTCATAATCACATTTAATATCCTGTGTTTGAAAACATAAAGGACATACACCTTTTGCTTCCTTGATATATGATTTCTCTTTTTCAACGGCAACTATCTCACAGTCAAATGTAACTGTTGTTTGCTCATGTTCCTTTGCATTAAGATCATGCATCTGTGTAATATCATTTGATATAAGATTAATTTTCAGATTTCTAAATGAATGTCTCACCTCTGTGTAGTCAGCATATTTGGATTCCAAGTATCTTAAAACTGCTTGTTTAATTATATGTTTAAACTCATTCTGTTTCATCAAAAAGTATTTGTATATACCATCTTCCATTACATTGAGGCTAAATGTACTGTTAGGTGTTAGTGCATTTAACACATCAAAGTATTTTCTACTTTGTAATATTCCTGTACCACTGATGTTTACAAAAACATCAATGAGTGCCGACTCAGTATAAGTTTGTTCTTCCATCTCTCTGATCCATTATATTTTGTAATTGTAAAAGTCTTTGCTGCAATACTTTTACTTGTTCATCATCTACTCCAGTGATATATCCTGCCCAATCTTCTATGTCAGCTAGAAAATTTGGTAGTTTTGAATCAACTTCATTACATGTAAAATCATCTATCTTTACTAAACCTTTTTTATGATTCTTGATATACTCATCTGCTGTAATAGCCAACATCAAGCTGAAAGAAATATGCTTAGGGCGTATTGTATCAAGTTCCTCATATACTTTTTTTGCATTGGAACTAATTGATATTGATTTTATTCCACAATTAAAATTCATGTATTCTATATGTTGTGGTTACAATATAAATCTAACTGAAAAAAATACTAGCATGTTTTTCCTAGACGGAAACGTTTACCTCGTTTTTCTAATTGTTCAGCAATAGCACCTGCTTTTTCAATAGCAACAATTTGTGGATCTTTAAGATCTTCAATGTGAATTTCTATAAACATAACAGGTTATTATTTGAAACCCTATTTAAATTATTCCATCAAAGAAATATAAGAGAATTATAAATCTGATAATTTATATAACTCTGTTCGTCCACAGTGGGTACATGGTGATAACGTTACCTCTCCTCTTCTTAACATCTTTTTCATTGTCTCATGAAGATTGCCCTGACTTGCTATATTAATGTCCTCAGCTATTGCAATTAAAGACATTCCTGTCTTGTTATTTTTTAAACTCTTTATAACTTTGTCTCTAGTAGTAATCCTTTTAGGAGTTGTATCAACGTTTATATAATTTGGTAAGTTTTTTTTCTTAGAACGAACAGGTTTAGATGTGACCATTTATAGTTCCCTCTTGTGCATTAAATGATAGTGTTAAAGTTCCTATCTGTGAACCTATAATTTCATTCTTTCTGTCCATATAACCATCAGTATTTTCTACTAATGTCTTACAAAACGTGCCTGTATTACCCAAATGTATATCTCTTTCCCATGTTTTTCCAGTACTCCAATCAAAATCATATACCAATTCAGGTTGGTATCTTTTCTGATGCAAGTGACCACATAAGAATACATCATAGTAAGCATTGTGTTTCATTTGTTCCATCATTCTTTCTGGTTTACCCCCACCTGAACCATGCATAAATAGGATAGACCATTGTGCTAATATCTTTTTATTATATTTGACCTCTAATCCTAATACTCCACGACTACCCATGAAGGTTAAATTGTTAGGAGTGCACATAGTATTTTCTAAATATGCTCTACTTATTTGAGGTATTTTATAGTCATGATTTCCATGAAAGAAACCCCACACCTTTTCATTCTTTTGTTTGGCATGTATGTCAAACAGTTTTTGTGTAAGTCTTTGCCATCTCATTCTTTGATTATCTATGTCATGTTCCAAACTCATGTCAGGATTAAATCGTTTATCATAAGTTGTGATTGCATCAAGTGCATCTCCACCAAAGAATGTATATCTATTCTTATCTCTACATATTGCTGCTATTCTTTTTCTATAATGTTCTTCATCAAAACCTGCATGACCTATATGTATATCACTGATAGGTTCTAAATGTATAATATCATCTTTTTTTTCTAAATTTATTTCAATTTTTTTAGAAAACATATAGTTAGATTATAACATAACCCTTATTTAAATCTATTTATTATATTTGTGGTAGTGTTTATCTGACTTCCAATATTTTACCCAATAGTTAGAAGGTTTATTTAATGACATTATCCAATCCAACTCTGTCAACATCTCTCCGTTGGGGTGATATTTTCTGAGGTGTTCTGCCTTATCTTCCTTTCTTACTTTACCGTAATTTGATTCGCTGCACAATTCACATAAATCATAATCAGATTTTCTTCCCATCAATGTTTCTTTAGGTTTGTTACACCATTTACCATTAACTGTTTTATGATTTTCTAATTTCCATTTACCAACTTTCTTATGAAATTCTAAATCCCATTCAAGTCCTCTCTTACCACAACGGTTACAAGTTTTACCATTCATTAGTTAAATAAAAAAAATTAAGATTTGGGTGGAAACATTGAGAGACTTAACATGGTACGTCCTGTACCTTCAGCTTGTTTTTCAACAACCCATACATCAAGTCCGTCACTTGCGTCCTTCTCCAAACACTTTGCTACTACATCATTCCAATACTCACTTCTAGCTTGACCAATAATGGCTTTACCAAATGAGTGTCGTAGACCTTCTGTAGTTTTGATCTCTGCGACATCGGCATCAGTAGTATCTACATGTTTAACTGTGAAACCTTGAACTGTGATTTTATCACCAGCTTCTAGTTTAACTGAGTTACTACCAGATGATTCAATATCTAATACGTCACTTACTAGCATTAGATAGTATAGAATCTAATCATAATATAAACGTTATGTTAAAAAAATTATTGTCTCTGTATAAAGGTGCAGTATTGTAATTGGTCAACGATTTTTGAACGTATCTGTCCGAATGTATGTGTGTTGACATCTAATTCAGGATACAGAGATTTGGTTAAGTGATGTGCAACTACTATGTATTGTTGTAAATCCTCTGCTACTAACTTAACAGAATCACTGACTTCTATGTCAGGAATTTTTGTGATTATAACATCATTACCTTTAGGTTTAAAAGAACCGAATGAACTTATGGTTCCACCTTGTGAAGTAAAACATTTTTCATCTGCACATATTGCCTTTGGTGTTTTTTGATAACATAAGTTATCTCCTACAACCCATTCTTCTCCACAAATTCTACAGTTGCCATCGTACTTTGCTTTTATTTTAGTACCCATGATAGTAATTATTATATTGTATATATAAATCTAACTACTTCATAACATTTATATAAATGATAGTTAATAACATAATATGGCAAAGAGAAAAATTGGAAATTCTCATACTACTATATGTATAACTTGGAAAGATAAAGATACGTTTAGAACCTTTGCTAAATTAGTTAAGAAGACTAAGAATGGTGATATGTATGAAAGTGATTCAGTTGTATTCAGTAGAATGTTAGAAGCATTTAAAGAAAGCAATGAAAGTGAAGGAACATCACATGAAACATATCCTAGAAAAACTACTTCCTCTCCAGAACATGTCCTGCAAGATTAAATTTTCTTGAAACCCAAACAATTTTTATTTTATCATTCATCATCATCATACATTTTTTATTTAATATTCTGAGACTGTCTACTGTAACTCTCCACTTACCTTTCATCTGATTAACTATTAACTTAGAGTCACTGTATATAGTAACACGTTTATCAGGAAATTTATCTTTGATATAACCCAAAGCATATAATAATGCCAAGTATTCTAATTCGTTGTTGGTGGGATTACCTTTTCTAAACTTTACAATACATTCATATTCATCTTTATTTACAAGACAGATGTTGGATTTTCTAGTACCACCATCAATATAAATCTCCACATGAATATTATATTATTCTTTTTTATAACTCTTTCTACATAAGTCAGAACAATATATTCTTTGCCTACCTTTATATCTATATGGTAATGATGTACCACAATGAATACATTTCTTGGGTTCGTCTTTACGCATATAAAAAATTTATATATGTACTATAAAAGCGTTTTGTTAGGATTGCATTACTTGTTGATCTTCTTTTGATTCACCGATTGCTTTAGGTTTCTTTTGTGTATCTCCACCTAAAGAACCTTTTCCAGTTCTACCTGTGTTGGTAATTTTTGGTTTTGGGTTTCCTCTATTTGCTACTTGTTCATCAAAGATTGATTTGTATTTAGATTGATATTGATCTAATAGATTATTGAATGCTCCATTTAATTCTGTTTTGATTAGTGGGCATACTGATTTTTCTGCAGCATCACCTATTCTAGTTTGAAGATTGAAATTGTTTCCTGTCTTTACTTCTTTTGGTTTATCTCTAATTTTACCTTCTTGTTTTTGTTGTCTCATTTTAGTATCTAAGTTTGTACCTGTAACTCTTGTTTTAAATCCTTCTTCTCTTTTAATAACATGGTTCATACCTTGAAGGAATCCTTGAATCTCATCTAATGATTTCTTTTTAGAACCACTGCCTTGTGCTCCGAATTTTTTACCTGCACCTCTTGCTTGTGTACCGTATGGATCTACGTTACCCATACCTCCACCTGCACTACCAATTCTTCCTGCTTTGAATGGTCTTTTCTTTTCAGTTGGTTTCTCTATAACTCCTGCTCTTCTTGCATCTGCTCTTGCTGCTTGTGCATTTCTTGCATCTGCTCCTTTACTACCTCTTATTGATGTAGTTGTTTTACCATCTTTGCCTTCACCTGTTCTAAGTTTAGTTTTAGATTGATCGAAACCTCTTTTTGCAGCTCTGCTTGCTGCTAAAAATGCTCTATGTGCTTGTTCGTTTCTTTCTTTAATTTGTTTATCAGTTAAACCTGCTCCAGTATTTACTCTTGCTCTTCTTTTTGCAGGTCTTACTTTAGGCATGTTTAATTATCCTCCTCTTCGTTTATATATTTTACCCCATACTTCATACCATAACCTTTTTGTTTTGGTTGTGGTGGTAGTTTGTAAACGTTTGGATTATCTGAATATACAAATGCTCCTGCTTTCACAAGACCTTGTTCATCTAGTTTTACTTCTGGTGCAGGTTTCTCTTTTCCTACTTCAGGTTTCTTATCTTCATATTGGAATTCTCTGTCAGGGTTTTTAGTTTCATGTGTTTGTCCTTCATAGTCTTTAGGAGCATCGAAAGGAATCTTGGTTGACACACCTGTGGTTGGGCTACTACCTGTGTTACCAAATGCACCGTCTTCTATAGATGATTTCATTACATCTCTAAGTTCTCTTGGTAATTGATCCCAAGTCTTAGATAAGAATCGTGGTGAATATGCTTTGATTTTCATGAGTTCATTGGTTCTTTCTTCCAAGTCCATGTCGTCCCATGATTTGTTAACTAAAATATCTGCTACATGGAATGTGTCATTGACATTGATGTCATAAAATTGACCGTCTTCTTTGAATATCTGAATGAATTGACCTGACATTTTTGTTACTATGCCACTACCAGATACACCGTTATCATAATAGTTTATATGATCTCCGATCTTGGTGTTTTTCAATTTGTTATGATCAGTCATACCCATGCTATAACTTTTACGTTCATGTATATAAGTTTCACTTTCTTTTGGTGCAGGTCTACCTACATAAGTCTCTGCATCACGGTTAGTTTCATCAGGTTGTGCGTTCAATGATTGTAAATCACCATATCCTGCACCATCTTTTTCAATTACTTCTTCTATTTCTGATTCATCTTCTAATTCTTTTTCAGAAACTGGCTTACTATCTGCTTTTACCATATATAACTACATAATTTTATGGTATTTATAGTTAACCAAACAATGCTTTTCTTATATTATCACCGATTTCTAACACATGCCAACCACCATCATTGGATACTGCTCTACATGCAAGCACCAAACTGTCAGGATAGTCGTCATGATCATCTGATTTAATCTTCATTATACCTGACTCTGTGTATTCTCTGCGAAGATATGATAATTGATATATCAATTTGTTAATTTGTTTAAGTTTAATCTTATGGTTTTCAAACAATAGCCTTAGATTCTTATACATCTCTGCCTTCTCTTGTAATGAAAATATGACACCTCTTACAGGTACTCTTCTTTCATGACATAAATCTACTAGACCTCCACCCAATCCTGTCTCGTCTATGAATACTGTTTCAATTCTATAGTCTCTAACCATGTCCTGTATTTTTCCTGCAACGTCAACTACATTAGATTGTGACTCTCCCTCTACATATTCTACATATACATTATCATCATCATCTACTTTTATCACAGTGAATACAGTTTCATCTCTACCTGTTCTAGCAATATCAACTCCCATATAATATCTAATATTTCCTCTAGGATTTTTATCTGATATGGCATCTGTAATCAAACTGTTTGGAATCAAAGCATCACCAATATCTAAGAACTCACCTTCGACCTCTTGAGTATATTCTTCTCTTGTCAATCTTTTAATTTCTTCTATGAATGTAGGATCTTTTTGAATCAATGGGTTGTCCATTGACTTTACATGAAACTCTGTCCACATACCTTCTGGGTTTCTGGGGTGAGAATTCTGACAAGCCTCATAGAAATATCCATTCTTACTGAACGGTGTTGACGTAAGCCATACCTTCGCTTGTGTTGCCATACCAGATGGTAAGAAGGCTCTGAGAATATCTGTCTTAATGAAAGAACATTCGTCAGCAATGATTACATGTGGTGAGTAACCTCTGAGTCCTGTACCTGTCTCACCTGTTGCTCTTGTAATAATCTTACTCATTCCTGTGTTATCTAAAAAGTTTAACCATAATTCTGTTTGAGTATTTCTTACAACATATCCTTTAAGAAACTCATTATGTAATACTAGAGTTCTAATTCTGTCAAACATAATACTAGCTTGGTTTTGAGTAGGTGCTGCAATAACTATGATACATTCATTCTTTACTGTCTCAGATAACAAAGGTGCAAAGAAAGCAAAGTGTACTGTCTTTACAGCAGTTGACATTGTTTTACCCACCTGTCTTCCTGAACGATATACTATAAATCTGTCCTGACAATCTACATATTTCTGATTATACTCAAACAGTTTGTGACCTAAGAATATATCGCTGAACTTACTTGGCTTATGAACACAATCAACTATGCTCTGCATGAAGTTTGCCCTCTCTTTTATAATTTCTTTACTAGGTTGTGGCATCTAATCCCCTGTCTTCTGTGCTTTAATCTGTCGGAATATAGTTTCAATATCTCCTGTCTTACTAAACTTTTGTTCTTCACTTACTACTATCTTATTAGATATTTCACCTATTGTTGATATGATTTTAAGTAATGTGTTAACCTCTGACTTTGTATTTCTATCTGGTATGTTACCATCAAACTTACTTTCAGTCAATGCCATAAGTACATTTTCAAATGATAGTTTGGCTAACATATCCAACATTGTTTTAACATGTTCTGGATTACGTGTATCAAGTTCATTAATTAATGCTATGAAATCTTTTCGTATTGCACACATTGCTCCTTCTTCATACTTTGGACACTTGCCATTACCACCTGAGTCTATGGAACGATATACACATTGATCACATAGAGCAGGTATGTTTGCAGTTTTAAGATGTTTAGCTGAATTAAATGGTGACACAGTTTTATGTCCATCAACTACTACCTTAGATGCATGCTCATCTAATGGTTTTATTTTAAATATATCATCTGACATATATAACTTTAATTAAAACAAAGTATTTAAAGATTAAAGTTTTCGTCTAAAATGTTGAGTTGTTTACACATGGGTAAATAAAGTAATGCGAATGGTGCTTTTAACAATGCTTTGTAATCACCATCAATTAAATCCTGTTTATTTAAATTAACTAACTCAAGATATTCTTTGTGTACTTCACATGCATGGTTAAGCATAGGTATCATTGACTTTCCTTTCTCTCCAAAGAACATAAAGTTTGTAGAATTATTATTCCATACCTCACATTTTTTTGACATTGCAGCAGAAACCCAACCTGATGTGTCAAGTGATTCAAACAGTCTTGTTTTTGTAGTATATCTTCCCTTTGCCAAACCATGATATTTTAAGTTAGAAGGAAGTTTTCTAATCTGATCTTCTGTATCCTCTCTACCATGTACCTCTCCTAGACATACATAGGTATCTGGTTCTGGTCTTAACTGTGAAAGATGGTTAAGATAATGCTCTTGAAGCACAGGTATTGTCCAATCTATACCCATCTCTCTTTCTTTTTTATAATGTTTTAATGTTTCATTCATATTATACATAACATCATACTGTATGGCATGATCATAAACCCCTCTATGTTTCTTTAACAATTCATAATATCTCTCTGGTTCTGTTTTAGTTCCTGCTACAACGAATAACTTATCAAACCTATCCCTAAACTTTGTGATATTAGCATAGGAATATTTGAAAGAGAGAACTACATTCTTAACTTTACATTCTTCTAAGGCTTCCATGTGTGCCTTATTATTTCCGTTAAAGTATATTTTCATGGCATTTACATTTACATGGTACTAAACCTGCATATTGTTGTGGACATGTATCATGCATGTTTCTTTTACAGGCAGGATATATCATTCCCCAACCACCTTATGACATAAGCATTGACATTTTATATTCACTCTTTCTACAGGACAATCAAAATGCCTATGAGTATGACACTCTGGTGATACTATTTTTATTCCTTCCATTTTTTCCTATTATCCTCAAAACACGTTGATGCAAAAGGACACATGCCATCACAAAGATAACATTTGGTTCTCTCTGGTAGAGTACATTCAGTCATTGAATCTTTAATTACTCTTGATCTTTCGATCATATCAGCAAGAGTTTCTTCTATAGGTTTAAGTTTAAATGCCATAGGAATTGGCATATCACGTTTGTCTTTTTCAATTTTATTTGATATGTATATAACACAACCAAATGTAGCATCTATATCATAGCATTTTTTAAGCAATACTCTGTATCTGTTGATTTGATCTACGTGGCTTTCACTTGGTTTAGCATTATATCTGCCAAAGTAATCAATACTTCCTGTAGTTTTTTTGTCACAAATTATCCATTTTCCGTCAATTTCTATAAGATCATCTATACTTCCATATATAATATCTAAATGTTCTGGATCTTCTGGTGGTATTTTTAATGCCTCTTCTCTTGTAAGAGGTTCATCTTTTACATAATTATATGCTAAGAATTTTTCATGATGTTGTGGTTCTGCAATCATTGAATTTGAATGTACTATTTGTCCAAAGTATAATGACTTCATATCTTCAGTGCTCATTGAATGAGGTGTTATTTTATTATAAATTACATTTCTCATACATGGTTTTATTATATCTGATACATGTATAACACCCAATCTTTCAGTTTTTAAAGCTTCCATCTGTGCTCTTCTAAGTCCAAAATAAACTTGTTCTTTTATATCATCTAATGTTAACATACATATAGATATGTTGTGTAGAATATAAATGTTTAGATATTGTAATCTTCTTTTGCTTTTTTGATTGGTATGTATGGAATTGTTATTGGCAACCAAATAAATCCATGTCTTATCCAAAACCTAATAGTTTCTTTTGAACCATACCAATTATCATGAACAATAACTGTTGCTGCTGCACCTCTAGTACCTGCTCTTCCTTCAGGTGCATCATATTTTCTAGTTATATGATATGTACCTACACCATCTTGATATATTGCATGTAATAATTCATGTCCAAGAGGCATTATATTTGATCTAAGAACAAATGGATTGCTACTGTCATTAATAAACATGTAAATAACTTTGCTACCTGTCACACCCCATGCTATTCCATCACTTGTTTCTACATTAAGGTGTTCATAATATGATTTAAATTCTTCTTGTTTTGTTGTTGGAATTATATGAAGTTCCCAATTATCCTTGAAGTTTTCCCAAGCATGATAGCCTGATAAATTTTTACCGTTGTCCCCATTTAACATTATTGTACGAGTAATGATATCAGTATATCTTTTGATATCAATATTCTTTGTATGAAACTTGATCATATTTAATCAGTAATTGCCTATGTTTTCACACATACAAGGTTTGGTTTCGTCTTCTTCTGAAGGTGCTGTACAACCTGTATTTTGATCATGTGCCTCTTGACCATGACCACATTCTG
>JAAOEI010000531.1_pt1 | contig 14555 bp, 30 predicted proteins | sample 7059261 | NCBI WGS metagenome assembly JAAOEI01 (sample SAMN14008812, study PRJNA610033) | viral metagenome | isolation source: viral particles filtered from seawater | place: China: Hangzhou Bay, Yangshan Deep Water Harbour | collected 2017-10-31
GTGTTAGGTCAATGGCCGTCAAAACAAAAGGAGAAGAACGGATGCTAGTCCAACTACTTGACCCCGATCCGATCCTGCGCGATGACCCTGTGCGTCCAAGGATTAGCCCGCAGCGCAAAGTTAGCCCGTTTAGTCGTGTTTATATGTGGCTTGAGGAACAACGCATAGGCGCGGTCGTTTGTTGTTCGTACAGACTTAACATTCCAAAGACAGAGCGTGAATTACTGCAAGTTGAAAACTATAACCAAGATGGCATGAAAGTTATCTTGTATTCAATTTGGAGTTACGAAAAAGGTTGCGGGCAAAAACTTGTGCGATCCGTTCTCGCAAGATACAAAGAAGATAGAGTAATTACTATGTCGCCCAAAACTGACATGGCGCGAGACTTTCATTTACGCAACGGCGCAAAGGTGCTGCAAGTCAACAGGACAACGGTGAACTATGAATACTGAACGAATCAAAGAATTGGCTGAACAGGTTGGATTTTGCCATGATATTAATAATGGCATTTATCTTTGTGCTCCAATGCACATGGAAAAGTTCGCCGAGTTGATTGTGAAAGAATGTGCCAAACTTGCCCGTGATACTGATTTAGAAGATGTTGAAGGTGGCGATAGTGAAGTGTTGCGAGCTGCAAAGCGTCAGATTTTAGAACATTTCGGAGTTGAAGAATGAACGAACTAGATAAAATTTTTGCATGGCAAGCCGTTTTTGCTATTGGCAAAGGTATTGCATACTTGTTGTTTATATCTGCAATGATTAAGTATCTTTGGAGTTGAAGAATGAAACAGTTTAAGGTATCAGTCCAGATCGGTTTCTATTCACAACCCTATGCGTATTACACGGTTTGGGCATATGACAAGAAGGATGCTGCGACCCGAGTGGATTCAATGTTACCCAAATATGTAGGACATAGATTTTTGAATGCGGAGGCGGTATGAATCTTCAAACTGAAACATTGGCAAAACAAGCAGCCGAATACGCCATTGAGTTTGCTACGCAGGATCAGGAACTATACATTCCAAAGTTGATGGAAAAGTTCGCCGAGTTGATTGTGGAGCAGTGTGCAGCAATCATAGAATCACAGGATGTGGACCCGTCATTCAAACTTAGGATGAGCTGGGCCGTGAAACAATATTTTGGAGTTGAAAAATGAATACTGAAAAAATAATTGAAGATCAAGTGGAACTCTATGTTCTCGAACAGCAGATGCCGCTCACTTATGTAGATCCACTTCGCAATGCGTTGCGTCGAGCAGTGGAGCAAGCAAGACAACAAGAGCGCGAGGCGTGTGCAAAGTTGTGTGACAGATTTTCAACGCGGCAAATGCACCCTGCGGAATGCGCCGCTGCTATCCGAGCAAGGGGGAACAAATGACCGAACAAATCCGTAAACTTGCATCGATTCGTAAAATTGACGCCATCAACCCTATCGAGGGTGCAGATGCTATTGAATGCGCAACTGTCGGTGGCTGGAAAGTCGTTGTGAAGAAAGGCGAGTTCTCTGTTGGAGATCTTGCTGTGTACTGCGAGATCGATTCATGGATTCCCCACTCTCTGGCACCATTCCTATCAAAAGGTCAATACCCACGTGTGTTCGAGGGTGTTGAAGGAGAACGTCTAAAGACCATCAAACTACGTGGCCAACTATCACAAGGTCTGCTACTGCCTCGCTACGTTGCTCTGGATAAAGTCGGCGAAATTCATGAAGGGATGGACGTCACTGAATTGCTAGGTATTCTGAAATGGGAAAAAGCAATTCCTGCCCAACTAGCCGGCGTTTGCAAAGGTAACTTCCCTACAGCTATTCCAAAGACCGACCAAGAGCGTTGCCAAAATCTGACGAAAGAAATTACCAACGCAATTGAAGAAGGGACTAAGTTTGAAGTTACTGAGAAGCTAGAAGGTTCTTCAATGACAGTCTACCGCATGCAAGGTGAGTTTGGCGTCTGCTCACGCAACATGAACCTGAAGGAAACCGAAGGTAATTCATTCTGGGATGTTGCACGTGCCAATACCATCGAAGCAAAGATGATTGCGGTTGATGAATTCTGGGACTTTGCAATCCAGGGTGAGTTGATTGGTCCAGGGATTCAAGGTAATATCTACAAACTGCTAAAGCCAGAGTTCCTTGTGTTTGATGTATATGACATCCAAACTGGCGAGTACCTGAGTCCTGCTGCTCGCCGTGAGTTGATCGATCGTATGGGATTAATGCACGTTCCTGTAATCGCTGCTGAAGCAGATCTGAACGGCACACTTGGTATCACTGATATTCCACAGCTGTTGAATTTTGCTGAAGGTAAATCTATTTTTACTAACACTGAACGTGAAGGTGTTGTATTCAAAGAAGTCAATGGTGGCTTTACATTCAAGGCAATTTCAAACAAATACCTACTTGGAGACAAACAATGAGAGCATCAACATCGATACTGGTAATTTTGTGGGTGGCGGGAGTGGTAGTAGCCAAAGGGTTTTGGTCAACTTTCTTTGCTGTGATAATCCCGTTCTGGGGCCATTACCTAATAATCGAACACATCGTGACTAAGTATAATCTACTGTGATAAAAGGAACGAAAATGGAACAATATACACGCAGCGCCAAAATGACACTACTTAAACCATACTGCCATCATTCAAAAGACAACGACTTCATCGAGATAACAGAATGGTCAAACGGTGAAGGATTTGATGCACACTTTAGTTCCCGAACAAACGAACGACACATCCAACTAACATGGGGTGAATTTGAAGCGCTCCAGGTAGCCGTTCTTTTCAAAGGGTAGTGTCACACCAACCCAAAGGAGTTACAGTGATTACAGTAGAACAACTAAGGAATACAGCAAGGTTTGGATCTAGACTTCTCAGCGCCCGGGCAATCTTGGAGATTGCAGACCGACTAGAGAAACTAGAACGCGAAGTAGAAACACTAAAGAACAAACAATGGCCTGCAGATGTCAGCTATGGACTATCAGACAAACCTTTACCTGCAATCACAATAGACGATATCTTTCCAACGCTAGTGTCCAACAACCCACAAGATGTTGACTATTCACAAATAAATAAGTATGATACGAAGTGCTAGCGAAGAGATAATACTATAGGAGAAGATTCAATGACAAACGAAGAACTGCTTGAGGAATACAAGCGCAAATACAATGCACATGATACTACGTTCACATACTCTGATGACTTTACAGTATGGAAACGAGGTCAGCAGCAAGAGCATGAACTTATCAAGCTGCGTGAGATGATTACGAGTCGTGGTTTGGAAGTTCCTACTGGTGTGTTCCTAAGAGGCTAAAATGATTACCTACATTATTATGACAATCGTGGCAATCTTTCATCTGACATTGGATATGTGGGTACCAATGTCAGAAATGCAGCTGATGGTTAGTTCTATTGTTGGAAATATTTGGTTGGCTGGATCACTAATAGTACTGTCTATGCATAACGAGTGAGACTATATACTCCTGAAAAGGAGATATAGTCGTGATTACACTTGGCGTTGATTTGTCTTTATCATCCCCCGCACTTTGCTTACATAATGGTGATGAATTTAAATTTGAGAATTGTGAATTCTACTTCCTCACCTCTCATCAGAAGTTCCTATATGTCCACCCCAGACTCCACGGTGAGACATTTCCAGAATACACCACACAATCCGAACGATACAATAATATCGCTTCGTGGATTGTTGACATTTCAAAGCAATTCAAGGTACAATCTGTATACCTTGAAGACTACTCTTTTGGATCTGTTGGCCGAGTGTTTGCTATTGCAGAGAACGGTGGTGTGGTGAAACACCAATTGTGGAAGAACCACATTGAATACAAAACCATTCCTCCCACCGTAATAAAGAAATTTGCGACTGGCAAAGGAAACGCAGACAAACAAAAGATTCAAGACTCGTTCATTGAAGAGACAAAGTTTAATATCAAACAAGTCCTATCAATGACAGAGAAACAGTGGAACCCTTCCTCAGATTTGATTGATGCTTTTTATATTTGTAAATATGGAGTGACTAATGGGAATCTTGCCATACCTGGATAAGTGTAGTGAAAAGGAACTAGCCAAGTTCCGCACATGGTTGATTGGTGTATTGAAACTAAACGACCCAGTGCTAATTAAGTTTGAAAAGAAGGATGGAACAATTAGGGAGATGAAGTGTTCTCTAAATGAAGCTATTGTTGTTCCGTACGAAAAGAAGACCGACAAAGTAAAAGAAAAGAACGACGAAACACTTGCAGTATGGGATACGGAAAAGAATGCGTGGCGTTCTTTCCAATTGCGATCAATCAAAGAAATAGGATTTGACCTTTAATATGGGCATTGTAACGAACGAGATTAATGCAAAGTCGAAAGGCGGCACTGAGCTGTCTATCGGTGAACTTGGTTCTGTTATTCCACAGGATCTATTAGATAAATTCCAAATCATCCCTTCTAGGTTCCGTGGTGCTGAACCTGGTAAGAAAATGATCTACTGGGCACACGACCTTCCAGGTGACCCAGAATGTGATCACCTCAAGTCCGGTGGTTACAACCAATACGAAAAGCTAGTGTTTGTCTCCAACTGGCAAATGCAGCGGTTCATTGAACACTATGGAATTCCTTGGCGAAAGTGTGTTGTTCTTCCCAATGCTATTTGGCCCGTTGAGTGCCCAGAAGAAAAAGACAATTCTGAAACTAGGTTAATCTACCATACAACTCCTCATCGGGGTCTATCAATCCTTGTTCCAGTGTTTCAAGAGCTTGTCAAGCACTTCCCTGAAAAGAAACTCAAACTTGATGTGTTCTCTTCGTTTGCAATCTATGGATGGCCAGAACGAGACGAACAATTCAAACCATTGTTTGATCAATGCAGAGAAGATCCAAACATCACCTACCATGGATGTGCAGAACAAAGTGAAGTCAGGAAGACTCTTGCAAACGCTCACATCTTTGCATATCCTTCTATCTGGGCAGAGACTGGATGTCGTTCATTGATGGAAGCAATGTCTGCAAAACTATTGTGTGTGCATTCTAACTTTGGATGTCTTGCAGAAACATCAGCTGGATGGACTTGGATGTACCAGTACCATGAAAATCCAAGGGACCACGCTAACGTGTTCTTCAATGCTCTATACAACGCAATCAAAGCAATGGACAATGTTCCTGAATCGTTAGAGTCTAGGCTGGCTAGTCAACAATCATACGCTAATGTGTTCTACAGCTGGCATCAACGCCAACACGAATGGCGAGGACTGTTGGAGTCGCTAGTATGATTCTTGTAAGAGCACCTCTGAGGATTTCCTTTTTTGGTGGGGGGTCTGATATTCCTTCTTATTACAATGCTGGGATCGGTAGTGTTGTATCAATGGCAATTGACAAGTATATGCATGTTGCTGTCAACACACCCGAGCATCAGATATACAAGATTGTTTACTCTCAAATTGAAACAACTGATAATGTTGATCTAATTAAGCACAACATTGTAAGAGAGACACTGAAAGCTCTAAGCAATCCTGGTAAATTTGAAATGTCTGTATTTGCTGACATTCCATCAAAAGGAACAGGTCTAGGTTCCTCTAGTTCTCTTTGTGTGGCATTGATAAGAGGAATGGAAAAGCAATTGCACAAGCATTTTACAAAACACGAAGTAGCAGAGCTAGCATCAAACATCGAGATCAATAGATGCAAAGAGCCAATCGGTAAACAAGATCAGTATGCAGCTGCCTTTGGTGGATTGAATCATTACATTTTTGAGCCAAACGGAGTAACAGTAATTCCAATTAATGCTTCGTTTGACACAATCAGCAAGTTAACCAACCATGGTCTTTTGTTCTATACTGGCATGCAAAGGAAAGCTTCCGATATCTTGAAGCACCAGTTTGATAATCCAGAGTCTAGCCATTGGACTAGGGAAATGGTTGGGATGGCACACAAGGCTCGATTCCTTTTGGAACAAGGAGATGTTGATTCCTTCATTAAAATGTTGGATAATGCATGGGAGATTAAAAAGGTTATTAATCCATACGTGTCCAATTCAGAATTGGACGATGCTTATAATGAAGCCAAGAAACTTGGGGTTGTTGGTGGCAAAGTATTAGGTGCAGGCGGTGGTGGGTATTTGCTACTATATCCAAAATTGGACCATCCAAATCCAGCAATCATTATTGAAGCGATGCGAGCTAGAGGGTACAAATACTTCAGCTTTAATATGGATACAGAAGGGGCTAAGGTAGTTTATAATGACACAAAGTTTTAATGGTTTTAGTGACTATGCAAAAAAGCTTGCAGAAGCAATGGAGACACTTAACTATCAACAAATAGATTACTTTGCAAAATGTATATCACTAACTACATTGTATAAGGGTAGTTTGTTTGTATGTGGTAATGGTGGGTCAGCTGCTATTGCAAATCATTTTTCTTGTGATTACATGAAAGGTGTTACCGAGAACTCGCCAAAGCACCTCATACCGGTAAAAGCAATATCGCTTTCATCAAACATTCCTTTACTTACAGCGGTTGCTAACGATATTGGATACGAAGATGTTTTTTCATATCAGTACAAGCAGTTGTCTGATAACGGTCACGATAGGCTTGTAGTTGTTTCTTCAAGCGGCAATTCACCAAATATTGTTAAGGTTGTGAAGGAGGCTCTCGTACAAGAAAAGCAAGTGTTTGGTATTGTAGGGTTTGATGGTGGCAAGGTAATGAAATTGATACCCGAAACAACCATACATATTAAGTCTGATAATTATGGAATCATTGAAGATTGTTCTCAAGCAATCATGCATATGGTAGCACAACAAATTATTATTTGGAACCACCAGGAGAGCTAAAATTATTATTGTGGACTTGAGCCAAATCACTATCTCTAGTGTAATGGCACAGATTGGTAATCATACAAATGTTCCTATTGAGGAAGATTTGATTCGTCACATTATCCTTAATAAACTGAGGGTAATTAGACAGAAGTATAAAAATTATGGAGACCTAGTTATTGCTTGTGATGACAAGAATAATTGGCGTCGTAAGGTATTTCCATACTACAAGGCCAATCGTAAAAAAGCTCGCGAACAGTCCGAGTTTGATTGGAATTCTATTTTTGAATCTCTGAATAAAATTCGAGACGAAATCAAAGAAAACTTTCCATACGTGGTGATTCAAATTGAAACGTCTGAAGCGGATGACATTATTGGCTCGCTAGTGTATAAACACGGTGTTGAGCTAAATAATGATAGCGCCGAGAAGATTGTAATTATTTCTGGCGATAAAGACTTTGTTCAACTTCAACGCTTCACCAACGTGGAACAGTATGATCCAGTTCGAAACAAACAGATCACTCACCCAGATCCTGTTGCAGCCCTCAAAGAACACATCTTCCGTGGAGACACCGGAGACGGTGTTCCCAATGTCCTCAGCGGAGACAACTTTCTTGCTGACGGTATTCGTCAAAAACGAGTAACCGAGAAGAAAATTGCTGAGTGGATATTGCAGGATCCTGAGACGTTCGACGATGATCTCAAACGCAACTACAAGCGAAACGAACAGCTCATTGACCTTGGAAAAACTCCAAGGGTCATCTTTGATACAGCTATCGATCAGTACGAAAAGCAAAAAAAATGTTGCGACGCCAAACGTCGTAAAATGTTCAACTACTTCATCCGACACAAATTGAAGAACCTTATGGAAAACATTGGAGAATTTTAATGAAACGCAATAGTATGTACGAAATCTTAGAGGCAATTTCTAAGCTAAAGACCTCTACAGAAAAAATAAACGCTCTTCGCGCATATTGTGATCCTTCTATGAAGGCGTTGTTGAAGTATGCTTTAGATCCAAACATTCGCTTTCTTCTTCCTGAAGGAGACACCCCATATAAACCTTGTCAGCAACTTGATCAACATGGTAGGTTGTTCACAGAAGTTCGTCGTATATACTTGTTCATTGAAAACGGTCATCCAACGTTGAAACAACGTCAACGTGAAACTCTTTGGATTCAACTGCTCGAATCCCTTGAGCCTAAGGATGCAATATTAATGAACAATGTTAAAGATAAAAAGCTTCCATTTAAAGGCATTACTGCAAAACTTGTCAACGAAGCATGGCCCGGTATCATTTCTGAAAAGGAGAAAAAGGTAGCATGAGCAAGACGTTCAAAAGGCACGGTAGGGAAGAAGATGGACACCGTTACTACAAGTTTGAAAAAAGCAGGCAGGCTGATCAGTGGTCAAAAGATATTGATAAATATCTGAAGGCTGGTAAATACAAAGAGCTCGATGATTCAGAATACGATGATGAATACGACGACGAGGAGAATTACCGTGGATAAAGAAAGTAAGCGTTGGTTTTGGGATTCAAAATTTGCAGAGAAAATGGAAGGGTGGCTATTTCAAATGGCTTGGTGGTGGACCGATAAACGATTTCCCGTGTCGACCCAAACAATGGACAATTGGTCAACCAACGACACCGTCAGTGCTAATACAGCCCCCTCTTCAGAAGAGGCGATAGCTACACCTCCTTGGGAAAGCTGGAAATCTTCAGACTTTGAAGTAGTAGAGGAGCCTAAGAAGAAAAAGGCAACTAAAAAGACAACAAAGAAAAAGAAAACAGCAAAGAAAGTATAATATGCCTACATACAGGTTTTTGGATACAGAGACCGGTGAAGAGTTTGAAGACTTTGTTACCATTTCACGCAAGACAGAATTGTTAGAAAAGAATCCACACATTCAGCAACTCCCAACTGGCTTTGCTATTGTCAGCGGAGTAGGAAGTTTGGATTCTAAAACGGACGGCGGTTGGAAAGAAGTTCTTTCCAAAGTAGCTGAGGCGCATCCAGAGAGTGCTTTGGGAGAGCGATATAATAAAAAGTCAATCAAACAAATCAAAACTCAGAATGCAGTTAATAAACATTTAGGGAGATGGAAAAACTTATAGACCGGTGGTAACACCAATCGACAACTTAACACTTCCGAGGTCCAATGAGAAAAAAGGCTAATACTAAAAATAAAAATAATGTGATTTACATTGACGGAATCAAAGTACCACAATTAAATCTAAGCCTAAAGAAAATACAACCACTTACGGAGAATCAATCAACAGCGTTTGATGCTTACAGCAAAAAAAGAAACCTTCTACTGCATGGCCTTGCAGGAACAGGAAAAACGTTTATCTCACTCTACCTAGGGTTGAGCTCAATTCTAAAACGCAATAGTGAGTATAGTAAAGTTACGATTGTAAGAAGTGTAGTACCCACACGAGATATAGGATTTTTACCAGGTGATCAAAACGACAAAACTAAACAGTACGAGTTGCCATACAAAGCAATATGTAGTGAACTGTTTGGTAGAGACGACGCATACGAAGTTTTAAAACATCACAGACTAGTAGAATTTATTACGACGTCCTTCATCAGAGGAACTACAATTAACAACTCGATCGTTATTGTAGATGAATGTAACAACATGACCTTCCATGAATTAGACAGTATCATTACAAGAGTAGGGGTCAACTGTCAAATATTGTTCTGTGGTGATTACAGACAATCTGATTTGTCCAAGCAACAGGAACGTGAAGGATTGAAACACTTTATGACTATTCTTCACAAAATGGGATGTTTTCAACATCTAGAATTTGATGAAGAAGACATTCTTAGATCTGATTTGGTTAAGCAGTACATAATTATGAAAGACAAGTTAGGATATGATTCAAAAATTATTTGAGCAAGCTCAACACAAATATCCTGTTCAGGAATTTGAAGCAGAAATGATTGACGGAGTGAGATACTACAAAACCCCATCGGGGAATAAGTATCCCTCCGTCACAACAGTTCTATCACAGCTAACAAAAAAACACATTGCTGAGTGGCGTGAAAGAGTAGGGCAAGAAGCAGCCCAGAGAATTTCAACACAAGCGTCCCGTAGAGGAACCAATGTTCATAAAATAGCCGAGAAGTATATGTTGAATGATTCTTCGTATATTTCAAAGGATACAAGTCCTGTAGCTATTGATATGTTCAAACAAATACAGCCAATCATTGACAGAGATGTATCCAAGGTGTATGGTAGTGAAATGCCGCTGTATTCAGATTATCTTCGTACAGCTGGTAGATCAGATCTGTTCTGTCAATTCCAAGGTACAAACACTATTCTGGATTTTAAGACAGCATCAAAACCAAAGAAGGAAGAGTGGATTCAAAACTATTTCCTTCAATGCACCACATATGCTATTATGATTGAAGAAATGTTTAATGTGGTTGTTCCTACAATTGCTGTTGTCATTGCTGTTGAGAACGATAACCCTCAGTTATTTGTAAAGAAAACAAAGTATTTCAAAGACGAAGTGATAAGAATATTCGTCAATGAAAGAGATGGAAAAATCCATCTAGCATAAATAAAAGATATGTTGTCTTTTATTTGGTAGTGTTGTATAGTAGTAACAAGTCTTAGCTGGAAGCAGAACCCGTCAGACTATTCTGACTTTGGACTGTGGAAGGATGACGAAAATTTAAACTTAATTGGAGAACAATATGAAAGCACTTACATTTATCGTTGCTGCACTTTTTGCTACTGCCGGTTTTGCTGCTGACAAAGCTGCTGAGAAAAAAGCCGAAGCCAAGAAAGACGAAAAGAAAGCAGAAGCTAAGAAGTAACAAATAAAATATCCGGTCGGTGTGGTGGGACACGCAGGTAGACAATACACGGACAAGGTTCGAATCCAAACCGGATATATTTAAAGGGAATATATTATGACAGTATTAATAGTATTTGCTGCATTGACAGTAGTAGCCCTAATCAGAATTTTTAGATAAAGAATTGTTGTAATCCCTTCGAAGCGAAGGACTTTTGGACGGGAGTTCGATTCTCCCCACCTCCACCAGAAGCACATTGAGTCCGTAAATACCCTTCAGTGGGCATAAGGAACGGTTGAAATAGAAGATAGTGCAATCTATCACAAGTGTGCTTCTGATGGGGGTGACCTGGTTTCGACAGCGGTAGATAGTGGAGACGGCAACACGGTAGGCGATGACCGTAAATCAAGCAAAATGAAGTAAATGCAAACGACGAAAGGTTTGCTCTAGCAGCTTAATGCTCTAGATGGGGTTTCACCAGCTGTCCTTATTATCCAATCAGCTGGTATTTTTATTAACCTAAGGAGTTATTATGAAATTAGTATTGAAAACACTATTTGCTGCCGTATTTTCTTACAGCGCTTTATCTTTTGGTCAATCTTTTACAATTGATCAGCAGCGTCATTTGCCTGATAATGGTACAGCTACAAATAACCAGCTGCAGCTATCAGTAGCAGCACCTATCAACGACACATGGGTGTTTCAAACAGCCATACAAAACAACGTCAATAACCAAACACGTGTATCAACTGATCGATACGCAATGGGCGCCCAGAAAAACTGGGGTCAAATTTTAGGTCCTGTTGATGCGTATAGCAGATTTGTGATTGGTCGAAAAATTGTATCTGGAGCCGATCCGGTATCTTACTATGAATTGGAATCCGGTTTAATCTACAACACACCAATCAACGGTTTGACAATACGAGGTGGATACAACTATCGTAACGCTTTCACTGTTTCTGACAGAGACCGTACTGATTCGTATCGATGGAACGCTGGTTACAAATTAACCAAGAATGACACTGTTGGGGTACGTTATACTCGTCAGAATCAAGTTGGGGCTGGTGAAGTAACCGCTGTTTATTACACAAGAAGCTTCTAATAATAGGGCCTTCGGGCCCTTATTATATTATGAATAAAAAAATTGGGTTTACTTGTGGTACGTTTGATTTGTTTCATGCTGGTCATATATCAATGCTTCGTGAGGCAAAAAATAATTGTGACATTCTAATAGTAGGTATTCAAACGGATCCTACTGTTGATCGTCCTGAAAAGAATAAACCTGTTCAATCTGTTATTGAACGACAGATTCAGGTAAGTGCCTGTCGGTATGTTGATGAGATTATTGTTTACACAACAGAGCAAGATCTCTTGACAATATTAGAAACAATACCGATAGATGTTAGATTTGTGGGTGAAGAGTATAGATCGAAACAATTCACCGGGAAATTCCTTGTTAATGTTCAATACAACCGAAGACAACATGCGTTTAGTTCAAGCAGCCTGAGACAGAGGGTTGTAAACGCTGGATAAAAAGAAGGAGGTTTGCTATGTTTGCAAGAACCTATCTTGCTACGGCTACCTTTGTACTCGTAGCTTCGTTATTGACTGGTGTTAGTACTATTTTAATTAATACTTCGCCAATTCATTTTAATCTCAGCATTCAAGACTACATGGATGAACAAAGACAGATCCAATGTCTTGCAAAGAATGTGTATTACGAATCCGCTAACCAACCTATTGATGGTATGTTAGGTGTCGCATATGTGACTATCAACAGATCAATGAGTGGTGAATGGCCAAAGGATCTTTGTGAAGTTGTTTATCAAAAGAAAGATTCTACATGCCAATTTTCTTGGGTATGCGAGAAGGTAGGAGAACCATACAAGAAGTATTGGGAACAATCCTATGCTGTTGCCAAACACGTTTGGTATAAGTATAATCCTGAAGCAGACCCAACCTTTGGCGCTAAGTATTTTCATGCAACATATGTGAGGCCAGGATGGAAAAGAGAAAAAACAGTTCAACTAGGCGATCATATTTTCTACAAATGACCGAAAAAATATCTATCAACTCTGTTATCGAGGTAAAGGACTTTTTACGGGAGATTGAGAATCTTGTCGTCGAAAAGAAAATGGAGTACATTGAAGCTGTAGTGTACTATTGTGAAAAGTATGGCATGGAAGTAGAGACTGCTGGTCAACTAATCAAGCAGAATCAAAAATTCAAAGCGAAGATCAGAGGAGAAGCAGAAGATCTTCACTTCTTGCCAAGGACATCAAAGCTGCCTATTTAATATGATTCGTGATCTTGAGCAGGCTTTTCAGACATACAAGTTGTATGTTGCATTAAAGAACCATTTTACTTCACCGTACTACGATTTCTTTAAGTATAACGGTGTTGTAAAAGCTGGGCGGTCTACCTTTGAACGTAGATCGGACAAATATTTCTTTGCGAAGCTAGCAAAGAAGCAAGACCTTCAAAACTACCTTGTAGCAAACTTCGTTGATAACCAGCAATCGTGGGTTGGGGAATTAGTTAACACAACAACCAGCGACAAAGTTTATACAAAGTGGTTAGGAAGACAGCAGTCGTTGTCATATGTGTTCGAAAACGATTTGTCTAAGTTATCAGACAACTTCGATGAGAACATTTTAGTAGTAGACAAGCAGCATCCTAAACTTTTGAAACTTGTATTACGCAAAGAGATTTCCATAGAAACTCTTATCATACTTAATTCGTTGTGTAAATTCTTCAAGCATTGGTCTCGTTCAATTGAGGAACAAATAGTATGGCCTCGATTGAAGTTTAAATGCAAGAAGTATAAACCGTTCGTTGAGTGTGATTTGCAGAAGTATAAAAAAATTGTCGTTGACAAATTTCAAGGTTGAGGGTACTATAAATATAGTGTCGTTATGAATATCGTGGACACAACTATACATTTTATACAAGGAAAATATACATGGCAAATACATCGTTTTCGCAACTTAAGCGTAGCAGCAAGTCAAGTCTAGAGAAGCTCAACTCTGAGCTCGCAAAACTAGAAACTCCCAAGCAAGGACCTAACGAAGATAATCGTTTCTGGAAGCCTGAAGTAGATAAGGCTGGAAATGGATATGCTGTTATTCGTTTTCTTCCTGCACCTCAGAACGAGGATGTTCCTTTCGTTCGTATCTTTGATCATGGTTTCCAAGGTCCCAATGGCTGGTACATTGAGAAGTCATTGACCACTCTTGGTCAGAAAGATCCTGTATCTGAATACAACTCACAATTGTGGGCAACAGGTACAAAAGAGAACCAAGCAACTGTTCGTAAACAGAAGCGTCGTCTGTCGTTCATTTCAAACATCTATGTTGTTTCAGATTCGAAGCATCCTGAGAACGAAGGCAAAGTGTTCTTGTTCCAGTATGGTAAGAAAATTTGGGACAAACTTTATGCAGCAATGTACCCAGAGTTTGAGGACGAGTCCCCTATCAACCCATTTGATTTGTGGGAAGGTGCTAACTTCAAGTTGAAGATTCGTAATGTCGAAGGCTATCGTAATTACGATAAGTCAGAGTTTGAAGCACCAGCACCGTTGGCTGATTCTGACGAGCAGTTGGAAGAAATCTGGAAGACTGAACATTCACTAACAGCGTTTGTTGATCCAAAAGAATTCAAGAGCTATGACGACCTTAAGGCTCGTTTGTATAAGGTTCTTGGTCTTGATGGTTCTTCACCGAAGCCGTCTAAATTTGAGGATGACGAGCAACAAGAAGCTCCTGCTCCAAAGCAGAAAGCAAAAGCTCCTAAGCAACCTGATTTGGATGAAGATGAAGGTGATGAAGGATTGGACTTCTTTAAAAAATTAGCACAAGAAGAGAACTAAGAGAAGGGGGCCTAGAGCCCCCTTTTTTATTGTGCTGGTAATGAAACTCGTTGAGTGTCTTTGATTATCATTAC
>JAAOEI010000532.1_pt1 | contig 14544 bp, 16 predicted proteins | sample 7059261 | NCBI WGS metagenome assembly JAAOEI01 (sample SAMN14008812, study PRJNA610033) | viral metagenome | isolation source: viral particles filtered from seawater | place: China: Hangzhou Bay, Yangshan Deep Water Harbour | collected 2017-10-31
GCAGCATACGGGTCTTCGACAAACTTGCCGCCGGACAAGTAACCGCCGCCAATGTCCTGGTCGCCGTAATTAGACATAGCCTGCTTGAGCATTACATCGCGCACAGGCTCCATGCGCTTGCCACCAAGACCAGCGGCCAAAGAGTTAATCAAAGACTGCTGATACTGCTGCTGACGCTGCTGCGCCATCTGGTTCAGAGCATTAACGTCATAGGGCGAGGAATAGGAGCGCAGCGCCTGGGTCAGAAGCTGCCTGCCTGACAATTTTGCCAAGTCTTCGTCGCTCAGATTGTTCAAATCAAAGTCAGCCATTTTCCTACCCCGGAAAATAATTAAAGCGAAGTAAGATTAGACGCGCCCATGCCAAGAGCGCGTTTTTCTTCTTCTGTCAGAGGAATACCTTTGTCAGCCTTAGCCTTTGCCCGCATGGCAAGGCTGCCACCCATCATATTGCCGCCACCCATCATATCGCCACTGCTCTGCTGACCGCGACCAGAGGTCATCTTCAGAATATCGCTTATTCTGCTTGCCTGCATATTCTTTGCTTCTTCGTTCAGGCCGCGCTGCTGATACTGCGCAGACAAGCCCTGAGCGATGTTGCCAAGACTTTCAGCCCAAGACGGAGCAACAACAACTCTTCCAGCTTCACGCATCTGAGGCGCAGTCATTGACTGCTTTCTAAGCGCGTCAACCACGGACTGCTGACGAGCAATACGCTCTTCTTCAGGCGTGTATGTGCCCTGCGTCAGCAAATACTGAAGAAGCAAATCGTTATCCATATTGCCGTTCATGTCACGCCTCACTCAATTTTTCGTAATTAACCATCAGGTATCCGGTGTGATGTTTTGCCACAAGGTCAGGGCGAACATCCATCAATTCCTGCGCTATCACGCCACGCTCTCTGCGGTCGAAAATGTCGTATTCGTAAATTCCAACACCGACAGGATGCGTTCCGACACGCTCAATGTTTGACTTGAGCCTAATGTCTGAAAAAGCAAACGGAATTGCCGCACCAGCAATGTTAGTCAACCCGCCAAGTAACCCACCAGCAGCAGCCTGCTGCGCGTTATAAGCGTCCAAAGCAGAACTATACTGCGCTTGGGCAGCACCCAAAAGATCAGGAGTTTCAGCCCTACCGGCCTGTGCAAAGGACGGGAACTCAGGCATAGAAACTTGCTGGCCTGAAAGCAGAGCGTTCATCTCATTCAGAGACATACCGCGCTGCTGGGCTTGTTCAGCAATAGCCTGCTGACGCAACTGGTTCATGGCATCAGAATACTGCTGACCCAAACCATACTGCTGCCCCATAGCCTGATTCATAGCCTGCTGGCGGGCAATATCCATAGAACCGGCCTGTGCAAGAGCCTGATTCTGGAAGCCACCCTGACTAATGGCCTCGTTAATAGCCTGCTGGCGAGCCTGAAGAGAACTTCCATACTGACGCGCGGCTTCCTGACCAGCAACGTCAAAGGCATTATATCTTTCAGCAGCCTGCTGCATTGCAAGGTTCTGCAAAGCACGATCATACGCAGCCGTACCCTGCTTAAAGCCCTGGTTTGAAAGCTGAGTCTCAAGCTGCTGGCGAGAATAATCCTGTTGCGGCTGCATACGCTCAATCAAAGACTGAGCAATTCTGTCACGATACGACGTATCGTAAGAAGGCAGTTCCGGCGCATTGCCGAAATTATACGCAGTTGCAAGACCAGGGGAATAATCAGCAATGTCGGTCTGAAGCTGGCCGGGGGCAGTCGGAGCAGTCATTCCGGGAAGGTTCTGCCAATCAAACGGTTTGCTATACGCCTCTCCGACGCGCTGCATAAAGCCGGAAGCAAGGTTGCTACGCCCCTGCTGCGTGGCAATCTGAGAGTTAAGAGCGTTCTGCAACTCAGGCGTAAGGCTGACGTTCTGCTGCCATTGAGTAACTTGCTGCCCAGTAGCAGGATCAATAATTGCAGATGTGTCCCAAGTCTGAGCGCCCCACGGCGTATAGACTTCTGGCCGGTTGGCAAAGTTCTGCGTGATTACGTTCTCACGCGAAGCAGCAGCCTGCTCTTTTGCCGCGCCTGTATAATCTGGAGGTGCCGGAACTGCTTTACTACCCATTTTACTTCTCCAAATACCTGCAATCTTCTCGTTTCATTGATAGGATATACAAAGAACCGTCCGGGTGTGCATCTTGTATATTTGCTATCTCTTTGAAACCAATATGCTTATCAAACTTTAGCGCCTTTACATTCCCGGAAGGCACTATTCCAAATAAAACTTTCAACTTGGCAGTATTAAAAGCGTAATCAAAAACGCACCTAATAAACTGCCTCGTTACCCAATTTCCTTCCCCGGCTATGTGAAGCTGACACGAAGCTCCGTTCCAGCCATCAAAACCAACAACCCCTAAAATCTTCCCATCGTCTGTTATGTTAGCCAAACATCTAAGATTTCTTGTAGGCGCGTAATCTATCTTCCCACATAGCCACGCGCCTAAAACATCATGCGGGCCAAAAACTATCAAAAAAACTCCTATTATATCTGTGTCTGAACCCACATATCTAAATATGGGTCGTAATACTCAGAGTACTGCGGCTGACCATCGTATGGCGCTTCAACTGGGCTTGCAAACTGCGTTTCCGTGGCAGGCTGCAAAACAGGTTCCGGCGCTGCGTAAGAAGCAAAGTTGTCTTGCTGCGGTACTTCTGTCTGTGTCCACATATCTAAATACGGGTCATAATACTCAGAATATTGAGGCTGGTAATCGTAAACTGGCTCAGAAGGTTGAGTAATTTGCTGCGGCTGTTCAGCCGGAGTGGGAGCAACAAAAGCAGGCTCTTGGTAAGGCTGGGCTGGCTGCTCTACAGACTGGTACTGCGGCTGATAAACAGGGGTAGGTTCTGGAGCAGCAGACGGGACTTCAACCTGGTTCCACATATCAGTGTATGGATCGTATTCTTCACGATACTCAGGCTGAGTGTAGTCAACCGCAGGAGAAACATAAGGCTCTGAAGGCGCTGAAGGCGCTGATGGCTCTGATGATGCTATCGGCGCTGTCGTAGCTGAAGCGACAGGCTGAACTTCTTTCTGAACCCACGAATCAGAAACAGGATCGTATTCTTCGTAATAATCAGGGGGAGTGTAATTTGGGTCAGCAGGAGGATTTACAAGAGGCTTATCAGACGGATAAAGCGGCTCAGAAGGTGCGGGTGTATCTTCACCGTAATAAGGAACCTCTACGTCAATCCACTGGTCAGTATCTCTGTCATACTGACTTTCAGTTCTATACTTAGGAATAAATTTGTCTTGCAGCTTTTTCTGCGTTGCGGCTGACTTTTCAGCCCTAGCAGCCTTTATTGCGTTAATAGAACTGCCAGCGCCAGGCTGCGGTACTGCTGGAGCAGTAAAGTTAATAGGAGCGCCAACATTACGCGCCCACGGCGTAGCAACAGACATAAAAGAACTTGCAGCCGTCTTAGGAGTTGACGGAGTAGCAGCACGAAGCGAAGCAATTAACGCAGAACCGTTAGCCATTACATAATTCCGCCCATTTCACCCATGACATGGTAGCTGCTAAATGTAGTGGTGCCACCAAGACCACGAACCCTCATTCTCAGTGATCCGTAATAACCAAGACCAAATACACCAGTCCAAATTTCGTAAGTATTACTGGCGCTAGACCAGCGGCCCAAGTTCCAACTGTCAACATCCCATTCTGAATTTGGGTCAGAATTAAAAGAAGGAGAACCGGCAACGCCTTGTGTCGAATACTGAGTGTTAATCCTTAGCTTAAAGCTAGGAGGCTGGCGCGTGACAAAAACAGGTCGAGCCATGACAAACTTTTTAAGGTTTCCAGGAGCGTCATAGGCATTAAACGCAGTTTGTATTTCGCCTTGTACGGCCTGCCCTAAAGTACCGTCTATGCTTACCTGATCTAATTCACCGTAAAGTCCGCGAGCAATTCTGTTGTCATCAGTGGCAAAGTAAAATTCACCGCCAAACAAACAGCACGAAACAATCGGCATATTGTCAAAGGTACACCAGGAGCCTGTGCTGACATTCATGCAGAACTGTTCATAAGCAGAACCCTGCGGGGGCAGCTTAATCATCAGTATTTCGCTGCTGGTAATAATACGAAGATCAAACGAAGGATTGTGCTTTAGTTCAGTAATAAGCGGAGAAAGAACAGACTGAACCTTAGAGGACGGACCCTGCGACAGATCAGCGGAAAACTGACCATTAACCAGCTTTGAAATCGGGACAAGGCCGAGTTCAGAAATAAGCATTACATCGCCGCCATAAGCGGCTGAAATGTTGCCGTAGTCAGGAACAGGGCCAACATACCAAACGCCGCGCAGCGAGAACTTGTCCGGGTCTGTAGGGTCAGTGCCCTGCCAAACACCCAAGTCACCTTCGCTACCTACAACAACTAGGTAATCGTCAACGCCAATACCGGCGTCCATAGTCCAGTTAATTAACGACCTGATATAGCCGCCATTACGCAACAGAGAACCCATTTCAAACTGAACGGCGGTCCCCGTAATAGCGTCAATGGTGTCCAAATAATAAACGCTTGAACTATCAGCAATTGTAAACCAAACGCGGTTCTTCCAGACCATCACGGTTTCTGGATCGCTTGGAAGACCAGTTATAGATTGCTGAGTCCAAGTTGAACCGTCATACGTCCAGTAACCAGCGCCCGGCGAAACAGCCAAAAGGAAATTACCGGCGCTAGTAGAAAACTGCGTAGTAACCCAATGATCTTCTGTTGACCCAGTAGATGCTTGAGAAACGACAGGAGGGTCTTGTGTAACGTCCCAAATGTCTCCGCCGCTTGCAGCAAACAATTTGCCATTAACAACGTCAGGAACATTATACGAAAACAGAGAAACAATAGGGTCTTCGAGAAGAACAGAAGTCGTGTATTGCCAGCCTGGGCGCAACTGAGTGCCAGTACGCTTCGGAATAAAATTCTTCAAAATAAGCGCGTCTTGCGGAGGCATTTCCGCAATTGAATCACGAAAGTTCAACCCGCCAACAGGCGCAGGAGAAACACGCAACTGCGACACTTGCGCGGCTGCTGACTTCTTCGGAACCTTAAATGGACGCGGCTGAATCAGGGGCATTATCAGGCACCACCAAAACCAGTGTCAGGAGTATTGCTGAGAGGCTGGATATACGGGAACCTGTAAGCCCGCGTCATTGTAAGAACCGGAGCGCCCTTTTCCTGACCCCAACGGTTATCCAGATTGATCTGGAAATCACGCATAGCGCCGCTGGAATCCAAGCCCTTCATCTCAAGCCACTTGGCGCGAGCGTACAAGGTGACAAGGTAGGAATCCAAAAGAATGGTGTCGCCATTCTTTGTGGCCCTGTTCTTGTAAAGATCAGGATTGTCCTGATCGCGTACCCACGCGGCAGACTGGTAGAAAAACACCAAATCCTGCGGAGAAGTCGGAGGCGACAAAATATAAATCTTGTTGTCTCGAACTTGCCAATAAAACGAAAGCGTCGGCAGAACCTGGCGAACCAGCAACTGCTGCCACATCTGCGGAGAAATGGGGCCAATGGCGGGCCACTGGTTTGTGCTGTTCCACTGGGTCTGGTCAACCCAGTCGTAAAAATCTTCCGGCAGATTAAAAGCCTTCTGGCTCTGACCAGCGGAATCAGCCTCAATGCTAATCGTGTATGGCTTAGTGAGTTCCTGCCAGTCATACAGAGAAATCAGATCAAGACCAGCCATATTGACTGCTTGAATCATCTGCTGAACTGACGGGTCCGTATCACCGGCAGGATCACTGGGTATCTGATAGCTCACCATAGACGCGAGGTTTTGAACAATCGCGCTAAGAGTAGAGTCGTTAATAATCTGGTAAGCCATCAGTGCAACCCTTAATCGCTAGAAGAATCCTTGCCGCCCTTGCGATTCATCATCTTTGTCAACGCTTCAATCTGGGCCTGCATTTCTTCAATCTTAGCATCACGTTCCTTCAGTTCCTCGTTCATCTTTTCAATCGGGGCATTACCCTTGGCAATATCAAGGAACGCAATAGCGCCACGCTTGTCTTCCTGAAATCCAAAGAACTTCTGTCCCAGATTGTCGTTGGCACTGGCAAGCTGCTCAACAGTATGAATGTTAAAGAACTTGTATTCCTCAACCTTAGCCGGTGTCATCTTAGGCAAAGATGAAATCGGAGTACCTTCAACGACATTACCAGCGCCAGCTTTCCACTTGGCGTACTTATCGGCAAATCTACGCTCTGAAATGTTGTCAACCGGCTTTTCAACAATGCTCAACTTGTCGCCAGGAACAATAATGCGGATATAGTCCATTTCCTTGTAAATGGCGCGTCCAGCTAGATTGCTTTCTCCAGGCTGCATGACAGGTTTACGAAAGAACTGCACAAACAACTTTTCGTCACCAACAAAACGGCTATCGTCAAGACCGGGAGCGTCAGCAACGTTTGACCAATCAGTAGGAGCAGTGGCGGAGTTAATCATTTTTTTTCCTTCTTTGGTTATAAAAAACTAAGTGCCGGGTTTCCCCGGCACTCAGCCTACTCGTTAGTTTCGATCTTCAAATCAGTACCGGGCGAACCGCCAATGCGCGACCCGCCGATGCTGGACCCATCCGCGCCGGTCTTTCCGATACCTTCGCAAACGGCACCAGTGTCCTGTGAGGCATTGGTGTCAACAACAGCGGGGTAAGCGGCAGAAACGGCAGAACTATAAGTAGCAGCCATATTTCACCTTTCAAAAAAAGCCTTGGTGAGCAGGGGTTCACCTACCCACCAAGGCAAGTGAACCCCCACCACAGGGACAATTAGTTCTGGATACGGCCCTGGAACTGGGCACCAGAACAAGTCAGGTTGCCAGCCCAAGCCAGAATCTGAACTTCAGCATCCTGGTTGATGGCATAACGGCGGTTCGGGCTGAGAGCCACCATGTTCCGGTCCTTGTGGGGACGCAGGAACAGATACTTGGTGTTCAGCATGAAGCCGGTGCTGGCCGGGCAGTAACCACCAATGCCGCCGTCAAGAACAACGTCAGCATCCATGAACTTGATGGTCGGGAAGCCCAGATCGCCCGTCTTGGGGTCGGTAAAGCGCTGCTGCGCCTGAAGCGAACCCATGAAGTACGACCAGTAGGTGTTGTCCAGAACAACCATGTCCGGACGATCAGCACCGCGAACCAGCGACGACCACAGCTTGTTCAGGGCACCCTGAATGGTGGTCGAGGACGGGGTAACGGACTGGGCGCTGAAGTCATACAGACCGGAACGCCAGAACGACCAGGTGGCACGATCAATGCCGCCGTAGGTGCCGGTGGTCGGGTCGGACGGGACAGCGGCGTCGAGGCCGGTCACTTCCTTACCGCCAGCGCCCGTGCCGTCGCTATAGACGGACTCGGCCAGCTTATTCGCCATCGTGCTTTCAGCCACGTTGATACGGGCTTCCAGAAGGTCGATGAACTGCTCCTTACCAGCGTTCTGGAGCATTTCCAGACCAGACATGATGACCGGGCAGGCAAGCTGCTTGATGTTGAACTCAGCCGCGCTGATAACGTCAGCAGCCGCAACCGGCAGCAGATCGTAACCGCTGTAGAAGCCAGCATTGCCATTCTGCTGGAACGACAGTTCCTGAAGGATGACGTTACCGCCGCCGAACGGCTTGACGTTGCCGCGCTGATTCAGCTTGGCAAGCAGAGCGTTGTTCTTCGTGACGTTATCGGCAATCTGCCGAGTGCGCGACTGAATGGTAGTCGCAATGATGTCCGTAACGGACGTATTCGCAAAAGCCATTTAATTCTCCATGATCGTTGTGCCAAAATTGGCGTTAAACACATCGCAAAATTGCAAGCGCGATATGGCTCGATCATGTTCCGCGCAAAGCGCGGATGGCATTTGGGCCAACGTAAGCCGAATGAGTCAAACTTCCGGCTAAACCGCTGCGTCCTTGCTAATTGTGCTTACTTTTCAAATAGTTATAACAATGAAACTTTATGTCTCGGCGTTCCAGAGGATGATGCCTAAACAAAAAGTCTTTGTTAAAACAATTGGTTAGCAAACTACAACAAACAAGCTGTTGTTAGCCTGTCACACCCAGACAAACAACAGCTATGTTTACCACTAACGAGAGTGTGATGCAATCGCCGCTTCAATCGCAGAGCGAATGTCCGTTGCCTGCGCCTGCGGAGCAGCCAGCGAAGGACCGCCACTGACGCTGACCGCCGCCGACTTGGCCTTCCGAGCCGCACCACTCAACTGCTGCGCCCCACGGGCCTTAGAACGCTGCTCAAGGACAACCCGAACCCTAGGGTTGGCAATGCAAGCCTGCCGGTAAGCATCCTGTAAGGAAATTTCCCGACCCCTACGCTGGGCAACCTCCATCAGATCAGCCATATCCTCCCGCACGTCCTCGGCAAACTCAGCGTTTGACAGGAACCCCTCAACCTCTGACTGAGCCTCCTGCATCGTCCGCTGCTGCTGTTGAGCCTGGGCCTGCTGGAACTGGCTCATAAACTGCTGTACCGGGGCAAGCTGCTGCTGAACCGCTTGCTGCACCGCAGCAACATTAGCGTCCTGTTCCGGCACCTGACCAATAAGCGCAGAATCAAGCTGCTCAATAAAGTTCCGGCCAAACCGGCCAACGCCATACTGCTTCACAATGCCAGCAATCAAATTGGCAATGTCCGGAGCAGTACCAGTCCGAAGCCTAGCAGCCGTGGACATGACATTGTTGATCGCCTGCGCGTGATTGCTGTTTTCAGCCTTAATAAACATTTCATAAGGCTGCATGACGCGAGTAATCTCGTCAGCATACTTGCGCGTTTCAGCAGTTTCCTTAAGAGTGCTTTGAACCTCACGCTCACGGCGGGCAATCTCAGCCCGTACAACATGAGGCAGCTTTTCCCAATGCTCACGAATCTCAGGCTTCCAAGAAACAGGAGCCTTTTCCGTGCTTTTGGGCGCAGCCTTGGGGCCAGGCTTGATAGCGTCCAGCTTCTTTTCTTTTACATCCGGCTTTTCAGCCAAAACAGGTTCTTCAGTCTCACTTTCTTCTTTTTCTGAAACACCCTCAAAATCAAATGTCGGTTCATCATTGTTTGAAGAAATTTCAGCCTTAACAGGAGCAACAGAAGGCTCACTGACAGGCTCAGATTGCGGCGAAGATTGAGAAATTTCTTCTTCTTTTGGAATCGCCGCTTCAATTGCTTCACGAATGGAAACAGATGTGGTGGTGGTGTCTGACATTTTATTTATTCTCCAACCTTTTAATTACGTTCAAAATGTCAGCGCGTGTAATGGTGCCGCCGCGCTGAAAATACTGTTCTCGCGCCTCTTTAGCCTTAGCCCAAGACGACGAATAATCATCAGCCGTCGTAAGACCATGCTTTTTCATATACTCACGATGCTTGGTTCTACTGCCAATGTCCGTTCCGTCAGTGGCACGAAGACCGTCATAGTGAGAATCACTAATATATTTCGTAGATTTAGACGAAGGCGGCTCTTTGACGACTTCAACAAGTTTCATTGTCTTTTTATCAAGACGATATGTTTTTTTCATTTTTACCTCTTGCGAAGCGCTTTAGCTTGCATTGCCTGTTTCAGCATCTTCGTGCCAGTGTCGGCAGCATTGTATTCCTTAGCTACCTTTGACGGGACTCCAACGCGCTTTGCAAACGCAGGATCATGCGCCGCAGCAGCCATAAGCCTGGCTTGAGCCTTTGACTTACTCGGCATCTTTCACAACACGAATGTTCTTTTTAGCAGCGCGTTCTTCCGCGCTTTCGTATTCAGAACTTTCGCCCTCTTCGTCCATGCCTTCTTCAGCATAATCTTCTTCCATGCCAATTTCGCCCATGTCCGGTTCTTCGTAATGATCCGGCATACGCCCAAGCTGGCGAAGTATCTCAGCGTAAATCTGCATCTTTGCCTTCATAATTTCCTCCATCAATTTGTAAAGATTCCAACAGCAAGAACTTCCGCTTCAGAGGAAGTTGTAATTGAAAAACCACCGTCCTGCGAAACCATGTTGAGTTCCAAATTGTAAACACCACGGGAAACGCCAGACGGGACAAGCAAATGCTCAAACTCTCCATCGCCAATTGTTATATTGGCGCTGTTGTTTGTAGTCAGAGTAACAACAACACGGTGCAAATAATCACCAACCTGACCTTCCGCACCAAGCGGATATTCAGTTTCGTTTGCCGCTACATGAACGTACTGAAACCGATACGGAATTGGCACACCACTCATGGCACTACCTCACAATCGGCGGAAGATTAGGATTAGGCTGCATGGCAGCGCGAGCCATCTGATTTAGCTGCAAAATCTTAGACTGCGTATCAACCTGAGTCTCCATCGCGTTGGCTTCGCGCTCCTTGGCCTTCGCCATATCAGCAGCCGTCTTGGCCTGCTGGTCAGGCGACGGTCCCTGAGGCGCGTTCTGAGAAGCAATCTGGGCCTGACTAATAGCCTGATCCAGAACACCCTCAATGTCAGCCGTGACACGGAACTTGGCAACGCTCCACTGAAGCAACTTCAGAAGGTACGGAGCAGCGCCAGGAATCGACTGAGCCATAGGCGCAACTTGGCTGATAAAAGCCCCCAGACCCTGCATGAACTGAACCGCTGCATCGCGCTCCGCAGCCCAGTCCATAGCCGCCATGCTGTCTGCTTCAATGTTGATACGATATTCCGCAAGGTTTTCATCCTTCAGCAACTGAATTGCTGGCTGCGCGTACTGAGCATCAACAGTACGCAAAATGTTGGAACGAGTGGCAATAGTCTCAGGCTGCCAATGCTTGCTGATAATCTCAGCCTTAATACGCAGAAGCTCAGTAATCCACTCAGCAATGTAAAACTGATTCAACTGAACGCGCGTAGAACCAAACTGCGCCTTAATCTGCTGCGCCGTGGCAGTCTCAGTGGCACGGCTGGAACCACGCATAATGTCAGAAATGCCGAGAACTTCATAAATCTGCTGCGTCTTGTCAGCACGGTACATACGCAACTGATTGATCGCGTTCACGACCATATCAATCGGAACCCAATCAACCTTGCCCTTAATGCCGCCAGACTCAGCAAACATCGCCCAGTTATCAACCGGGATAAGCTGGTTCTCAGCCGCTTGGCTAAACAAACGCTGAATACCATCGTGATTACGATCATAAACGCCAATAACCTTGGCCGCACGGGTCAGCCAGGTAATGCGCGTGTTGATCTCGTCCAGTTCGTTAAACTGATCCTGAGCAAAAATGAAATCAGCACGGCCCATGAAATTGCTGCTGGTCACATTGGCGACCATCGGCTTGGGGCACGGGAAGAACTGATCCAACTGCAACGGATCGTCCTTCACATCCAAAATCACATCGCAATTCTTGGCGTACCAATAAACCTTCTTGTCCGTCTTCGACCAAATCTCATAGACTTCCGCTTTCGACCACGGATCATGCTTGGGAGTCTGGTCGTTGGCGTCATGGCTGACACGCGACGACAAAGGAACAATCTTGCCAATCTCCTCGCCAAACCGCGCAATCAACTGATCGCGCGTCATGTAAACCCGGCGAGCAACCCAACGCACTTCGCTCCAAACACGCGCGGGCGAATAAAAGAAATCCTTCCAGTAAATGTAATCTACCGGCGCATCCTCATTCACAATGCGCTCATAAGTCTGCTCAGGAGCAATAACTTCGCCCGTAATCGGATCAGTCTGCTCAGGGATAACGTCCGTCTGCGTTTCAACCTCATAACGCATCCAGCACTGACCCATGCCGACAACAATCCAATCCTCAATGCTCTGCCGAATGGCAGCATCCCAGTTGGAAACATTGTCGTCAAACGAACGGTTCAACAGCCGCTGCATAATCACACCAGCAACGCGAGCCTCGTCATCGTCAGCGTCCAAAAACGAACGAGCCACCGATGCTTTCGGTGGCCGCGCATACAGCATGGACATCAGAACCTTGGTGGACGACCAGAAAAGATTTACACGGCTCTCCTCAACGTGCCACTCGTCACGCTTGTCCAGATAACGCCGCGTGATCTTGTCGCCATCCTCCTGGAACTTCAAAAGTTCCTTCTTGGAAGCCTCAATCTCAGTACCCCAGCGCGACGCCAAACCAGACGGCGTATTGGAAAAATCCGACGATGACTCAATCCTGTTCTGATCTTCCATTCTAGCCAATCCTGTTTATCGCCTGCGGCGCACAATCCCAAACATCATCCAAGCTAAACGAATACGAAGCCCCGGCTGAAACCTTCTTCTTAACCTCAAACCCAGAACTTACCCCAGAAACCTTCTTCGTACTCAAAGCCATATACCTAAACGCATCAGCAGCATGACTGTGCTGATCGTGCTTGGGACGGCTGCGGTACATCTGCGTCCGCTCATCCCACTCACGCATATACCCACGAAGATGCTCTATGCCGTCATAGGTAGCACCCTCGTCAAACCAGCACTTCGGCAACACCAAACGCGCCGCCTCAATGCCGTCCTGCAAACTCATCTCCGGCACAATCCGAGGCGTAATCCCCGCTGCCAGAAACTGCTCCATAATGCTCATGCCAGTCTGCAAAGACTTAGCCTTGGCATCATGCGGCAAAAACACATTCCCAACCTGGTAAGGCCGGGACTTAATCCAATCAATGTAATGGCCTATCGCCTGACCGTCCGCCTCATAAAAATCAACTACACGGTACCCATCAGGCGTCGTCTGCCATCCCCACCAACTGCAACTATCCGTATAACCCAAATCAGCCGCCAAATCCACGGGGAAGCCTTTGTCAACCCCAAAAGCACCAACCCGACCCGCAGAATACGCCTCGCCCAAAGCCTTGGCGTAATACGCCCCAGGAATAGCCGCATCAAAGCTAATCTCATATTCCGTAAGATAACTCTCCTCCGTCATCTGAGCCCGCGCATCGCGCAACTCATCAGGATGCAAAATATTCGTCTTACTGGCCGGTAACTCCAACAACAAATGCGTCTTAGGGTTTAACCGAGCCTCCTCCCGCATCTGCCAGAAAAAGTTCTTACCCGCCGGAGTACCAGCAAATATCGCCCAACCCATCCGGTCCGATAACGCCGGGCGCAGCACCGAATACCACGCGCTGGGCCGGATCATCCCAACCTCGTCCAGCACCACCCCATCAAAATACATACCGCGCAACGCATCAGGATTGTCCGCACCAGCAACGTAAATCCGACTCTGGTTCCCGTGACCGTTGTTAATCGTTATGTGCAACTCACTCTCATTCGGCGGCTTCGCCCAAAGAGGTCTGCTCAAATCCTTCAAATACGACCACGCAACCTTCTTCGCCTGGTCCCGAAACGGAGCCAAATACGCAAACTGCGGACTCGGCAACGCACACTCCAGCGCCCCAATCAACAAATCCGCACACATCGCAACCGTCTTGCCACAACGCCGATGTGCCACAACAACAGCCCAACGCGCATCGCGCTTGTGCAATGGCAAAAATACGTCGCGGGGAAGGTAACTGTTTATGTCCATTGAAAAAAAACCAAAAATCGAAACGGGAGATGGAAGGGGGGGTACCTAATCATTGCCTGCCCCCCACCCCCCGCGAAATAGGGGGGTAGGGGGTCGAATCCTGCCCGGCGCGGCGCGACAACGGGTTAGTAACCCGTTATCAGTCTACACTTTCCTCAGTAACATCAATGACTTGCGTTTCGTGCTCAGCATTTTGTGCCGTAATTGTGCCGTGACTGCCCGGCACTATCTGCCCCACCCCCCTGCCTGCACCCAACCAAGCAAGATTAACCGTGATGTTGGGCGCGCCTTCCTGCACCGACGGCGTGATGCAGCGGCCGATCAGCTGGGCGAATATCTGGCGGTCCTGTATGCCGCCCTGGGCGCGGTCGATAAGCCAGCCAGACAGGCCCTCAGGGTGGCAAGCGCCCTCTTTCGTGGCGCGCTCAATAGCCTTGCGAATGCTCACAACGCCTTTGGGCGAGCGGGGCGTATTAGGGCCTGGCGGGCGCATTGCGCTTTGAGGGGCTATTTGACCGCCCCTGACCGAGACGGGGCTGTGCGAGGCTCCCTGTGCCTCTGGCGCGGCCTCTGCCGCCAACTCACCCGCTTGCGCTGTCATCTCACGCAACATAGTTGCGCGGCGCTATCCTGTCAATTTACGCAGCCGAGCAGGACGGACAATCGAAAATACCCCCCGCCTAACCCGCAATATTTTCGACAACAGCCATTTTGCATTTTCCGCGCGGTGTCGGGCGCGGTGCGTGTTCCCCCCTATAGGGGGGGGGAACACACGCACCACCTTGTGCCGTTTGACATATCACTCACGCACCGCTTTGCATCACAGGCAATGAAATCAATCACTTAGCTTTGCAACGCCGGACACCGCTTTGCACCAAAGCGGTGCAAACGCTGTGCACCGCTAAAATCGTGCTGCAAGGCAACAATTCCATCTTATCCATATTTATCAGGCATTACTCGCGTTTTTGCCCGTTGCACCGCTACGCACCGCTTTGCATCACAGCCTTTACTTTCAAGGCACTAGCTATGCAACAGAGCCATTTTT
>JAAOEI010000533.1_pt1 | contig 14543 bp, 18 predicted proteins | sample 7059261 | NCBI WGS metagenome assembly JAAOEI01 (sample SAMN14008812, study PRJNA610033) | viral metagenome | isolation source: viral particles filtered from seawater | place: China: Hangzhou Bay, Yangshan Deep Water Harbour | collected 2017-10-31
GGAAATTAAAGAGTTTATGCCAATCGTAACCCATGGTGACCGTTGAACTTAAGCGGCGGGACGCTCGGCCCCTTGAGACCGTTGCAAAATGAAACCCCCGGTTCGTTTCATGGCCAATGACGCCGAGCAGTCCAGCCGATCCGTGGACGCGGAACGTTTCACGCGCACCGAACGCGCGAACGCGGTCCGTCTCAAGTTCGGGGTCACGGCCAAGACCCTGTCTGAATGGTGTCAGTCTGGGTGCCCCTACGATAGGGTCGGGAATCGTCACCTTTATAATTTCGACGAGGTGGCCGAATGGATGGCGCAGAACGGGCGGACCGGTAAGGCCGGCGGCCACCGCGTGCCAAAGGGTCAGACCGGCCTGCAAGACGAGTTTCTGCGCGTGCGGATCCGCCAGGCCGAGGAGCGGGTCCGGGCTCTTGAGCTAAAGCATGCTCGAGAGCTCGAGAAGCTCCTATCTCGCGAGGAAGTCGAGCGCGGCCGACTTGACAGAATCACTTACGTCCGGGCCAAGCTCCTGGCTGGGCCGGCGTTTCTGTTCCCGGACGACGTGGAAAATCAGACGCGTTTGCGCGAGTGGGTACACGACGTGCTAAAGGAGTTCGCCGGTGAGTAAGTTTGAGAGGGCGGCGCTTGCAGTTTCACCCGCGTGGTGGAATAGAGACTCTGAGTAACCCTTTCACGCCAGTAGAGCGCGACGCTTGGGCGCCGCCCGAGCAACTGACGACAGCCGAATGGGCCGACAAGTACCGAGTCCTCGGGCCCCGCGTGGCCGCCGAGCCTGGCCCCTATCGTACTGATCGGGCACCCTACTGTCGCGGGATCATGGAGGCGCTCAGCGACAGCGAGCACACTGAAGTCGCTGTGATGAAGTGCGTCCAATGCGGCGGGAGTGAACTTGGCCGCAACTGGATCGGCCGGTGTGCTGACATAGATCCCGGCCCCGTGATGATCGTCTTTCCGGGCGAGCAGGCCGCTAAGGAGAACATAGACGAGCGCATCCTCCCCATGTTCCAGGACTCGCCGCGGCTCCGCCGGTTGACCACGGGGCGGCCCTGGGACATGAAACGCGGCCAGGTCTACCTTCGCAGTTGTACCATCTATATCGGCTGGTCCGGCAGCCCTCAGGCGCTGGCCTCGCGTCCGATTCGCTACCTGCTCCTCGACGAGGTGGATAAATATCGGGCCTACCAAGGCAAAGAGGCCGACCCGATCAGCCTGGCCAAAGACCGCACGTTGACCTTCCAGAGCCGGCGCAAGGTCTATATAGTCTCCACGCCGACCCTGCCGACGGGGCCAATCGCGCAAGCGTTTGACGCCGCCGGCGACCGCCGATATTGGCACGTCCCTTGCGCGCATTGTGGTCACGCGGCCAAGCCAGATTGGGCCAACGTCACCTGGACAGATCGCGACATGGATGACGAGGATGCTCTGGCCCGTATCCGCGGGGAACTTGAGACTGGCGCTGTCGTCCCTGTATATGAGTGCCCGAGCTGTTCCGAGGCCATGGATCCGAAGGTGTGGGCGGCTCAGTCGGCCAAAGGTCAGTGGGTCAGCGAGGGTTGCGAGCCGGGCGAGCACCCGCGTAGTGAGTCGGTTGCGTTCCACGTCTCCGGCCTGATATCCCCTTGGATTGGCCTGCAGCGCCTCGCGGTGGAGTTCGCGACCGCGAAGCTCAAGGGCCTGGCCGAGCTTCAGAACTTTTTCAACGCCTTTTTGGGGATCCCTTTTTGGGACGAGAGCGTGCACGGCGATCATCAAACGAGCGTGGGGACGGCAACGGTGTGGCGCAAGGCCGCCGCGGGACATAAGCTCGGTGTCGTGCCCGAGTGGGCGACTACCGTCCTCGCGGGGGCGGACACCGGGAAGTACGGCCATCAGTATGTGGTCAGGGCCTACGGCGAAGGCTACCAGTCGCGTCTGTTGGACTATGGTACGACGCGGACGTCAGAAGAGCTATACGAGCGGGTTTTTCGTGCTTGGCCGCAGGAGGGCAGCGCCCGCACCTTCCGCGTGCGCCGGCTATGTGTCGACTCCGGCGGTGGGAGTTCGGCCGCAGCTCGCGACGCCAGCCGAACTGACGAGGTATACCGCTGGTGCAAGACGGATCCGGCCCACCTATACCCGGTCAAGGGTTTCGGCGGCTCGGGCATCTCCAGTCAGCCTGTAATCACCCACTCGAGGACGTATCACCCGCCAGGCGAGGGTCGCAAGCCCTACGATGTCATGCTGAGTGTGGTTGACACTGAGTATTTTAAAGACCTGTTGGCGTCTCAGATCAACTCAGAGGATGACGAGCTCTGGCAGCTCTGCGCGGGAGTGTCTCGGGATTACGTCTTGCAGATGGCCAGCGAAAAAAAGATTCTGGTTGAGCGGCGGATCAAACAGGGTCAGTCTAAAGACATTTGGCGGTGGGTGCCACGCGCGGCCGGTGCCGCTAATCACTTCTGGGACGCCGAAAATTACGCTCTCGTGGCCGCTTACATGTTGGACATGGACAGGCCGCGGGCGCCGGCAGAGGCAACTAGGTATCAGCGAGCCCCAAAACGTGAGGGCGGAGGGAATTCATGGCAGATCGGGAGATAGGTATGGCGAATGAGTGTCCGTACAAGCACCCAGCCTACGTTTCGGCGTGGAATGGCGGGGTAAAGGCGAGACATCAGGGCATAAAGCGGGGAAGTTGCCCGCATTCTAGGCGTCTGAGCGGTGCTTGGACGGCGGGTTGGGACTCCGTGGACCTGGAATTCCACGAGGTTTCTGACGTGGTGACGCGAAAATCCCACCCCACCTATTTCTGGCCGGAGGATCGCGACATGCCGACCACCTACATTCCGGCGCGCATGCGGCTTGGGTGCCCCCGCTGCAAGCGCGTGCTCCGCGATAACTCCGGCCAAGCTGTCCACTGCCGCGGTATGCACGCCGGCACAGCGTACTTCGGCTGCTACGTTTGTTCCCATCGGTGGAGCATGCCGACGGCATGATGGATCAGCTGCTATAGCTCCTGGAGCGCAGGCATGGCGACTGCTCCCGGTTCCGGTTTCGCCGCGGGCGTGAGCCGGACCTGTGCTCGACGTGCGGACTACTCAAGCGTATACGCGTATTAGTAGGCCCGACAGTGGCTTACGAAAAATAATTTTCACCCTTGCGCCCCACCCTGAATACGGTATACTGTTATTCATAAGAGACAACCTTAACCGCCTGGGAGGGCAACATGTTTCACCTAACCAACACTCACAAAATCATTCTTAACCACTTCATTACCCCCCAAAACTCCTTCTCCATTTTCGAGCTTCACTCCAACACCCGGGCGCTCACCCGTGCCTTCAACCTTCTTTTCTCCCTCGGCTACATCGAGGACACCACCGAATCCACTAACACCAACCCCAGCCCCATTACCAACCTCATTCTCTCCCCCTGCGGGCGCGCCCTTCTCCAGGGGGTGGCCTAAGGTGGACACTCCCACGCCCTACATGCAGGGCAAGAAGACGGCTCAAGACGCGCAGGCTGAAGGTATTGGCCGAACCTACGCGACGATTGACCTGGCGCAGTACGTGCTCGGCCACAGAGCGACCATGCGCCAGATTCGCGCGTTCCAAGACGGCTACTCGAGTGTCTTCCATGGCCGCTCGTGATATCGAGATCCGCGTACCCGTTGGGCACCCCGGGATTGCGATTCGGGATTCCCAAGGCGAACTCCGCGGCCGGATTGACCTGACGACGCCGACAGAGCCGCGGGACTGGGAGCACGAGCTCCGCTGCGCCAGGGCGGCCCACGCGTCCGCGGACATGATGCGCGCTGTCCTGCGCGAACTCCAATCCCAGGAGCGCAAGCCGGACCATTGCGTTAAGCCGGCCCAGCGCGCAGCGGCCTACGCCGCAGGATTGGAGGCGGGGTTGTCTGGTGAATCCCGGGTGATCGGCCGCGACTCCCAGCACAACATCTCGGGGTCGGTCGTTGCGCCGGAGCACAAGCTGTCCGGCCCGTCTTACCAGCGCGGGTGGGAACTTGGCCGGGCGATCTGGGCTGCGGTCTCAATGGCCGAAACTGGTGTTGACCCAAGGCGTGTGAGTGCAACGGCTTAGAAAAATCTTGGTTTTGCCCTTGCACTCCACCTTGGATAGTGTATACTGCTATTCATAAGGGAGACGACATGAGCAAGCAGAAGCGAATTCAGTGGAGCAAGATTAAGGGAGACGACATGAACGCAGCAGAATGGTTCGCCCGCACGAGCTTCCACGAGACCAAGACCGCGGCCAAGGCGGCGGTCACGTGGGATGCCTGCTGGGATTCGTGGGACGCCGAGCAAGGCCGCTGGCGCCATTGGGCTCGGAAGGGCTCGCAGATCGTCGAAACTGACGAGATTGGAGTGGAACTTTAATGAAGGCGTGGAAGATGACACTCGTTCGCATGCGCACCAAGCCCAGTCACTGGGTGGATCTTCGAGATTGCCCAGTCTCCCTAGATCCCAGTCAAGTGACCCGTTGGGGTACTCACCGAGTTGACGGGCGCAATGGGGCCAGAATCCATGGCGAGTTCATGGACGGGACTCGCGTAGCCGTCTACTTGAGCGACGCGACAGGTGAAGACCGGAAGTTTCTTAAGGCTCTTCGCAAGCAGCTCCCAACTGCAACCCACCGAAATCCAGTAAAATGGCGGGTAGATGCCCAAGAAACGACGTAAGAAGACCCGCGGCGGCGCCCGGCCCGGTTCAGGGCGCCCAGCCTTCCCAGATGGCGAAGCCCGCACGCACGCGGTGCTAGTCCGCCTGAATGACGCCGAGATCAAGACCCTAGACACCTACGCCGAGCGGCATGGCTACAGCCGCTCCGAAGCCGTGCGGGCGCTCCTAAAGCTCGCCTGTTTCCGGGGCCCGGAATAACCGCGCAAACAATTCCGTAGCTCGGAATCACCCCCTTTAATTTTTTGTCACGCCATGCCAATCTGTTGGCATGGCATTGACCTACACTATGGCCGGGCTGCAAACGGAACTTGATTCTGTCCAGGCAGCCACCGACGGGGCCGACTGGGACACTGCGCGTAGAGCGCTGATTCGGGCGCGCTTAGTTTTGGCCGGCCTCCCCGAGAACTCCGCCAATGACGGCGCAACGCTCAAATTGCGTCACCAACTCGACGACCTGGCGGCCTTGATTGACGCGTCGAAAGCTCAAGATGGCCGCAGCGCCGGAAGGAGAATGACCCGCACTCGGACGGCCTTCCGTGGTTAGTTCTGCGCCCTGGTATACCCGGCTGATCCACAGCACGGTGGCTCTGTTCAGCCCGCGACGTGCGGCCGAACTGCAGCACCTGGACCGTATGGGCCGGGATCGAGACTATGCTGAGTCTGTTGCGCTGGGCATGCGCTTGCGCGGTTATCGGGCCGGCGAAAATACCAAGATGTCCACCCCGTGGAATCTGGATGGGGCCCCGCGCAGCGCCGACGCGGAAATCCTCGGTGATCTGCCTCAACTCCGCCTCAGGTCTCGGAAGACTGTCCGCGACGACCCCGTAGGCTCGGGCCTGGTCCGCGGCTTCGTCGACGATGTGGTCGGCATCGGAATCCAAGTCCAGTCCACGGCCAAAGCGCCTCGGACGCGAGACCGCATCGAGGCCCTCCACGCGGAGATCTTGGACGACCTTGCACCCGCAGAAACTTTGGATTTTGCGCAATTGCAGCGGCTCCTATATTCAAAACTGCTAGAGGACGGTGAGGTTTTTATCAAGGCCAGCGTTCGCGACGCCAGTAGCCGCCTCTTTTTCGAGGTGGTCGAGGCCGACCGGGTCGACACTCCCCTGGACGCCAAGCCCGAGGATAGCCAAGGCAATATCCGTAGTGGGATTGAGCGCGACCGTTTCGGGATCGTCCAAGCCATTTGGGTTCGCAAATTCCATCCAGGAGACACAACGCTACCCGTCTTCATCGCCGGAAAGCGTCCGCAGTTCGCGGGACTGACCACTAGAGCATTCGTGCGGGTTCCGATCGAGCAGATCCAACACCTGAAACTATCTAACCGCCCAGGTCAGTCCCGCGGAGTGCCTTTTCTAACGCCAGTCTTGCAGAATCTACGCGACCTGGACCTACTGCTCGTTGCGGCCCTCAAACGATCCCAGATCGCGGCCTGTTTAGCTGCGTTCATCACGAGCTCCGAGAATACTCCCAGCATTCTGGACGTCACCGCCGAGAAATACGGCTATCAACTCGACCAGAGCATCGTCCCGGGAATGATCTTTAAACTCTTCCCAGGCGAGTCGATTACAACTCTTACGCCCAGCTTCCCGACGCCGGAATTCGAGCCCTTCGTGATTTTGCTCGCGCGGCGGATCGGGGCAGCTCTCGGCGTGAGTTGGCAAATCGTGCTGAAGGACTTCAGCAAGGCGAATTACTCGAGCGCGCGTACGGACCTGCTTGAGGCCAGGAAGGTCTACCGAGCACATCAGCGCCTGCTTATCTGCTCTCTGAAGTGGATGCGCCGCATGGCGCTCGAGCACGCAGTCCTGCGCGGAGAACTCCGCGGCGTCGCCCTGAGCGATCTCACCGCTGCGAATTGGATCCCGCCCGGCTGGCAGTGGGTCGATCCCGAGAAGGAAGCCAAGGCAGCTCAGATCGAACTCGAGATCGGCCTGACTTGCAAGCGCGACCTGTTCGCCCAGCGCGGCCAGGATTGGGAGGAGGCCCTGCGACAGCAGCTCCTCGAAGAAAAGCGCGAGGACGAGCTCCGCGCCGAGTTGGGCGTGCCCAGAAAGGAGCCCCAACAGGAGACATCAGACGCCGCATGATTCTACACCGCACCAATTTCGACGTGGCCGCGCGTGCTAAAGACGACGGTGACGTTTTCACGTTCACGGCGGCCACCGAGAACCCTGTCCGAACGCCGTTCGGGCCCGAGATTCTCCGTATGTCCGGCGCGAGGCTCGACCGCTTCGCGTCCAACCCTGTCGTGCTTGACACCCACGACCGTTTCACGACTGAAGCGGTCATAGGCCGAGCTGAGATGGCCGTTGAAGGCCGGGAGCTTGTGGCCCGCGTCACCTTCGCGGATACGCCGCGGGCTCAGAATGCGAAGAGCCTTGTCAAGGGCGGTTTTGTCCGCGCGGTGTCCGTCGGCTTCGTGCCCGACCGCAAGAGCATTAAGAGTCTTGGCGAGAAGGAGCGAGACGGCGACGTCCGCGGCCCCGCCCGAATCATTCAGGAGTGGGAGCTAGTTGAGCTGTCACTCGTACCTGTCCCGGCCGATGAGTCCGCTCTTCGCCGGTCCCTTTATCAGGAGGCTGCCATGCAGTATCCCGACCCAGAGCGGCAGCCGGAAGCATCACCGGCTCCGGCTCCAGACAGTACAGATGCAGAGTTGAAGGAGGCTCAGCGGGCCGCCCAGTTGGCTACGGCGCGCAGGGAACTCCAAGAGGCTGTGTCGGCCGAGATCCGCGCGATTTGTCCGCGCGGGCTCGAAGATCTGGCCGAAACCCTGATCGTCGAGCGCGCGTCGCTCGAAGACGCCCGCCGCGAACTTCGCCGAGCGCACGCTGAGCGGACCCAACCCGTCGGCACGCCGGCGCCCGCGGAGATCGAGACCACCACCCAACCCGCAGTCACCGAGGACGACGTCCGGCAGTGCCTGAGGAGCCTGTAAGCTATGGCTAAGAAAAACGTCAAATGGCTCAGGAACATCGACGGCGGGCCCCCGCTCACGATGCTTCTGAAATTCCAAGCCGGCACTACGCAGGCCGTCGACGAAGGAGAGTTTCTTGAGCTGAGCTCTGGGAACTTTATCCCGCTCGCGACTGACAAGGCTATGGCCGGAACTGTCGCGATCTCCCTGGAAGAGATCAAGAGCGGCGATCTCGCCGGCTATTACATGGGGTTGGTCCCCCGCCCCGGCGACCTGTTTGAGGCCGATCTGCTGAGCACCGACGCTCAGAACCCGGATCGCGGCGCCGCTGTCTACGTCGACGGCGACGACAGCGTGACGACCACGGCCGGCTCGAACGTAATCGGCACCGTTGTCGACCACGACGGCTTCCCGATGCGCTCGGGTCACGCGTCCGACGACGCGTCGATTGCGGCCGGAACTACCATCGGCAACGTGCCCAACGGCAAGGTTGTCATCTCCATCAAAGAAGGCGCTTCGTACTACAACGCGCTCTTCGCTGACGACGCCTAAGGAGTCGCCATATGAATTTCCAGACTCCGGGCGGCCCCACCAAGCGAAAGCCCTTCCAATCCAGTTTCCGTATCCGCGATCATCAGATGGACGTGGACGCGATTCGCAAAAAGGCGCAGGCAGATCCCAGACAGTTCTGTGAGTTCGTCGTGCGTGCGGTCGAGTCGGGCGAGTTCAGTTGGGACAAGGTTCAAAGCCTCCCCAACCTGTTCCACGCTCTGCGCGACATTCCGGTTACCGGGTATGTCGATGTGGTGGGCCGCAGTGCTCCGATTTCTACGTCGGCTTTTCCGCTCGTTACCGGGGCTCTGACTGTCGCCGGGCTCAACGCCGCTTATGAAGGTGTTCCGACGATCGGCCAGGACTTGGTCACTGACTTCGACAGCAATAAGCGTCGCGTGACCATCGCGGGCGTTCTGTCGCAGGTGCCCGAAAACACCGCCGTTGAGGAGGGGGCTCTGTTCCCTGAGATCGGCGCCGGTGAGCAGCGCTATGACATCGGCCACAACCGGCACGGCTTCCGAGCTTCGATCACTTCCGAGATGATCGAAGAGAACGACGTGGCGGGTCTTATGGAGCGGATTCAGCGAAGCGGTGAGATTCCCGCCGAGCTAATCGAAGAGCAGACGCTGAGGCGCGTGACGGATCACGACGGTTCGGCTTCGACCGGTGCAGAGCCTTACGTTCTGCACATTTCCAACGCAGCTCAGGCGCTTTACGTCACGTCGAATTCCACTCTTACGCGTCTGCACGCGAGCGGTAACCGCGTCACGAACAACGCGCTGTCGACGACTGCGAACCTGGACACCGTCCGTGCTCGCTTGGCTGGGATGAAGAACTCTCGCGGGAAGCGTATCGCGATCCCCATGAGCGAGATGCAGTTGCTTGTGCCGGACAACAAACTTTCCACTGCTCTGAAGATTCAGAACAGTGATTTGGAGCCCGGCGTGGTCAACGAGGCCAACAACTGGGGCACTCGCGGGCGGTTCCGGCCCATGCTCCTGTCGACTCCGAAGCTCGACGATTTGAGTGTTGACGCCTGGTACCTCGGCAATTTCCGCAAGCAGTTCCGCCGCAAGTGGAAGCTCCGGATGGAACTCGCTAGCCGTCAGGGCAGTGACACTGATCTCTTCGTGCAACGGCGCGTGGCCCTGGAATTCCGCGTGGCTTGGGACGTTGAGGTGGGCGCCGTGGATTACGTCTACGTATGTCAGTCGCTTGCCGCTTCTACCGCTCCGAAGGATGAGTAGGCATGAAGCGAGCACTTAACAGGCTCGGGATTGTGGCCGCGGCGCTTTTCGCCGCGGTCGGAATCTCCTATCTCTTCGCTGCTGAGACGACCCCGCGTCTATTCGACCGGAGCATCATGCGTGTCGTGTCGTCCAGCAGTTGGGCCGACGTGTCGGCAGCCGATTACACGAGCTACCAGGCTCTCATCACGATCGCGCCGAACGATGACCACGCCATGCTTGACGCTCAGATCACCCTTGATCTGGACTTCGGCACGGACGACGCGTCCGGGTTCGCCGGAGCCTACACGACTGAAAACGTTCAGTTTGCGGTCGGGCGTAAGCTACAGACCAATTGGCGCGTCGATGACGAGCGTGAAACGGCTACTGTCATCGGCAACAACGCCGATCTGCGGTCTGTGACCTTGGATCTCGGGAACATTGGGCCCGCAGAGGACGCCCGAATTTACGTCAAACTTAGCGCCGAACAGGCTGACGTTAAGTTCCCGTACGTGCTGACCTATCGAGCGGGTGCGGCTGCAACGCTGACTGACGTCAGTAACTAGGGTTCGGGTCCGTGAGCTTCGCGGGTGACTTCGTTACGGCGGGTCGCGGACCCTTACTCGAGCATTTTGGCGTGACTGTCACATACACGCCATTGACGACGGGTGTCGGTGCGTCTATCACCGCGGTCAAACATGAGAGATCGCTAGGTGGCGGACTCACCGACACGCCCGACCGGCGGGCGACGAGATACACAGTCAGCTCGGCTGACGTCGCGGCGCCCAGGCAAAACGACAAGATCACCGACGCGGACGGCAACGATTGGCTTGTCGACGAAATCGGTGACGCGGTGGGCGGCATGATCTCGCTAGTAGTGAGTCGCGCACAGGAGAACAGCCACAATGGCTAGCCCAACACGCCTCGAGTCCGAGGACATGATTAAAAAAGCGACGGCGCTCGTCGAGAATCACTTGGCTCAGCAGACTGTCCCGACGGACTTCGACACGCTGCTGGCGATCGTCGAGTCCGATTTTGGTGCCGACATCGCGAATGGTGCCCAGGCGTTCCTCGCTCAGGCTGGGTCGACGATTTTATCTGCCCGCGAACTCTTCACCGCAGTGCTGGCCTCCTACTGTCATCATGAGATTGGCGTACCCGAGCGCGACGCGGCCCGCTGTCTCGACCGGATGTACACCCACTTCATCGCGAACAGCTACACGGTCAAGTCCCGGGCTTTCACCTTCGGCGCTATCGCTGCTGCAGGCGGTAACACGGGCACGGGCACGATTCGCCGGCTCACGAAGGACGAGAACAACCTAGATCTTGAGAATGCCCACGCGGACGTGAAGACCTTCCGCTGCATCGGCACCGCGCAGATGGCCGGCGCCGACAAGCACGAAGAAGTCTTCGAGTTCCGCGGGACCAATGCGCCCAGCAGCATCCTGGCCCTGAAGTCGGCCAGCACGATCGGCTCCGGCATTGTCGCCCGCGGCGGCGAAGTCCGGGCGGTCTCGAGTCGGGATAGCTTGGCTCTCAACCCGTCTTTCTCTAATTACTCCTGGACCACTGCACCCACGGCCGGGAGCCCGCAAGCCGGCGTGGCCGGCGACACGCTCACGAATTGGACCGTGACCGACATCACCAAAGTCACGCTCGATATTGACAGCACCTATCGCAATCCGCTCGGCAGCACGGCTACTAAAGCGACTCTGACCGGCAATGTTACTTTGACACAGACCTTCGAGACCGCCGGGATCTCACTCGATCCGAACACGCCCTATTACCGCGAGATTGCTTACAAAATCAACAGCGGGGACCCAGGCGTGTTGCAACTCGACGTGGGGTCGGAAAGCATCAACGTCGATTTGAGCACTGTGGGCGATACAAATTGGCACGTGCTTACGCCCACCATGGATCAGAAGCTGTGGCCGGCCCAGTTCGATCAGGCCGATGCCGACATCAACATCCAGCTCAGCTCCTACGTTTCGGGCTCGGTCGACATTGACGAGCTCATTATCGTCCCAATGCTGCCCATTGACGGGCTCTTCTACACGATCCTGAGCATGGGCGACGGCGCGTCTCTCGCCAAGTTCGCGCTGGACGACGAGTTCACCTTTACCGACACGATCGCGACCGATAGCAAGATTCAAAAGATGCTGTGGATCCTTTTCGGTCGGTATCTCCCGCACAGCGCCACACCGTCCATCGCGGATCCAACCTAGCCTATGGCCACGCCTGCTGTATCTCAGGCGCTCCGGGTCCCGGGCAAACTTATCGTGAACCCGACGGACCTGAGCACCGCCTCGCCATATGGCGGAACGGAGCTCGGCCTGGTCCGAGACGTCACGTTCACTCGTACTGACGAGACGCGACGGGTTATCCGTGCCGGCGAATTTGGGGGCGAGTTCTCAAGTGTCGTTCGCGGCGGTGTTGGCTGGGCTGGGAGTTTCGGGGTCCGCGGGTTTGACGCCGACGCAATGGCCCAACTGTTCCCGAACACCTTTAGTGCGGGCGGGGATACCAACTTGCGTGAGCCCGGGACTGTGCAGGCCGGGATGCTCGCGGACGACGACGCGGTAGTACTGCTCTTCGATCCTGTCGACGCAACGAATCATCCTGGCGTCCTCTTCTTCAAGGCAATCCCGCTTATCGCCGAAGAGGTTGAACTCATGTTCGGAGACGCGGTTGAGATCGTCTGGGCAGTCGGCTTTCTGGCTGTCCGCGACGACGAGGGCCGCATGATCGAGACGGCCAAAATATCGAGTATGTCTCAGTTGTTGTTCGGGTATGGCGACAGTGGGGAAGGTGATGGCGATTACGGAGGGGTAACATGAGACGACAGAAAACCTACGCTGCGGTCGGAATGGCCATGGTTTTGGCTCTGCTTGCGATACGTATCGCGTTCGCCGGCAAGGGCACCTTTACGATCACGGCGGTTGTGGACAACGGCGGTAACCCACCAACTTACTCACTCGTAATCGACAGTAGTAGCGGTATGGCCGCTAACGATCACATAGGGGCGTTGCTCAGCAACGGTAAGGGCGCGGTCTACACTCTCACGTCCGTAGACTCGGCGACCGCGATCACGGTTACTGACGATCTGACCGAGGAGAATGGCGCGGCATTTGGCGCCCCCGTAGCCGGCGCCGGTTGGTATGGCACGCCGACCACGAGCCTGGACCTATCCCTGATCCCGAAGTCTGGCAAGGGTTGGGAAGCTCCTCACCGGCGGAACTACCAACTCATCGACACCAATACCGGTGGCAACGCGCTCCTAGACGCTAGCCAGCACACGGACACTGCCGCCGGCACCGTTGCGCGCGGCGACCTGGTAACCGGGCAATCGGCCACCCCGAAATGGACTCGGCTGCCGATCGGCGCTAGCGGTCAGTACGTCAAATCTGACGGCACCGACGTTGCCTGGGCCACTATCGCGGCGGCTGACCTGCCGGAACTCCTGGCCGACATTGGCGCGGTTACCACCGGCTCTCTCGGCGAGATTCTCAAGTTTGACGGGGATTCGGCCTTAGTAAACCTCCCGCTCGGTGGTGCGAACACGGTTCTACACTCTGACGGCACTGACGCCTCGTGGGCCTCGCTCGTGGCCGCGGATTTACCCGAGCTCGCTGCTGATCTTGCGTCTATCACCACGGCCACCGCAGGGTCCCTGCTGGTCTTCCACGGCGATACGGCGCTACTCCCGCTTGCGGTCGGGACTGACGGCCAGGTGCTACAGAGCGACAGTGGGGCCGCCGCGGGCGTGAGTTGGCTAACTCTCGGCACGATCGCGAGTCAAAACGCCAATGCGGTTACCATCACCGGTGGCTCCGTTTCGGGAATCACCGATATTACCGTGGCCGACGGGGGCACTGGCGCGAGCACAGCGGGCGACGCCCGCACGAACCTCGGGCTCGTCATTGGGACGGACGTTCAAGCGTGGGATACTGATCTCGACACGATAGCGGCCTTCGCCAAAACAAAAGGCTCGGTGATGGTGGCCAATGGGTCTGCCTGGGTCCTGCTCGGTGTTGGGACCGATACGCACGTCCTGACTGCCGACTCTGCCCAGGCCAGCGGCGTTAAGTGGGCCGCGTCGCCAAGTGCCGGGACCAACGCGCTCCTGGACGGCGTGACCCACACGGATACCGTGGCTCAGGCGGTAACGCGCGGCTCGATCATTTACGGCAATGTCACTCCCGCCTGGGACGAGCTCGCAATCGGCGCGGCTACGACCTTCCTGCGCTCTGACGGCACGGACCCGAGCTGGTCCGCAATTCAAGTGGGCGACCTTCCCACCGTCACGGTCGCTAAGGGCGGGACGAATGCCACAGACGCGGGCACAGCGCGGACAAACCTTGGCGTTGCGATCGGCTCCGACGTGCAGGCGTGGGACGCCCAGCTTGACGACTTGGCCGGTCTCGCAGTCACTGACGGGAATATCGCCGTGGGTGACGGTGCCAACTGGGTGGCGGAGTCCGGCGCTACGGCTCGGACGTCTCTCGGCGCGCAGGCACAGGATGCCGAGTTGGACGAAATCGCGGCCCTGGCGGATACGAAGGGCAACATCATGGTGGGCAACGGATCGGCCTGGGTGGCACGAACTGTTGGCACTAACGGGCAGGCGCTTGTCGCGGATTCCGCCGAAGCCGATGGCGTGAAGTGGGCTAACGTCACGAACGCGCTACTTGACGCCTCAAACCACACCGACACTACCAGCAGCAGTGCGACCAAGGGCGACCTAATTATAGCCAACGGCACGCCCGAGTGGGACGATCTGGCCGTGGGGAACGAAGGCCAGACTTTGGCCGTTGTCAGTTCGGCAACGCATGGCGTGGCCTGGATTACCTCGGTCCAACACCCGACCCAGCCAGGCGGGAGGCTCACGCTCAGCGCGACTGATGCGGTCAGCACGTCGGATCTTACGGACCAGAACACGCTCTATTACCTCCCACACACGACCGGGGTGGTTACGCTGTGGAACGCCGGCTGGGGGCTTTACCACATCCCCGACGGTGGGATCTCGTTCAGCAATGCGGGTCTGGCCAACGATACCTTATACGATATATTCCTCGAGAACTCAGCCGGCGTGCTGACTATGAGCGCGACCCAGTGGGCCGTTTCGACAGCGGGCTCTTCTTCGCGCGGCTTCAC
>JAAOEI010000534.1_pt1 | contig 14540 bp, 23 predicted proteins | sample 7059261 | NCBI WGS metagenome assembly JAAOEI01 (sample SAMN14008812, study PRJNA610033) | viral metagenome | isolation source: viral particles filtered from seawater | place: China: Hangzhou Bay, Yangshan Deep Water Harbour | collected 2017-10-31
CAGCCGGTTCATCTCCTCGATCACCTCGTCCTCCCACCGCTCTTCCTGAAGGCGGCGGCAGGCCTCACGGTGTACGTCGCCGAAAGTCCAATTCGGATAATCTCTAGTCACGTTGCTGCTCCTTTCTGATTGAAGCGCGGGCGGCCATCTGTTCCGACAGGCGGGTGCCCTTAAACTTGAAGGCGGGCGCCGACAGCAGCCGACGCATGGGTACGTTGCAGTGGTACGGCTCGGCCCCCGTGTCGCCCACGCGGACCAGATGGTCCTCGGTGGAGCCGCACACAGGGCATTCGAAGGCAAAGATAGGCATATTATCGATAGACCTTTCCGTCTCTAGTGTCGTAACAGAACCAGTCGAGGGTGTCGTGTGGAGGCGGGGCGTACCGCTGCCCCGCGATCAGACACTCCTCGAGCATGGTGAACTTATTGGCGTGCTCCCACGTCATGAATGGGAACACTAGGGAGAAGAACCAGAGCTCAACCATCCTAGGGAATCCACTCGGTCAGCAGGAAGACCACGATGAACAGCACCGCGGCCACGGTCAGGACCGTCGCTCGAAACTCTTCGTTGAGCTCCTTGCGCTTACGCTCCCGCCACTCTGCCATGGTCTCCCGGTTGCCGCCGAAGGGCGGCCAGTCTTTCAGGCTCATTGAACCCCCCACTTGTTACACGGTTTGGCAGCGGGTTTCGCGAAGGGAGCGCGCCAGTCGCCCGAGTCGTTAGCCACGGCCGAGATGCCGGCGCCAACGTGAGAAACCAGCCTATCGGTCAGAACAAAGCCCACTCCGACCACTACCCATCCGGCCACAAGGCAAGCGATTCCTACCCATCTTAGATTCCGCATATTCCCTCCTTACAGACTAGCTCACTGTTATCCTCGTACACGACGCCAGCGTGCTTAACGGCGTCGGCGTACTCCACTTTGGTAATCGGCTGGCCACCACGGGATCCGTCCGGGTAGAACGTGAGACCGCGCAGCTTAGGCCCGTACTTCACCAGCAACGCCGTCATGCTCGCGAGCGTGTCCTCGTTGTTATGCTCAGAGCCCCACGGGGGGAGGTTGATTGTCGAAGAGATGGCTTGGTCGACGTACTCTTGGGCCTTCGCTTGGAACGCGATGCGCCGCTCCGGCTGTTGCGCGAGGTCGAACGCCGTTTCGATCTTGTCCGGGTCGAGGCCGTAGTCTTGGATGAGGGTCTGCGCTGTTCCGTCGACGACGTACTGGTACTTCCAGCGAGTGCCATCGACAAGATAGCGCCGACGGTAAGCAACCGAAACAAGAGGCTCAATACCAGTACTGGTCCCGGCGAGGATGCCGATAGTCCCTGTAGGAGCGATAGCCCGGTAAGCGACAGGTCGAGAGATAAAGAAACGATCGCAATGATCATTGGCAGCTGCTTCCGATTCATCGCGGTACGCCTCCATGTAAGGCCTCAGGATTGGGTCCCATCCGTATGCCTTCCCGTTTTTGAGGAGGAACTCGTGGATACCCATAAGCCCCAGCCCAAGGCGGCGGTTCTTGTCCCGCACCTTATAAACCTTTTCGTAGGGAAGTGTAGCTCGTAGGGTTCCGCAGACGAGGAATTTAGAAGCGAGTCGAACGACGTCCTTGAATTCAGCCAGATCTTTAACAGCAGCGAGATTGACCGATCCAAGATTACATACGTCAGAGTCATCCTCAGAAACAACCTCTGTGCAAGCGTTCCGCAGGGTCTCATTCTGCTTGTCTCCAAAGTTGAACGAGAATCCGGGCTCGCCCGTCATCATGGCCTGCCTGACGTTAAGCTTGAAGGTCTCGCTGTACGGGTTAGCCAGCCATGCGTCGTCGTAGTTGAGGCTGACGTTGGTCATGTCCAGCGGGGCAGGGAAGTTGAAGTCGCCGCGCTTCAAACCGGCCAGCGTGTTATCGCCGGCTGGCATGTCTTGCCAATTCTTCGCCGCAAGGAAGTCGCGGGCGTCCTCGTGCTGCCAATTGAGCGACGCATAGATGGCACTGCGGCGGCTGCCGCCTTGCTTCACGTTGCGGCCGATCTCGTTCAGCATGTACATGAGCGACAGCGGGCCCGAGGCGACGCCTCCGGTGCGCCCGAGGGGAGCACCCTTAGGACGCAGTCGGCTGTAGTCGGCACCGATACCGCCGCCCACCATGAGGCAGGAGGTCGCACGCCACGCGAGGGCGGCCCACTCTTCGCGGGTGTCCTCTTCGGCGCGCAGCAGGTAGCAGTTGTTCCAGAAGGCAGCCGCGCGGCCAGCGTAGTAGATGTACCGCCCGCCGGGCAGAAACTTGAACGTGCGGATGTACTCGATCAGCTGCTCCATATCCTCACGGCTCATGACCGGGAAGGCGTACTGGTTGTGTACGCCCCGCCCGCACGTGTCGAGGACGATCTCGCGCGCCTTCATGGCCCACGTCTGGTTAGTATGGCGCTGGTACTTGCCGGTGAAGACGTTAAAGCCGAGCTCGTTGCGGAACTCACCGTGCATCGGTCAGCCTCTCTTCCCACGACATTTCGCTCAGGATGAGATAGTACGCTCCAATGGCAGCGGCCAGCGTGTTCAGGCGGGCCACCTCTTTGCCATTCTTAACCACCGAGTACATGCCGTCGTCGTCTTCTCTGAGCGAGATGTCATAGAGCGGCGACTCTTTAATCGTTGTCACTTGTAATTCTCCTCGATCCAAATTTGCAGGGCCGCCATTGCGCGCCATGCGCGGGCGACAATGTGGTACGTGTCATCTTCATCGGTGCTGCTCGGGTTGATCGCCACCGACAACGAGTGCCGCAGGATGCAGTCCTCGTGGTCGTTGGACTTATCCCGGGCCCAATGAACGGGCTCGCCGGGGTTATGCTTGTCGTTTTGTTTGACCGAGTGTGCAGCAACCATGGCGATCGCGTCAGGGAAGTAGGCGAAGAAACCGCGGGAGACGGCCGTCTTCTTCCGCTGCTCGCTGGTCAGGAAGTCGATGTGCAGTCCGCGCAAGTCGTCGGCCACGTGCGGGGGGTCCAGCCGGTCAATCTCCTCGATCAGGGCCTTTGCTTCCAGATCGGACGGCGGCCAACACGGGAGGACGCGCTCTGCCCCCGCCTCGTCGGCGAGGGCGGCGTCGTCTTCACTTGGGTCGTGATGCGTCGATCGCGACCCCTGCAACTCCGCTACCCGGCGCTCTAGCTCCTCGATGCGATCCTCGAGGCGGTACTTTTCTTCGTATCTCTTGATCAGTTCTTCATTGTGACTCCGCACAAGATCGTCCCTTTGATTCAAGGAGTCCGCCAGCTCGCGTTCCAGTTCGCGGGCGAAGTCTGCTAACACGAACTTGTGCGCGTAACTATCCATCTCGCGCGCGATGAATTCTCGCGAGACACAGGCAGCATCCGTCCGTGGCGTGTTCTGCTCATCCACTTCGGACCAGACATACGAGCCATCGGCTCTGTTCCACCACTGGTCCTTTAGCTTGTTGCTCATTTGGCCTCCTTGTCGCGCAGCCTAGATTCCTCCCACCGCTGTATTTCTTCCCACGTTTCCGCGTCGATTTGCACTTCAACGTAGTCAAGTCGCTTGTCGATCATCAGCGCGCCAGAACACGCGACTTCGTGCAACAACTCATCCGCCAGACTCTTTGCAGCGTTCACTCTGGGGGTGTCCATAGTTTCACTTCTCCTTTGTGATAATCCTCGTCCCGCAGGATGCGTGCGACACGCGCCTGCACAAGTAACTCGTCCTCGGTCATTCCCTTCGAGTCAGCAAGATGAACCATGGCCCGCCACAGGGCCGCCATGTCATACGAGCCGTCGTCTCTCAGGGCCGCCGCGAGCATCCGCTCGGCCTTCACCGGGCCGACACGGGGGATTCCCGTGTAGCCGTCGCACGCGTCACCGACCATGGTTTGGTACATGTGCCACGCATCGGCATCTCTGAGCGATCGCTTCCATTCCACCTCGGTCCGCGGGTTATACACCGACGTCGGGATCTGAAGGAAGTCCTTATCCTGAGAGACAATGATGCGGTTCGACGGCGGGATCTCATGCCAGCGCGCCCGAGTCGCGGCGATGCCGAGCACGTCGTCCGCCTCGAGGCCGGGGCGCTGGAGCACGTTGTAGTTTTCCCGAACGAACGCCTTAGCCTGCGGGCGCCAGTACGGGTCTACCCGTGTCTCCCGATTGTTCTTGTACGAGGGCAGGACGTCGCGCCGCCAGCAGGACTTGCGGTCGCATGAGATGCCCAGAACCACCTCGGTGGCGCCTACCGCGTCACGGTACGCGACCACCTTGGCGACGATCTGATCGCAGACATCGTCGAAGTTGCCGACGTTCTCGGTCACCGAGCCGTCGCCCCAGTCGATGGATTCCTCGACCGAGGCGCAGGCGGCGTAGAGAATAATGTCGGCGTCAATCAACGCAAGGCGTCCACTCTTGCGCGTCATCGGGTGATCCACAAGGTGGCGACGATGGCGAACACGCTCATGCCGAGGTAGACGTACACATGCCAGTCGGGTATGGTCTCGATCATCAGTGACACTCCTTCCAGTTAAGTCCGACCTTGAAGTCGGCGTCGATTGGTAGTCGCAGGCCTAGCTCTTCGCCGGCACGGCGGGCGGCTTGGACGAGAGTCTCGCCCATAGCCTTCGCCACCTCTTCCGACTTGGCCGAGTACTGGAGCTCGTCGTGGATCCACAGCATCTGATACACGTCGACGCCCGCCCGGTCGGAGGCCAGAACCATCCACAGCTTCGAGACCTCCGCGGCCGCCGCTTGCAGCAGCGTGTTGAGAGCCGCGTGTTCCGATCGGACAGGCACCCGGCGACCCATCGGGGTCCTCAGGTAGCCCTTTCGGGAGGCTGCCTTGACTGCGTTGATCAGCTTGTTGAGGGCTGGCAGGTTGGCGAGGAACAGCTTACGCAGCTTGGATCCGGCCTGCGCTCCCTTGCCCACGATGCTGCCCAGCTTGGCCACGCCTGCGCCGTACAGGAAGGCGTAGATAAAGGTCTTGGCGATGTCTCTACCCGTGACCATCCGTCCACGTATCGTGTAGCGCTTTGTCGGCTCGAAGCCGAGGGCGCGGCAGTTGACCGAGTGAACATCGGTCCCGTCCTCTTGCCGCCCCTCGACCACGACCTTGGCGTAGGCGCCCTTGTCGTACTGCGCCATGTAGTGCGCCAGCATGCGGAGCTCGATACCAGCTAGGTCCGCCCCCACTTGCCAGCGGCCAGCGCCCGGCCCGAAGAGGGCCCGGCACTCGGCACCGAGGAAGCTCGAAACGCGCGGGACCTGCCCGAGGTTCGGGCCGCGGTGCGCCGCACGGCCCGTCACGGTGCCGCTCGCGTTGCAGTAGTGGTGGATGTGGCCCGATCGCTCCGCCTTGAGCCACGCCTCAGAACCGTCGGCGATCTGCCCAATGCGTTTCTCGAGAAGGAGAAGGCGCAGCAAGTCGGGCACGATCGGGGCGTCGCAGGTCTTGAGGGTGTTCTCGTCGATGACCGGCTGGCCCCCGGAGGTGTACTCCTGAGGCTCCCAGCCGTAGCGGTTAATCAGCACGCGGCCGATCTGCTCACGGCTCGACGGGTTGAACGCCGTCATCTTGACCTTGCTCAGGGGAGCCCCGGGGGTGTAGTCGTTCAGGCTGCTCTTCGGAACGAACACGCCGCCGTTGCGGACGACCACGCTGCCCACGCTCTCGACCAGCCGCTCGTACAGCGCCGCGTGCTCCTCGCGAAGGTTCGCCACGAGGGACACCGCTGCCTTGGAGTCGAAGGCTACGCCGAGGATCTCTTGGTTCAGAAGGATCCGGGCCGCCTGCTGCTCAAGGCACAGGACCGCGGGGTTCAAGTCTGCCGCGACGCAGCGATCGTACAGCTTCACGACCAGCTTCGTATCCTGCACGCAATACTCACCCATCTCGGGGCGGTACTCGCCGAAGGGATCTGTGATACCCTGCTCGGCGCACCATGCTTTGTACTCGCCTTTCTGGTCACCGAGGCGGTGGCCCCACGCTTCGAGCGAGTGGCGGCCGATCATCTTACCCGGGATCCGGTCCGTCCTCTTCTGATCGAGCACCGACATGTCCGCCCACAGGACCTGCGACATGATCAGCGTGTCGCGGATCTGGCGAGTCGGCACCGGCTTAAGCTTCAGGATCAGCTGAAGGACCGGGATGTCGTAGCGGATGATGTTATGTCCGACGACTAGTCCTCCGGCTGCCACGTGTTCGTTGAGTCGGTCAATGGCGGCAGAGAGTTGGCGGGGTCCATAGAGATCCGTCCGGTGTCCGTCGCTGATAGATATGCAGTGGATTCGGGTGACTGAGTGAAGAAGTCCGTCAGCCTCGATGTCGAGAAAGAGTGGTTGCATGAGTCCTCCTGTTGAGTGACTGTGTATCCACGCGCCTGTAGGCGAGCGATGGCCACCATCTCGGCGACGTGGTAACCCCACGTGCCGTTGGCGGTATTGATTGCCCACAGGACAACCTTGACATTGTCCATGGTATAGGGCAGGTCTGGATCTATGCGGTCAAGCGAGGGCGAATCCCAAGTCCGGAGCCCGCCCGTCAGGCTCAGGGGCAGGCCGGTAACTTCGCATTCACCCTTCTCCAACGTCTCCACCAACCACGTCATCAAGATCCGTGGACTCGGGTGCCCGCGCTTCAGGCTGTTCCGCCGGGCGGTGGATAGTAGGAGTTGCGCCACCCTCTGGGGTGATCGCTTTCGTTGCGGTGTGCCGGTGGACAATGGGGCCTCCCTTGGTGTATGTGACCTTGAATGTGACGCCGTCCTTCGTGATGCTGGACGGCCGGCCGTTGACAAATTTCGTCACCTGTCGGGTCGCCCAGTTGACGCGCTTGCGCCTCTCCCGGTAGTCCTCGAAGGACTCACCGGGGAGGCGGGCGGGGGAAAGATACTCCTTCATTAGAAAGTCACCTCGTCAGTTTCTTCGGACAGAAGCCCGTTGTCGGGAGCGTAGCGCAGCCGCACCGTGGTGCCCACGCGCCAGCCACAGGGGCGGGCCTTGAGCACGCTGACGCGGGTAACGCGCCTCTCGTCCGGGTCCTCGTCCATGGTGTTACGCTCTAGGCCGATACAGAAGTGCGACCAGTAGCCGATAGCCCGGCTGCCTCGGAAGTGCCTGATCGATACGTGCCCGCCTTCCTCGTGCGGCACGCCCGCCGGAGTGGCGAGGTGCGACACCATGATGAGCACGATCTTCAATTCCTTGGCCAGCTTGGCAGCCTCCGCCACCAGCTTCTCGAGCACGATGCGCTCGTCCTCTTCCTGCCCGGTGGCGAACGCCGTCAGGTGGTCGAGGTAGACTATCTGCACGCCTTCGCCGTGGGCGAGGTAGCGGATGTTGGCGGCAACCGTCTGCCAATCGGACAGGCCCCAGTGGTCGAAGAGGTACAGGTTACCCCCCGCCTGAAGCTTGTCGATCGAGGCTACCAACTCCTCCTGTTTCCAGTTGGCGTCGGGAATGTGAAACTGCCGCCCGGCCACCTTACCGGCCAGCCGCTTGACAGTCTCACTGGGTTCCTGCTCGACCGACAGGACTGCCACCTTCCTTCGCAATTCGAGAATATCGAATGCGATCTGTTGGGTAAGCATATCGGTCTTGCCGATACCCGTGCCCGCCCCGAGGACCACCACCTCACCGAGGCGGCGCCCATAGGTGGCGGCGGTCAGGCCTTGCCACGCCCACGGGAGACCTTCCTCCGGCATCCGCAGGGCTTCCTCACGCACGTCATCGATCGACAGGATGCCCGCTGGCTTGTAGTCCTTCGCTCCCCAGATGGCGTCGATCACCTCTTTCCCACGGCCAGCCATGAGCATATCGCTGGCGTCCTTAAGGGGAAGCTTCGCGATCTTGCACCGGCCCGGCGGGAAGATGGCAGCACACTCAAGAGCGGCGCTAGACCCAGCCTCGTCGTTGTCGAACATGAGTACAACGTGTTCGAAACGAAGGAGCCAATCCATAGCCTTAGCAAGCGACTTCTTCGCGGACTGCGCGCCGTTAGGCAGCGACACCACGGGCCACTTGTGATGCTGGATCTGGCTCACCGAGATGGCGTCGATCTCGCCCTCAGTTACCACCACCATCTTCCCGCCATTGCGCCACAGATGCTGTCCGTACAGGCCCATGCGCTGCGGCTCCCCCTCGATGTAAAACTCTTTACCCGGCTTACGCACCTTCGCCGCCACCGGCTTGCCGTTGTCGTCCTTATACACCGCCTTGAAGGCGACGGTCTTGCCGCCCTCTTTCTGTGTAAGGTACGACCAGAGCTCGCACGATTGCGTCGTCAGCTTGCGTGACGGGACGTCGATGGCGGCTAACGAAGGATCCATAATCCGAAGACCAGAGCCCCCGCCCACACGACCAGCGTCAGTACTGCGATCACGAGTCCCGCCACTATCTGCGCCTTCCGCTGCCTCTCGATAACCACATCCCGGGGTAAAGCACCGGGCATGGCCGTCTTCCCATCGGGCGAGATTATCTTTGGACCCACACTGCGGACAGGATTCCTTGCGGGTCGCCATTTCGATCTCCTTATCAGTCGTTGGTATCGTGTAGTCATGGTCACAGTCCCTCTTTCCGGGCCCAGTCCCGCACGTCGAAAGACGGACAGGCTTTCTTCACGTTCGGCAGATCCCGGTGGCCCATGAGGACCGCCCCGGGGTACCGCTGCCGCAGGAACACGATCAGCTGCCGCAGGGATTCTTTCTGCTCGATCGTGAAGTTGTCCTCCGGCTGGCCGTCGGCGTCCACGCCGCCCATGAGGCAGATGCTCACGCTCCGGGCGTTGAAGCCTTCGGCGTGAGCGCCAGCCATCTCAAGCTTGCGTCCTACTTCGATCGTGCCCTCTCGGCCGACGACGTAGTGGTAGCCGATTCCGGCCCAACCTTTGCCGCAGTGCCACTTGTGGATCTCACGAGCCCCGCCCTCGAAGGTAGCGGGCGTTGCCGCGCAGTGGACAATGATCCGATCAGTCGTTGGACGCGGACGAGGCTTGTAGTTTTTAAAGAAGCCATGGTCAATGAACCTCGTCTCAATGGAAGGTTTCGCCATTGCCCTCTCCACCGCCGCCGCGGCGGCTCCACTCGTCGACTTCGATGTCGCCGGGGTCGTTGGAATTTTTCGACACAGAATCATGCGCTGCGTCGAGAGCCTCCATCAACGTGACGAGCCCCATGATCATGGACTGGGCCACGTGCTCCGCCACATCCTCGTCGACTTCGACGCTGACGCCCGGGACCTTGGTCACATACGCCTTCAGTCGGTCGTAGTATCCGTTCTTATTGTTCACCACGTCGCGCAGGCTATCGCCCGGCTGGACCTTGGCTTCCTTGATCAACAGAGTCTCGAGGAAAATGGCGATAGCCGTTGCCTCGTCAAGCGTTAATGCTTTCATCTTGCACTCCTCATGTAGGATTCATTCGAACATCTTGCCGACAACGACAGTGATCCCGGGCGTCGAGTGGTACATCTTGGTGACGTGCAGGGCAACGACGTAGTCGTCGTCCTTAATGACGCCGCCCTTCACGAGGGCGTCGAGCGGGCCCTTCGCGTAGTTATCGACGTCGCCTCGGGGGAAGTCGCGGGTTCGCTTCTTCGGTTCGGCCACGGCCACCACCAGAGTGACGCTCAAGGGCACGGCCGGGAGACACTCCGGGTGCGCCTTGGCGATCTTGGTGGCAGCTGCGAGCCAATCCTTGTAGCTCTTCGCATAATAGGTGAAGCCCCGGCGGGTAAACCGGGGCCTCGATGCGACGGAGGGCGGGCCGTCGAAGTGCAGAGTTACCTGCCCAACCTCAGTCTTCGAAGTCGACGTTTTCTTTCTCACCGTCGTCTCCCTTTTCGCCCTCGGCACGGTAGCCGTCGGTCGGATCGCCGAACATGGACTCGGCAGAACTGCCGCCGGTCCGGAGCTCAAGCACGCGCACGCCACGCAGGCGCATCGAGACGCCGACGCCAAGCGCCGGTACGAAGAAGGGAGCAACGGCAGCGTTCACCTGAATGGTGCTGCCGCCCCAGACTTCTTCGGCCAGCGGCTTGTTAGCGGCGTCAACCACAACGGGCTTCTGGGTGTACTCTTCACCCGTCTTGCGCTTGCCCTTCGCGCGCATCTTGAAAGAGAAGTCGAACTCGCCCGTCTCCTCGCCCGCCTCATTGAGGACCGGCTTGATCGGAAGGTCGGCCATCTTGTCGTACTTCTTGATCTCTTTCAGGTTGCCGCTGGCCTTAGCCGCAGCCTTGAGGGCGGCGACCGCCTCGTTGCGGGCCGTCTCGATGATCCCCATGAGCGCCTCGGCTGACTCGCCGGACAGGCGCAGCGACACCTTGTAGTGGCCGTCCGGGTCAAACTTGGTGTCCGGGTGGCTCAGGTGCGGGTAGATAGCGGTGCCTTTGTCAGTGATGATGATCGACGGCTTGCCGAAGGGGTTTCTGTTTGCTGCCATGTTGGTTCTCCTTTTGGGGTCAGTTGTCAAGGATAATAAGTGCGGTGCTGAACGCGCCGAGGACGGAGCGCCCGTAGAGGTAGACGGTCTCGGTCGTTGTCTTGACCATCTCGTCCGACATCCCGCCGTAGTCGTACTCCTCGCGGAAGCTAGTGGCGGGGGTCCACGTGTAGCCCGCGTTGGTAACCACTTGTCGATCCGGTAGGCCCGCCGCCTCTTCCGCGGTAACGAAGACGTACTTCAGGACTCGCCGCTCGGGGGCGGCGGCGCTCTCCAGACAGAGGCGGTCTAGCTCGGTCAAGATCTTCTCTTGATGGTACACGGGTCTCATCGTAACTCTCCATCCACGTAGTCGCGCAGTGCGGAGACCTCACGAGCGATGTCGCCGTCGCGTAGATACGCACAGGCGCGCTCGTAGGTGTCCATCGGGTGCATCCCGAGGCGCTGGCAGATCACGGCATACATCACCATGACGCCCGCGATCTGCTCCCGGGCAGGCATATGGTCCAGCCTCGTCAACGCATTAAGCCCCGCGGTGACCGCGGAGCGGGCGTTGATGTAGCCGGTCCTTACTTTCGGGTCCATCAATTCTCTCCTTTGGTTAGCTTGTCGTACATCCTGCGGGCGAAGGCAATGCGGCCCTCCACCTTACCTTCAGGCCACAGGAAGAGCGGGGGCGCCAACTCCTTGCGGCGGCGCTGCTCGTTCCGGATGCGGTACTGCATACGGTCCGTGACGAGCTCGTCGATCAAGTCGGCGCAGTACATCTCGTAGATCGCATCGCACAGGCCACGGGCCGAGTAGCCTAGGTCGGTCGGGTCATAGGTGGGGATCGCTCGGCTGTGCGTCATGTGCTCAGCCAACTCCGCCCACGCCTCAGCCTCGACCATCTGCCGCTTCATCACCGCACCTCTTGGCGGACCGAGAAGGACAGAGCTCCCATGCTCAGACGTAATTCTTCAAGGCGGGCCATGCTCGTCTGCCAGCTAGCGCCGGGAGTGGGAATGTAGTCAAACTCGAAAGCCTTGCCCGGGGTGGCAGCCACGCCAATCATGCGGACCTGAATGGGGTTCATTTTGGATCTCCTTTAGGGGAACGGTTGGGTGTAGGGTCCCGCCCCCGAAGGGGCGAGACGGGTAACTTACTCAAGGTGCCTTCGGAAGGGGCATCCAGTAGGCGACACGAAGGGATCCCCTCGCGCTCCACGGGTAGGCCCAGTCGGAACAGAAGTAGGCAATCTCAGGCTCACCACGGCCTGCCCAATTCTGGCAGTGCGGCGCCGTGCTTTCGGTGTCAAGGATCACAAGGTAGCGCACAGGCCACTTGCTGGGTGGCGGTAGTGTCTTGCGTGCGTCAATCCAAGTCGGCCGTGCGGCGGCGCGCTCGCCCTTGAACAGGCGGCGCCCGCCCGTACCGTGTCGCGGGCACACCGTCCAGCCGCGCATCGCCTTGCGTTCGCAGGACGGGTGCGTACAGGTGCCCGCCGCAAGCTTGGTCACTCTCGTCATGGTGTCCTCCTATGCGAAGAAGTAGTCGGCGTTACGGACGTCCTCGATGTCCAACTGGCCGTAGGTCGGAAGCTCCGGGACCTCGTCCACCTTGAGCGAGACCTCGCGCGCCAGATCAGCGAGAACGTCGTGACGGTACAACCAGATAAAGGACTCCTTGATTGCCCAGCGGAGTTTCTCAGCCTCGCCGGCCCGGCACGAGTACGAATCGTGGACCATGCCGAAGGCGTCGACCCCCTCTTTCACGAGCGCCTCGATCGTCGCCATCATGTGCGTGGCGTCCATCGAGTGGACAAAGTTGGGCGCCGCACCTAGGACCTGCTTAGTGGAGCTCAACTCGTCGGTGTGCACGGTGAAAGTCGGAGAGACCTTCTTGCCGAGTACGGTAATACCACGTCGCTTCATGTCGGTCGTCGACTGGTAGCTCATCACCAGCGGCAGGCCGATCGGAGTCATCCAGCGCATCGGCAGGTTATGCTCCGCCAGCTTGGCAGCGCACTCCTTGACAAAGCGCTGCACAGCGTAGGCGCTAGAGACCACCGTGCCGATCGCGTCGGCGTGGACACCGGCCATGTAGCGGCACAGCTGGGTGTACTCCTGACGCTGAGCCCGGGGGTCCGGCAGCTGCACGAGGCCCTCGACGATGCTCGGCAGGTCCGTCAGGATCTGCTCGCGCATGCCGTAGGCCGTGACCGAGTACGGTTGGGTCATGGTGTTACGCTTGACCACGTGGCGGCCCAGCTTGGATTCCCACATGGTCAACCCAAGGTCCCGCTCAGGGCTCGCCTTGTGCTCGCTGGAGAGCTCGACGCACTTGTCCGCCACCGCCCGGTAGACGTCGCTCGGGCGGTCGCTCGGGCACAGGTTGACCAGCTTGCCGCCCTCTAGATCACGGGTCATGGCGGCGAAGTGCTGGAGCCCGTTGCAGCTGCCGTCGAAGCCCACAGGCAGCGAGGACTCGAACGTCGTCACGTCGTTGTGGTACTGGTCCCACTCCGCGAGCCGTTTCCACTCGAAACAGAAGGCGAGGAATTGCCACGGGCTATCCGCCTCGCGCCACCACGTCGTCCCGATCGGGTCCGCCGCGCACTCCAGAATGGCGGGCTCGTTGTTCTGAACCCATGTAACGCGCTCGTCGAAGGGCAGCTTGTCCTCGCCGTAAGAATTGGCACCGTGGACGGCGAGCCAGTAGGCCCCGCGCTCGCCCAGAGGCTTACCATCGGCGAACGTGAGGATCCCGCGGGCCAAGTCATCGCCTTGCGGGCTCAGGTAGCTCGACCGAGGATACATCCGGCCCCGGAAGTCCATGGTATGGACGTACCAGATGGCGGGCTCGTCGGCAACCTCACGGGCCACCGCGAGGGCCATGGTGGTATTGACCGACCTCGCGATCATAGCGGCGTTACGCTCGTGTACCTCACGGCGGGCGCGGCGGGCATCGGCGTACTCTTGCGAGTCCTTCGGGAGACCCGCGGGCATCGGCGGGAGAGGCTCCTTCTCATTCTGGGGGAGGATCCCCCCGCCACCGCCCTTCTCCCACAGGACCGAGGCAACGTCGAGCACGTCCCGGTTGATGCGCCAGCGCGTGTTCTGCACAGCGTTGAGAGCATCAAGGACGTTCTGCGAGACCACCGCATTGACCTCCTTCAGGATCTTGCGGGACCCGTGGTCCATCCCCTTGCGAGCCAGTGCGGGGGACAGGAAGCCCCCGTCGCCGCGCATAAGGCCTACCCATGGGCGCGGAGGGCACACCATCGGGCCCTCAACAGGGTGCAGGACCTCGGCCCGGGAATGGGCGTCTAGCAGCGCCTCGTGGCACGCGTCCGACAGGCGGACCCGCCAGACTTGGCGCTTGCTGCGCGTGATCCAGCGCTCGATCACGAAGAAACCCGTCGTGGTCCCGACGATGTCCATCAGGGTGCGCCCAAGCTTGTAGCTCTCGTCCCGGGTCCACTTGATGATCGGCAGCTTCGCCCACGCGTGGGCCCGCCCGGCCGTGCGGATGCAATAGTGCTGCGGGCTCGACGCCAGCTTGGCTTGAATCCGGCGGTACAGTCCCGGATGCTCGGCCTTGATGTCATCGACCCTCGCTTGAGCCATCAGCAGGTTCCCAATGCGAGTGGCCACATGGGTGACCTTGCAGTCGTCCGCGCCCGCCTTGCGGACGGACTCAAGGACGACCTTAAGGGTCACGTAGGCCAGCATGTCAGGCTTGAACGTGCTTGCCAGCTTGGCGGCGGAGCGCCCTTTGGCCGGCGCCCCGGGAGCCAATGCTTCGTTGAGCCAGTTGTCGATGGCTTTGGACGCAGGGTCCATTGCCTCAGCGATGATCCTCCGGCCGCCTAGGGTCGAGACCTCGTCGGCCGCTACATCCCGGCGGTAACGCCGGATTCCACCTTCAAGGGCTTCCTTCTCCCTTGCGACTTGTTTATCTATGTCCATGGTGTCCTCTCTATCGTTGGGAAAGTCGGTCGTACTCCGAGTCAGTGTAGGCTAGGTTCTCACGTAGCCCCTCGGAGACGCACTCCTCGTACTTGCCAGAGGCGAGCATCGAGATGGCGTCATCGATGATGGAGCCGTCGTCCCACTCGTA
>JAAOEI010000535.1_pt1 | contig 14534 bp, 28 predicted proteins | sample 7059261 | NCBI WGS metagenome assembly JAAOEI01 (sample SAMN14008812, study PRJNA610033) | viral metagenome | isolation source: viral particles filtered from seawater | place: China: Hangzhou Bay, Yangshan Deep Water Harbour | collected 2017-10-31
ATCGGAGTATGCATAAAGCCTACGTCGTCTGCCAGACGGTGGTTTACGCATCCACTCAGATACAACATGTCTCACCAGCATAGTCACAACCACGAAAAACGCTGTTATCCACAATTTCCCGACTACTTGTCCCAGAATATACTGCATCGATCCGAACGCCAATAACAGAAAGAGTGCGCTATCCACGAATGAACCAACCAGATTGCTAGAGATCATTGCGCCCAAATGGTGCTTCTGACGTAAAGGCGAATACACAAATAGGTCTGCCAACTCTGAGAAGAGAAACGCTGTTCCGGAGGCGATAGCGAAAGCAGGAGATACAACTACACTGAGCAAGGAACCAAGAATGATCGCCACTAAAACTGCTTTAGTTCCTAGCGTGTCGTGTATGACATCTCGAAGAATGAACGCAGCACCTACGAAATACACTCCGGCTGGTGCCATGAGACCAAAGCCAACAGGCACCACGCCAAATCGCAATATTGCCCAGTTAGCAGCAACTATCGTGGCCATGAGTAAGCAAGCACTGGCAATACCGACGACGATATTCATTCTCATTAGAAAAATCTCCAGTCATCCGCTCATGATGCCGACACATCATGGCTCCGCGCGGTTGTACGCACAACGTCTGCAATAATCGCCCAGTCGCTAGACACGCGACGTGTTGTGGGCATACCGAACGTTGACGTAGGTTTACTCCAGTTCCCCAGTGTGGTTGCTCTGTCGGGAGCGTTCAGCAGGAATCCTGCTACTGGCAATCTGGATCGCTGTCCACCAAGGCATTATCGATCATGAACGTTAGCAGACCGTTAGCGATCTGGTCTACTTGTCTCTCCTTGAGTTTGATCTGTCGGTCGAAGTCGATGGCGTGAATAATCTCGTGGATCAGCGTCTGAACCATGAGACCGTGACCGATCATGCCGCAAATCTCGATCCGTTGTGATGCCTCCCGATAGACTCCGTACCGACCATCTTCCAGCATCGCGATTCCCGGAATGACCACGACATCTATCGAGAGCGCGCCGATCTTCACCGTTTCCGGGATGGTGATCCCTGCGATCTGGCGGTCATCTCGACTGTCATCCGCGTTGACGATTCGATCCCCCGTGACCATGTGACTTCCAGTTCTCTCACCAAGCGGTCATCCAGCCCAAGTGCATCGAATACGCCATCTTGAATCGGCTTGGTTGCGGCGATGGTGTTGTCTATGTCGCGCTGCCGTTTGTGCTTCCCTAGCGTGTGATGCCACTTGACCTTGACGAAAGATACAGCATCCAGCGTCACTGGTAGGCGATTCTGACTGAGATACGAATCGGCGACCAGTCGGGAGACATCTCGCATCATGGCCACTTCCTTTGCCCGTGCAGCCCAGTGACAGCGCGAGTTCGGCCAACAGCATTCCGGGATGTCGCCGGGAATCTCGACCGTGATCAGTTCCTGCGTCACGCGCACCAGCCCACTTGATACGCGCACGTCCAGTGGCAGGCGTAACCGTTTGCCCATGCCCACGCTGCGAAATCGGCATTATCCCACGCATTGAAGATGTCGCCGGAGATTCCGCGAGTCTCTTCCCACCAAGCCCAAGTCAGTTCGTTTATCTGGAACAGACCAAGATCACTGGTCCCGTTGACGTTGAGTCTTCGGGAGACGGCAGCGGGATTCCCGTTTGACTCGCACAGCGCGACAGACCAGAGGATGTCGCCGCGCACTCCGTAGCGATCTGCTGCCGCGTAGACGATGGATTCAACGTCATTGGCACTGGTTGCCTTCGACTTGAGCGCGAGTGCGAAGCCAATGATCGATCTCAAGGCGAGTCTTCGCGATTGTTGGTCCTGCATGGTTATTCTCCTTTCTGTTCGCCACTGGCGAGAGATGCCATGCGAGATGACACCAGTTCGGCGATGTTTACGTCACTCATAGTCCGTTTGGCGTAGGTTGTGTACGCACGGAGAAACGCTTCGCGATCCGCGTTCTGGTCGGTGGACATTCGGAGATGATACCAACCACCGATAGCGCGAACCGTTTCTGCGACCACTGCTGGTCCGGAGAATGGTTCACCGCCGATGAGTCCATTCTGTCGAAAGTGCCTGACCACCATCTCCCAAGCCTGAGCGGGATCAGGCAGCGCGTCCAGTTGTGCAAGCACCATCTTTCGAAGTTCTGACGGATCAGGAGCCCAGCGCGATTCCCGGAACCACTTCCTCAGTGCCGCTTCCACCGCTTCTGCTGGCACGTCTTCGAGCGTCATCAGCCATGCTGCCACGGTTGCGGAAGGATCACCAGTTTTCATCTGGGGATATCTCGACTGCACAACTGCCAAAGTCTGTGTCACTTCCTGTCGATTCATCGCGACGATCCTCCTCTTCCAACAGCGCGACAAACGGATTCGCCACGGCATTTCCCGTGGTCGGGAGAATGATCGTTTCATCCTCCCATCGTGCTTCAGACAGCCATCGCGTAGGATGCGGTATGTACTTCGGATCACTCCAACCACGCGCCTGATGCCTGACTGACGCGGTGATCCGCGCGGCGAGTTCTTCGTCCGGAGCGATTTTCGCCCACGCCTTCCGTGCTGCCGCCTTTCCTTTCTTGACCGGATACGTTGACCAGAACGAATCAAACAGCGCGTCTGCTTCTCTGTCCTGCATCGAAGATGCAGAAGATCGCTTTCTTCTTTGGGATTGGGATTGGGATTGGGATTGGGGTGGTTGAACATTTCGCGAAGTTCGCTCGATGTTCTGAGATTGTTCGCGAATTGTTCGCGAATTGTTCGCGCGAACATCTGGCGAACGTCGCGATTCCATCCGCGCCTTCGCGTCTTCCCGTGATGCCTTCACTTTAGCCGCTGATGGTTGGTATTCGTGGTAATCGTGAATCAGGAAGCCCGATTCCGTGCGGTCAAACAGACCGACTTCGGTGAGACGGTCTGCCAATTCCCGGACATTCTGGATGTCGGTCAGCATTGGTAGCGCGGTATCCGGGATGAATCCGTCGGTGAGATACCGATTCGACCAACAGACCGCCGAAGTGAACAGCCACGCTCCACGATGACCGACCGCGAGAATCTTGGGATGGTGTGGCATTGTGTCGTCAAGCCTCACCCAGCCCATGATTCATCTCCGGTCATGCAGCGCGCGTCATCCTGTGGTAGAGTCATAGAGACGTATCCTCCAAATCGCGTCCAATGGTGCCACGGCATTTCTGCCGTGGCACCATTGTATTCGTCACGCCGACTGGCGCGCTTCCTCACGCTGCACAAGCAGATCGATGAAATAGGAAGCCTGCTGCTTGGTGAGTTCCTTGCTGGAAGACACGCCGAATGCTTCCGTGCCAATGGCGCGCAATTCGTCCTGACTCAGACCAAGCGCACGGCCTTTGGCCTGAATCATCCGGAGTTGCGCCGAAGTCGCGACATCGTTCGGAACCGTCTCAACGGTCTCCACGATCTCGCCTGTTTCGGCATCCACCACCACCGCTTCAGACTCGATGGTCTCCACAATGCCCATATTTCGCGTTTCTGTGGCTCGTGGCGCGTTCTGAGTGAAGGTTTGGTGTGATGATGCCTGATCCATCTCTTCGGCAGTGTAGAGACCGCTCATTTCGGCAGGAAAGGCGCGGCGAAGTGCCAACGATTCCGCGACTTTGGCGATCATCAGATCAGGCATGCGCTGCCAGAGACCTTGGTTCTGGTTGTACGACGAAAATCGCGCCACAGCCCAGAGTGGTTCCGACCAGTCTTTGCGTAGCACACCAACCTTCGCCGCCGATGGTGGCGTGTCGGACAGCCAGACTTCCCGCCACACTCCGTCGTCACCACACCAGAAAGGTCCAAGTTGTCCAGCGTAGGTGCCTGTCCGCTCTGCGATCAGACGGAAACCATCGATGCTGGTCTGGATGCTCATCCGGTTTCCGCGCTTGATGGCGTAGACTTGTCGCGAAAATGGATCGAGTTGTGTCCGTTGACAGACTTGGGCGAACAGCGCGAGTTCGCTAGGTGTGCATCCCGGAGCGATCTGGTTCCGGATGATCTCTAGTTGCTCGTTGTTCCAAGCCATCGCGAGTTCAGTCATGACGTTTCCTCCAACTGCTAACCAATCGCGGACACAGCGTCCGCAATCTCCCGACTGTTCCGGTCAACCATCTTCGGTGCCTTGAGTGCCTCCAGTTCACTCTTGGACAGCACAGTACGTCGTCTGTCTGTCTGCAGCCTGTACTTCGTCAGATCGCCGCGACCGATGAGGCGATAGACGGTCTCAATCGACACACCCAGAATCCGGGATGCCTCTTGCAATGAGACGAAACCTTCTGCGTTCTGCACTGAGTCTGACATCAAAGCGACCACCTTGGAAGTATCGAGCGAATCCAGTTGAACAGTTCAGCGCGCATCCTGCGATCTCGACTGTGCCTGTTCGCGCACTTTAGGTCATAGAGCATCGTTCCTCCTGTCTGATCGATGGCAGCGGTCCCGTTGACCGCTGCCAGATGATCCAGTTCGTTAGACCGCGTAGTTCTTGGTCAGCAAGTGAGAATAGGTCTCGCTGACTTCGCGGTGAACGTCGTCCACGATCCTAGCCCAGTGGAGTAGTTCCCAGTAGGTTCGCCGCTGCCGCATCTCGTCAGAGAAGACTCCGATCAGATTCCTTCGCGCGATCCGCAACTCTTCGAGTGAGAAAGAATAATTTCCTTGGTTACAGATAGCGTCAGCGTATTGATCGTGCGCATCGCGGATAGATTCAAGGTCATCGTAGTTCGCGCGAGATTCGATCCCGAAATGGCGCGCCTTCAAGAACTGTCGCGCGAGTGCAAGCAGAGAAGCATCAGACGCGCCGAACTGGTAATGGTTCACCACACGGAGCAACTCCACCGCGTCCGATTCTTTGTCGTAATGAAACTCAGTGATCTGATCCATGTCGCATCCTCCATTGATTCCGACTGGCGGTCGGGACCGATTCCCGACCGCCAGTGTCTCCGTGCTAGACCGCGCTGATCTCAACAGACACCATCAGAGCATTCTCGCCATCAGCCGAAACAAGGTACTGCTTTGCTGCTGTTGAGTTGGTTGATTCGAACCAGCCATCAGCACGAAGCGTGTCACCGATCATCATCACGCAGGAGACCGCTTGAGACATCGTGACGTAAGTTGCCTGAATCGACATCCCCTGATCCATCGTCCGTGTTACCACGTTGTAAATCGTCATCTCGCATCCTCCATGATTCCGAACTGCATCAGCGAACTGCTGATGGATGGAATGCTACCAGAGGATGCCAAAGCCTGTCAAATACCACGTATTGACGCGGGATTTGACAGGATTCTCTGCCTTTGCTAGTATTGTTTCTGTTAGCACATGGTGTGCTGACAAAGCGATCACGGAGGATGCGCGATGAACGGTTATTTCTTCTGCAATGGTTGTGGCGAAGAGTTCTTCTTTCTTCGTCTCTCTCTCACTCGCAATCCCGGAGAGGAGAGCGAAGAGAATTACTGCTTCTGCTGCACGGAGCGCGCGGCAGATCGCGACGAAGTTGTTTCGCCGCTCTTCAATGAGTTCGATGCGAAGACCGCGAGTGTCGCCGACTAATCATCTGGATTCACTGGAGCGCGGAAGTCCCGCGCTCCAATGATCGCAATCATGGAGGATGCGAGATGTTGATTCATGAGGCAATCGTTCGGAAGCAAAGTTTCGGAAACGTGATCCAGCGCGAAGTGCGCACTGGCGAGAAAGGCAAAGCGGAACTGATCGACTGGGCGATCTCGAAGGCGACCGATTTCGTGAACTACGAAAACGAATGGGGCGAAGCGTTGTTCATCGACTGGCTGACCGACACCTACGGTCAGGAGACGATCCAGATTTGGGATGAGCGAAGTTCGTCGGTCTTCCCGCTGATCGAGATCACCATCTCCGGTCAAGATCAGGACTAGACAATCAATGGCGGTCGGGAACTGGCCCGACCGCCAACCAGATCGAATGGAGGATGCACGATGGAAAGCAAGGCAGCGCGACAACTTCGATGGTCGAGAACTTCTAGTCAGGAACTGCATGATCTCCTGACCGCTTGGGAATCTCAACGCGACTGGCTTGAGTCGAAGACTCTCCTTGGTGATTCATTGACCAAGCGCGAGTCGGAGCGATTGCACTTGCTGAAGTCTGACTGCTGGTGTCTAGCCGATCATCTCAATCAGCGCGATTAGTGTTGCTCACTGGCGGTCGGGAACTGGCCCGACCGCCAACCAGATCGAATGGAGGATGAGTCATGAAGAACGTCACGCCGGAGACAAAGCGAAACATCGAAGAGATGATGCGCGACTGGGATCGCACTCATCATCGACTGCAAGAACTGGAGTACCGCGCGTTCTGTCTTCGTCAGGAATCCAAGCGCGAACTTCCAGCAGGGACGATGCGCGATCTCGAAAAGGTCTACCAGCATCTTGGTAAAGCGATCAACGCGCTTGAGCGCGTGATGCCTGTACTGGATTCGATCTAGGCGAGATCGTTCACGCGACGTGACTGGGAATCGCCTCAGAGACTGTAGCACTCGATACATTCGGAATCCCAGAAATCCGCATAACCACGCGGATTCTGGGATTCTCGATGTTAGGTGTTGACAGGAGTTGACAGGCTCTGGTAATATCCTTGGTGTTAGCACATGGTGTGCTAACGCAGAACGAATGGAGGATGCGAGATGGGAATCTACAACGTGATCTACAAGAAGTCCACTGACAGCGAGATGACGGTCCAAGAAACCTTTTTCCAGAATGAGCAAGCGATGACGTTCGCGCGCTGGATGATCGATGAGTTCAAGAAGTCCGGATACCGTGGTCAGGCCAGTTACGTCTTCGATGGCTCGACTCGCCTGATGTCTTCTGACAACGGTCACTACTTGTACATCGCTGTTGTCGAAGAGACGATCTGCAAGCGCAATGATGATGGGACGTGCGCGTAGGAAGCGGTTCACTGGCGGTCGGGAATCGGTCCCGACCGCCAGACGGTAACGAATGGAGGATGCGAGATGGCACGGTTCGAGTTTGACTACGACGGCATTCGGGATTTCATCGGTGATATCGAGATGGATTCAATCGACATCCAGCGCGACGAACTCAGGAAGATGGGCGAGAGAATCGCGAACTGGGAGACCACCATCGCGAAGATGACTGATGCCGCCGATCTGCTCATCGACTATCCGAAGAGTGTCTGTAACGAATACGCGGCGATCAATAATTGGTCTATGGTTCACGCGAAGCACTGCCAGACCGCTGTCAAGTTGTTCAAGAGCCTTGATGTGGTCTTGGATCAGTTGGCATTCGCTGCCGACAATCTGGATGGTGCCTGCTGCGAAGCCCAAGACAAAGAACTGCGAGAGTACCAGAATCAGAAGACCGGAGACTAGACGCGAATAGTGATGGCTGGTCGGAACTTGTCCGACCAGCCCAAGCATGGAGGATGCACGATGAATGAGATCGATCAGAAGCCCGGAGTCTACGAACTCACTGAGGCGATGCGGTATCTGGAAGTCGCGGAGGCACAACTAAACTCCGCCATCTCCAGTCTTCTAGAAGCGAAAGCGTTCGCGATGGATGGTCGCGCTAAGACAGGAGATGTCGGATTCGACTATGTGCTTCGCATCGTTCGCCGGATGATCAATGAGACCAATGACGCGCGCGCCTATCCATCCAACCATGCGTCAGCGTTCAACCTTCTCAAACTCGATCTGGCGAATGGGATCGTCATCACGAATGTTCCGACGGATGATCAGTAGGGAGGATGCAACGTGGCAGCGATTGTCTTTCAGTACGACAGGAACTACACAAACCGTGACGGAAGCATCTCGACCATGACCAGTCTAGAGACGTTTTCCATCAATCAACTGGTGCAGCAGAAGTGGCCATCGCCATTTGAACACTTCGAGAATGATCACACCGTGAAGGTAGTTCTGGAGACTCGCGATCCTGATGGAATCCTGCTGGAAGCCATCGCCACGCAGGAAGGCGAGATGCCTTCGGCGGATGGAAGACTGTACAAGAGACCAGCGATGTATCGAATCCGGTTCGTGAAGTATGTCTCCGGTGAGATCGATCCAGTGCGCGGATGGTCCGCGCTGCACGGTCATTCAGGCGCGGAGGATTAGGCATGAAGACAGACGCGGAAATAGTCGCGGAGTGTAAGTCATTCATCGACAAACAGCAGGAGATGATCGCCTTCCAGCAGCAGACCATCGGAGCACTAGAGAGCCTGCTAGATGACACTGGGCGAAAGATGGACGCGCGATTACAGAACTCGTTCGTTATGGGATTTTCGTTCGGTACGTATCTCGCCCAGACCGAACAACTGGTCAATCAGATCAGGCAACTTCGAGCGATCTCGCCGCTCACGTCTCAAGTCCTGCGACTGAATCAGGATGATGACAGTTGTCCGCTGTGGCTTGCTGACAATACGAAGCAGTTCCATTCGCTGATGATCCATGTCGGATCGCAAACGCGCGACATGGAGGCAGCATGCGGTCATTTGCTCGATTTCTATAACGACACTTGGAATGCGAACATCGCCAGTCGGAAGGCGCATGAGGAGATTGATTCCAATGAGTAACGTAACGCAGTTCACCTACGATGAGGCACACCCAGAAATCAGTCATCATCTCGTCAGTATCGTTCTGGAATTGCATCGTGCAGATGCAGAACGCGGATTCATCGCGCACCACCAGTCGCGGATAGACCGTCATCTGCCGAACGCTGGACAGTTCAGCGGTGATCTGGGATCAGCATCAAGAGCAGTGAAGCGACACGCAGAGGCACTCTTCGGTCATGCCGCGAATCTTGTCGCCTACGAACAGAACATCTCCGAACACTGGACATCGATCAGGAAACTTGTCTCCGAAGACATCGAGCGTCTGGAGTTGCCGAAAGAACACGTCTCATCGGCGATGATGTCGCTTGCAGAGAAGGTTCATGCTCTCGTGAAGGATGCACGTCGCGAACTGGCGGAAGACAGCGAGACCGAAGAATGAAGCCAGTTTTCTATCCGAACGTGGCAACAGAGCGAGTAGATCGCTACGTCATCGCGAAGATGATCCTTGCACTGGAAGTCGGATACTTCGAGACGCGTTTTCAGTTCCTCTGTGCTGCCTACAAAGCCACACGAACAATGCTGATCCCGCACGGGATGACCGAAGACCAGTTTGCCCATGTTGATTGGAAGTGGTTAGCGGACCACAATCGCGAACTTCATCGAGAGAATGCCAGATGACTCGACCGAACGTGAACACACCAGAAGGCTTCCGCATCGATCAGATGCAGCAGTGGATAGGCACGGAGTACACAGGCGCGACAATTCGACAACTACGCGAAGCACTCCTGCTCAGTCAGGACGATCTCGCAGCGATCATCGGCGTAACACCTATGACACTGAGGAGATGGGAAGCAACACGATTCCCGACAGACCGTATGATCCCGGTCGGATACATGCTGAATCATCTTCTCTCGTCCAGATCGGAAGTGGCCATGACACACGAAGAATATCGGACATTCCTCCGGTCCCGGTTCTGGTACGTGCCTAATCGCTTCTGCGACTAGTCATCGCTTCGATCTTCGGTGCCACGCCGATTGGCTTCCAGAAGCCATAGTAGGTTCCGATTGCCAGCGTCCAGACGATCAGGAAGCATCGAGCGATATCCGTCACGTCCAGAAGACCGCTGAAATACGCAGTGCCAGTGGCAGCAAGTAGGCAACAGCCGAACGCTGCCACTGCCTTTGCTGCGTCACTCCATGCCTGTTGCACCACCACGGAGATTGCAACTGGCATCATGAATCCCACGATCCCAGCCCACATCGCCGCATTCGTCATCGATCCCGCGTCATTCATCGTGCCTGACTCCCATCACGTCTTCTATCGTCTCTATCGCGCCAGACAACTTGTCCAGCAGGCGCGCCTTCATTTTCCCATCGCGCGATGTTTCCTCAACGACATACTCTAGACTCGTCGCCACTTCCCATGCCGCGCTAGACATGTCTTCGAGTTTCTCCAGCGTCTCGATCAGTCTGGTTCGCAGTTCGTCTATCTGTGCCTGTTGTTCGGCGATGAGTTCAATCGTTACCGTTTCCATTCTTCCTGCTGCCTTTTCTGTTCGGTCTGTCAATTGGTACGCCCGCTTCCGCGCGCTCACCAATAAGACGCGCGAGAGCATCCAGACCGATTCGCACTTCAGCAGGATACGCGGTTCCCCATGAGTTCAGGATTCTGACAAACGGTTCTTGTGTCTTCAATGCCTCAGTGATCTCCGCCACCGACCGCGCCCAGAGAAATGACGTGCAACCTTCGGCCACGAATGCGCGACTTCCCGACGGAGTAGGCAACCACGCGCCTTCGATCCTCAACGTCTGAAGTCCTGCGTTGACACTGGTCCCGCTGTAATTCTCGCCTTCCCATTCGTCACGTCGTCTGGCTGCGAAGTACAGAGAGAATCCGTCATACGTTTTCCGGTTGTACAACGTCGCCGCGCGAGATACTCCCATACCAACGCATGCGCCTTCTCTGAGTTGGTTGTAGTGACGATGCGCTCCAACCACGTCGCTGATCGTCGGTGGTCGAAGACACACACAGTGACCGCCACGAACGCTACCCCAGTCTCCGGTCCGACCGATCCAGTAGAAGCCTTGTGCATCTCGTGTCGGTCGGTCGAATGACGTGTACCAGTTCACACCGATAACAACAGGACACGGAACAGACGGCATCGCCTCCGCCAAAGCGTATCGCGATTCATGAGAGCGGTCTTCTGGTTCGTGCCAACCTAGCGCGAAATCAGTCACTTCCGACAACCTTCCCAGACGCATCGATCATCATTCCGTCAGAGAACTCGATCAGTTGCGCGCTTCCTGTCCCGTGAAACGCGATCCGACGTGGTGCGCGACCAGTCTCCGCACAATAGCGAAGCCAAGCGGCAGTGCGACTTCCTCCCGGATCAGCCTCTGGGAACAGAACGCGAACCAGATCATCTGGCAACCACGAAGGTTTGTTCGGCCACGTAGCCACTGGTGGTGTGGTTCCTCCACCGCTTCCGGTTCCGCTGTCGAGTTTGGTCATCACCTGATCGAAATACGCTCCCGGACAGAAAGCCCGTGAAACGCTGTTCAAGTCGGCATGGCGGTAGATATCGCTCTTCGTGAGTCGGTAGGCATTCATCCATTCCGTGATCTGCCAGCAGATCGTCTCTATCGCCGCGTCTGTTGCCTTCTCTCCGGAGAAACCTTCGGTCTCGATGGTCAGTGAAACCAGATTCGGATTCACTCCACCAGCCTTCGCAATCAAAGCCCTACCTTTCGCCGAAGGCTGATTCGTGTCGCCATTGGTCCACGGTCCGTGATTCGCCGGGATCACTGAGAGAAGCGAACCATCTTTCTGCACCATGACCGTTGAGGATGCGTCTGCATTCCCAGAAGCCCACCAACCAAGAGAAGACTTTGTATTGCCTTCTTGGATGTGTAGGACGATAGCCATCGGCTGCTTTCCTTGACGATTGGTGAAACGGTGATTCGCGATCTTTGCTGCCTCCGAAGCGGTCAGACCGAAACGCGCGAAGTCTTTCTCCAGCGCGTAGAAAACTGGTGCCTTGTACGGATTCGTCGCCATGCCGATATCTCCTATGTACGCATTCACTCGCTCGATGGTCTGCAAGAGATAGAGACCGATACTTCCGCCGAACGCGCCATCCCATGTCTCACCATTGGCACAGACATTCCCGCCAGTGGTCCAGCATCGCGGACCACCGACATAGGTCACGATGAACTGCGAGAGCGTCATGTCTTCTGGCGCGTAGACTCCTTGTTTGTAGGTCAGATCGGTGATTCGTCTTCGCCACTCGCGTACTGCATCAGCCCACGATGTGAAAGACGCGAGAGTCACGCCATCGAGCATCATCAGCCCAAGCGGATTCTTCGTCCGCTTCGCTGTTGCATCTCGTCCTAGTGTCGACTCCTTGACGCATTGACTGAGGCACAGCGCGGAATGTTCCTCTGCCGCATCGTGCATCAGGATAAGATCATCATCGCTGATCGATGACTCAACCTTCCGCGCCACGTCACGCCACGCGGTGATACTGCATCCTCCGATTCGGCGGAATGGCGTATCACTCGTGATCATCCTACTCACCGTCTGCGTACATCTTCCGAACCATCGAAAGATAGTTCACGCCTTCGATGAATTGCGAACCGTGAAAGGCGACGATCTTTCGCTCTCCGGGAAATAAGACGGTGATTGGCACACCATACGCCGAACGCCATCCATTGTTCTCAGCCCATTCGTCGCTGATCTTGTAGGTGCCACTCCGGAGATAGGTCACGATCTCGCCTTTTCTCATCACTTGCTCTAGGTGTGGCTCGTGTGTGTGGGCGAGAGCGACCACATCAGCATTCTCGAAAGACCACGGCCATTCATCCCAGAGTCGCCTAGCAGAGTTGCCTTTGGAAATCTGGGAATTGCCACGATGGTTGTGACGCATCACCAGATGGTAGGTGTGTCCGCCTACTGTCGCGAAGATGCTTCCGCCAGTCTCCGTGAAGTATTCGCAGCCCAGATGCTTTGTCAGATCAGGAAGACGGTCAATGCCAGCCCATCGCCCATCAAATCCGTCGTGATTTCCTTCGGCGATGACCAGTAGTTTGTGACGAACTGCCTCAAGGCGTGTGGCCACGTATGCCAATTGGAGTCCCGGTGCGCCCATCACCGCTGCATACAGCGCGGTCCCGCTCTTTCCCTGTGGCTTTGTATTGTCAGTCAGATCGCCATTTACGCAGAGAAACAGACCGTCAGTGTCGCCAATGGTGGACAAGTCCTGCTCGAATCGCTCATACAGAATCTTCCCGCCTGCGTGAATGTCGCTCATCCATGCTATGCCGACTGGCATCGATCCCGGTGGTTTCCAGTCGAGTCGCTTTGTCGGTGCGCTGTCAAGCGCGTCACTCGCTGCCACCACTTCCCGGTAAGCGGCGAAGAGTCGCTCCAGTGCTTCCGGATCAGTCGGTAATTCTGGCGGCATTCCGGGAGCGCGCTGATTCTGTACGTTGTTCTCGAATCGCTCTGCTGCCTGCCTGATCCGAAACTGACCGTATGTCTCAGTCTTGTCGAGAATCTCATTCTCTAGACGATGCCTTAGCGCATTGAATGATCGATGCGGATATTTGGTTAGGAAGTCATCTTCGGTGAGACTGAGCGCGTCTGCGTCTTCCTGTTGGCTCCAGTGAGTCTTAGGCACAAGAACTCCTGACCGTCTACGTTGGTGGAGATGTCCACCGTGACAAGGCGCGCTCCACTGCCGCTTCTATCCGTGCGTCTAGTTCGCCATTCAATCGACCGTCAATGGAATCTAGTCGCCTTGTCGCGTCATCCTGCTTCGACACGTTCACAAGCCCAGTGATCGTCGGTGCTAGGAATCCGATCAGTAATGGTAGCAGGATAGTTGCCTCACTGTCACCGAACGCGGTCAGACCAACCATTCCCGCTGTTCCAGCCACCACCATGATGGCGACAGCCCAAATCGTGCTATGTGACTTTCCCATCTCTGATCCTATGCGTCACGAAGCAGATCAGCATCAGAGATGATGCGACCATTCCACGAAATACCAAGACGATCAGCCTCAGTCTGAATCGCGGCATTTCTCTTCTGCCGCCAACTCGCCGGAGTATCAGACGCTGAAGCAGTGACCTTGACCAACGTCGCATCTGGAGCGTTCATGTCACTCCCAAAGAACACGCAATACAACTCGATCTGTAGATCATTGCCCACGATGTCCCGTGATCGAATCGCGACAGATACCCTAGCCATCACTTGATCTCCAGATAAATATTCCCTAAGCGCGGATCAGCAGTGCCATTGCCACCGCTCCCTACCACGCGAAGATAGCATGTCGCGATTTTCGCGCCAGCGACTATGTTCGTGAACGCTTCGGCAGCGATCCCGGTTGCGTCAATCACCGCGCCTGTCGTGGCGGTGAACGTCGCCCAAGTTGAGTTATTCGTGCTGTATTGGACGTACAACTTCGCGCCAGTTGCTCCACCTTGAGTCACGTTCACCACCAATCGCGCTGATGTTGCACTGGTGAGATCAGCCACCGCGCGTCTATTGTCCGCGCCGAATAATTCGGTCACGCCTGCTGGCTGATTGGTCCATTCGTTATCAATCGCGTTGGAGTTGTCGCGAGAGAAGAACATGATCTGCGTTCGCCATGAACTCGTACCAGTCGCGCCAGTCGGACCAGTGACACTGGAGTCCGCGCCTGCCGCGCCTTGTGGTCCCGTGAATCCCGTTGGTCCGGTCGGACCAGTCACGGTCGATGCCGCTCCTGCTGATCCTTGAAGTCCTGTCGGTCCGGTCGGTCCGGTCACGGTCGATGCCGCGCCTGCCGCGCCTTGTGGTCCGGTCCAGCCAGTCGGTCCAGTGTAGGAGACACCCTGTGGTCCTGTCGGTCCCGTGACGGTTGATGCTGATCCGGTCGGACCAGTAGGACCAATGGTCACGGTCTGTGGTTCAAGAACTTGTATCCGGTTGTTTCC
>JAAOEI010000536.1_pt1 | contig 14532 bp, 32 predicted proteins | sample 7059261 | NCBI WGS metagenome assembly JAAOEI01 (sample SAMN14008812, study PRJNA610033) | viral metagenome | isolation source: viral particles filtered from seawater | place: China: Hangzhou Bay, Yangshan Deep Water Harbour | collected 2017-10-31
GCAGCGCCTGGCCATCGTCACCGATGAGAGCGACGTTGAACGACGACACGGCCTTTCAGATGCTCGGTCGCGCTCATACCCCCTCCCACTCCACAATCGGCCGCCCGGTCGCGGCGAACCGTTCCCGTTCCGCCCGCATGCCGACGCTCTCCTGCCACCCGTCCAGCGTCAGCAGGATCAGGCCGCCGGCGGTGTCCAGCATCGCCAGCGACTGCCGCATCCAGAAATCGTGCGCCAGCGGGTCTATGCCGCCGTACATCGCCAGCGGGTGACTGTGGACGATGGGCGAGTAAACAACCACGCCAGATGTCACGAGGTCGATGGTCGCGTTGCGGGCCTTGTGATAGGCCACGTCGATGCCGCCGCGGTATTTGCTGTACGGGCTGGACAGGAACCACCAGCCGGGGGCGATGTCGGGAAGGGATGGCATCATGGCGCGTCCGTCTCCCACAGCAGTTTCTTTTGCATAGGGTGTTTGTCAACGCGCGGACGGCCTGCATTTGGGGTATGCCACGAACCGCCACCGCGTTCTCCTATCAGCTTCCAGCCGGCGCCCCGTAACGACGCTCCGCCTTCCTCCGGCAGCGTGTAGGTGCCGATGCGCCGATAGCCGAGCGCAAAGCGCGCCTTGGCCGCCGCGCCATACAGAAACGAGCATGCGTTGCGCGTGCCATCCGTGCAGAGGCGCGTGACTTCCAGCGTATCGCCGTCGTCTCGCATCCGGGATACCGGGCGGCCGACGATGACGACTCCGACGATGATTTTTCCCATCGCAGCGCCAAGACTGAACTTGTGTCCAACGGCCGGCTTATGGTGACGGTGATGCGCGGCAACAAAGGCATTCGCCTCGTCCAATCCCAGAGGCACCAATGCAAAACGCGCCGTCACCGCAGCCCCTCCGGCCAGTCCTTCGCCTGCCGCTCGCCGAGCGCCAGCAGGTCGTCTATGGCGCGCACAAGCTCGCGGGACGTAAATATTTCTGGGTAGCCGCGCCACTTGAAGGCGGCGCGTATCACCCGCTCCTGCGCGTCGTGCAGCGCCGTGCGGGCGGCTTCCTTGGGCGCGCTCATGCGCTCGTTGCCTCCACGAACAGCGGGCAATCGTCGGTCACGCGGCATAGGGCGGCGACGTGACGATGCAGTTCACCGAACCGTCCGGCAGCGTCGGGAGCACGTCGCGGCAGTCGCCATGCAGGATGCGGATGCTCATGCCGATATCCTCGCTCGCAGAGGGATAACCTGCCCCAACACGCCGGCCACTTCCTCAACCGAGCGACAAGTATCCACCAGACAGCCGGCAAGCGTAAGGCGCAAATGCGTCACTTTTTGGGCAGGTGTCAGCCGTCCAGTCGCGGCCTTCAACTCGATCCAGAACGCACGGCCGCGATAGACAATCAGCAGGTCCGGCGTGCCGGCCTTGGCGCCCATGCCTTTGAGGATTGCACCCCTGAGCCTGCCGCCGCCGCCGAGCGGGATGGCCGTCCACCATGCGTCGTCTGGAAGCGCGGCGTCCAGGAACTGCGCCACCTGTTGCTGGAGGGCCTGTTCAGGCCGCTTCATGCGTCAAGAAAAGGCGCCCCGCCTGCCGGGAGCGAGGCAGACGGGGCGCAAGTGCCCGGCGGAACGCGCTGGGCGCTCGACGCCAGGACGCGGCGGGAGGACACCGCGCTTCGTAGGCCCGCAGGCCGATTGCTCATGGGTTTGCCTCCATGAAGGCTCTCGAAAAGCCGCCAGGCGTCACGCTCCGTAACGCAGCCCTGTCCGGCGACGGCGGCAGTCTGTGCATGCGGCTTCCTTGTGTCGGCTCGACTGGCCGATAAGCTGGCGCGTTGAACCTCCCCCATAGACACGTTCGTTTCGTATAGGGGTCGCCATAATCGCACGGGTCGAACATCAGCGCCGGCGGCCCGAGATATTTTGCCAAGCGTCCGACAGGATTTTCCAGCGCCCAGAAAGTCGGGTTGTAGATGGCTACGGCGCGAAGACAGGCATCGACAATTGCCAAAGACTCAAGCAATGCAGACTCGCCCTTTGATGCCCACCATCTCGCCCCGGACGACGCCAGGTGCGTGCATGGAGGCGCGGCAAGAATGCCCCGAATAGGATGTCCGGCGTATTCAAGCAGTCGAACATCGTTGCCGTGCTTGATATCGACCATGATGACATCGTATCCCGCGTCTCTGTACGGGGCCGACCATGCTCCTGTGTAGTTGCAGAGCGAAAGAACCGTCATCATGTGACAGCCGCAGGCCGATTCATTCCGGATGCCATACCGTCGCATCCCCCTGACGCTCGCACCACTCGATGGCCGCGTCCGTCATCACCACGGCCGCACCGACGACGACCGCCACGCCGTACAGAACCCAGAACAGCGGTTTGAGCGCGTGTGCGGCGGCGTGGAAGGCGATGCAGCGCGTCATGCCGCATGCTCCATCGGCCGCAGCCGTGTGGCGATGTACTCGTAGTGGAACTGCGCCACCTTCCGCTGCGTCAGCGCCACCGTCTTCGGCAAATCCTGCACCCATGTCCGAAATGACACGGAGGCCGGCGGCAGACGGTAGCCAGCCGCAGTCAACGCCATGTGCGCGCATTGGCAACCTTCCAGATTGGCCCCTCGGTGGTAAACAACAGCATCTCCCGCCGTCGAATCTTGTAGCCATTGGGCGAATTGTGCTGCCGTCATGTCTTCGCTCCCAACGCTGCATCCGCCTTGGCGCTGCCGAGCTTGCGCGGTCGTTTGGCGGATTGCCGCGTCGCTCGCTTGCGCGACTTCTTCGGGTTTCCGCCGGTCGGCCGCAACCACCCCATCGTCTGGGCGTGGAAGGCGCCAGGATCACGCAGAGACAGCGACGGCACAAGCGCCTCATTGGCCGGTGGAGCGCCCATCCAACGGACGGAATCGGCGTATCCGTCTGGACACTTGATGATGCCCTTCGTTGCCTTCAAGCGAGCCACCTGTTCGGCCAACACGGAACCGCTCGGCGCCGGAATGATTCTCGGTTCCTCGACCGGGGGATGTTCGTTCGCGATGGTGACAGTGCCGTTGGGCTTGGCGTCCGGCACCTTATGGCGCGGCCTGAAACTACTCCCTGTGTATATGCGCGCATGCCGGAGTTGCCAGTCCGCTTCCGAAATTGTGCCGTCTTTCCTCCACGCAACGATGTAACGGCGCAGCGTGCTTGGCTCGCAGCGCATGCGCTTACGCACGTCATCCATGGTCCGGTATTCAACAAACAGCAGGCGAAGCGCCTCAACTTTCCATTCTGCACCATGTTCCACACGGCGTTGACATGCTTGGCGAGACTTCCGGTGTGGAAACCTGCTATCACCAACACGCCGCAGCGACGTGATGCGGCCTTGGATCGTGTCCTTGCTCAGCCCGAACGCCTCGGCGCACTGGCCGATGGTCATGCCGGAACCGTACATCTTCGCGAGACGGGAGACTTCATCGTCCGTCCATTTGTGGACAATCCTGGATGGCTCGGGCACGCGCCGCGTCATCGCTGGGCCTCCAGTGTTTTTGCAGGAATATGACAGAGTTGCCGGAACGCCGAACGCGGCCAGAATACCATTCCTCCGCGGCTCATCTTCCCGCCTTCGTATACTCGCTTTACAGGTTCCAGCGTGTCCAGGCGTTGCCCAATCAAGGCTCCACTGAATTCCTCCAGCACAACAAGCCATACGGCACATCCCGTCTCCGATTGAACGCGCCTGTAATGATTGTAATGCCGTAATGGAATTCCGTGTTCATAGATACCGGACTTCCGATGCAGGGTCGGGGACGCCTTGGTCTTAACCTCAACCCATATGCGCAAGCCGTCCTTGCAGATGTCCAGGTCAGGAATCACAAAGCCATCTCTGGCGCCCTGCATCTTTGGCGCCTTGTCCCCGTCCTCGCCCGCAAAATCGTAGCTTGGAATAACGAACCAACCTCGTCCCTGAAAATATCGAGCGGCCGTCAATTCTCCGCTTCGGCCGCGCTGAAACTTTTCAGTTTCCCGAATGGACATTCATTTCGGCTCCGACCGAAACGGGACGACAACAAATCCGATGTCGCGGAACCTTGTTGCGAACGCCGCCGCATTCTCGCCGTAGTAGAAAAATGCCTGTCCTTGTGTCGGCGCCGCTACGTTTCCGCCAGCGTCGTAGAACTTGACGCGCCCCCTGGTGAAGCACACCGCATCGGCAACAGTCATCGCCTCGTGGAACCAAGCCGTGTCGGTGTAGTTGTGCGTCAGCATCACGGCAGCCGTGACGTGGCCTGCCCAAAGCTCCATCACCATCTTCGATACGAAATCGGCAATATGCGGCTGGGCATACGGCGGGTTCAGCCAGACGCGGCCGTGCCACGACCGCTCCAACCCGTTCGTTGTCTTGGTGAAGTAGCGTTCGGCCCGCACGCACTGCTGGGCGGCATCGCTGCTGGCAGGATCCAGGTCGATGCCGCCGAGCACATCACGAACCGCCTCAATGTACTCCGGCGGAGTGTACCATTCGTTTTCGCCCGTCCCGAACGTGCCGCGGACGTGGTTGCGGATGTCGAATTTCGTCGGCGCCCGGCCTTCATCAAGCGCCGACTGAATGGCCTGCTCGACGACTTCCTCCCCGGCATCGCGTATTTCCCGCCATTCGCTGACACGCTGGCGGGAAATGCCGAGATCGTCGTAGGTGGCTTCACTTCGATTGTCCGGGGCCTGGACAATCGAATCTCTGTCGCCGCCCGGCCTCGCCACTTCCCCGCTTGCCTGCCCCCTGTCGATTTCGTCCGCCATCCGAATCTCGGCGCGGGTGATGATGCGGAGACAGTCGGCATGTGTGTCGTTCGCCGCCTTCGTTACCCTGGCATAGTGAAGGGCGGCCTCGGCCAGCTTCTTTGCCTCCAGAACTTCCCCGGACGTTCTGGCGTCCAAAAGGCGCTGCCCGGCCTGTGTCAGCAACGCCGGAATGCTGGCCGTTCCATAACCGTCAATGTGAGCGGGAACCTGCGTCATGTCGTCTCCCTGCCGGTCATTCATCGCGCAACCCATCGGCATAAGGCGTGCCCAGCAGATAGAAAGCCGACATGGCGTTGGGCTTGACGGCTTGAATCTTGTCACCACGGAATGCGGCATTCCACGCCAAGGCAGTTGCGCGAGTCGTCACGCGCCGGGCGCGATGGCCGGCGGTGAACTTGTTGTTGCGGAGCCAGCGCAGGAGGGCGCGTTCGGGGTCTCCAGCAACCAATCCCTCATCGTGCGCAAACCTGGACCAGAATTCGCAGGCGAGCGACGGCTGGTATTGGATTGTCGTCAGCGCGATGCCCATGATTGGAGCGCGTCTGGCGAAAAGCCGAACCTCGGTCGGGCACTTGTGGATGGCCAAAGCGTAAAGCTCGGCCGCTTCCTTGTACTCGGCCATCTTGTCGATGCGGGCGAGTCTATTCGCTGCAAACCATTCGACAGTCTGAGCAAATCCCGATTCGATAACCCCGATGGCGGCCAGAACGCTCGGTGCCATCTCAATCGAGTGGTCCATGCCGGTCGCCCGCAGGCTGTCGCGCCACGACCGTACCTTGTGGATGTCGAACACGGCATAGATGCGGCCGACGTGGTCGATGTCGGCCGCCGGCATGTAGGTGAGCGTCAACCACTGAGGCATGCCGCACTTGGCGACGGCCTCCAGCGTGTGGTTGCCGTTCACGATCCTTTCGGAACCGTCCGGCAACGTGCAGATAAACACCTGCGTTCCGGGGATGAACCGCCCGGCTTCCTGCTCGCGTGCGAGCCGGATGACGTTCGCCTCGCTGATTTTGCGCTGTCTCTCGAAATGCGCGTTGTCACGGAGGGACCGCGCACGCGCCGGCGTCACCAACTCCATCACGGAATGGCACGGCGCCAGCGCCTCAGCCCTGTCCTGCACGGTCATGGTGATGACGTTCGTTGTCATTGTCCGTTCTCCCGGTAGAAGTCCTCGGGCTTAACGCGCCCGTTCGTTGCCCTGTGGATGCGCTCGGCGACATCCAAGCTCGGCGCCTGTTTCCCGGCGGCAAGCCTGGAGATGGTCGATGCAGTCAGGCCCGTCATCGCCGCGAACTCTCGCAGCTTGAGCCGCTTCTGGTCCAGATACGCTCTCAGCTTCATGACAGGAAGGTACGGGCCGTTTTCGCCGTTCGCAAGCGGAAAATGCGGGGCCTGTGAAAAAAGTTTCTGGCGGCGTCACTTTCTTGTTGCGCGGGCCGCAATCTGGCATTACGTTCCCATTACCGCGCCGGGCGGGTTCCCGGCATCGCCGTAGTCGGCATTTGTCGTGAAAGGGGGCGCCAAAAGGCAGGTTGGAGGCGCGGCCGGTAGTCGAAGCCCGGCCCGCGCTACCTGCCCGGCGCTGGTGACGATGGACCAGAAGTCCGCACTGGCCGACGAACAGGCTGACTGCCATCGCGAACGCATGGCGCGGCTCATCGACGGCGAACTGTTCCGAGCGCACGAGCCGACGCAGCGCCGGCTGTCGTCTCCGCCGTCCGCGCCGTGGCACTGGTGGCAGGTGCTGCTGGTCGTCGCCAGCCTCGCCGGCCTCGCTCTGTTGGTGCTCGGCGCCTGCCAGCCGGCGCTGCGGCCGACCGGGGAGACGATCCCGGCGCCGAACGGCGCCATCGACTACTGCATCCGCAATCCGGGCGACATCCTGTGCAGGAGGGCGTGATGGCGGGCCTGTACGACACGCTGGCGACCGTCCACTGGACGACGCTCCAAGCCTTCATCTGGACGCCTGACACGGAAACGTGGCGGGCGCCCGAATACTGGGCGCGGCCGCTGCCAGGACCGGACGGCATGCTGCATGGCGACTGCGAGGACTTCGCGCTCGAATGCCATGCCCGCCTGCTGGTGCAGGACGTTCCCCGAGCCGACATGCGCCTCGCCATCTGCCGCGCCAGCCTCTCGACCGCCCGTGGCGTCCAGGACCATTGCGTGCTGGCGGTCCACGACAGCGACGACGTGTCGATGGCCTGGGTTCTGGACAACCGCCAGCGCCGCCCGGAACGGCTGCGCGACCTATCCTACGACGCCTGGGCGCTTCAGAAGCGCGGCGGCTCGATAGCCGAACGCTGGGAGGTGCTGGGATGACCGCCCCCATCGCCCGCCTCTGCGACTACCGCTGGCCCGTCGCGGTTGGCGACCGCGCCCGCATCCTCGACAGCGACACGGCCGGACACGTCGCGATGCTGACCTACCGCCACGGCCGGCCGCACCGCGCGCTGCTGATGGCCGACGGGATCGGCCACGCCGTCGCACCGGACCGGATCGTCAGGGGGGCTGCCGACCGATGAGCACCGGCTGGCTCAACCCGCGCCCGTCGAACGAAGCGTGGCGCCGGGCCGAAATCGCCAAGGTCGAGGGCGACATGACGCGCATCGAGGCCGTCGCCAACTCGCTGACGGCCGTGCTGCATCGGGCCGAGGATTCTGAAATGCAGACCGTCATCGGCGACGCGGCGATGGAACAGGCCGCCCAGGCCATCGACGAAATCGCCGGCACGCTCGGCGCGGCGATGAAGGCGCTGCGGGAGCGGCGCGAGGAAGTGGAGGGAATGCCATGAGGTACGAGGTCCGAAACGATGTCGAGGTCTGGTACAGGCCGACGACCGACCGCGCGACGCCGTGGCGCATCGCCGTCTGCGACTACCGCGGCGATGCCGCCTATATCGCGAACGCGCTGAATGCGCTCAACCTGACGCGCCCCCAGATGGCGATGCTCGCCGGTGCCAACATCAGACTCCATCGCATCTGCGACGCGATGGAGCGGGCCGGGCAGCGGGCCGCCGACGAACTGGCGAAGGAAGCGGGAGGGGCGGAATGACCCTGCTGACGGAAGACGAAGCGCGAGCGAAATGGTGCCCGATGGGCGATGGCGCAGGCGCAGATAGCTGCGTGGCGTCGAGTTGCATGGCATGGCGTTGGCACAGGCGCCCCAAGGGCCACGAGAAAGACTGGAGCGGCCTTGGCTACTGCGGCCTCGCCGGTAAGCCGGAGGGAATGGAATGACCCGCCGCGAACCTGACTACGACGAGATGCGCGACGCCGCCGACGAGCGCCGCCGCATGCGCCGGTACACGAGCGGCTGCCGCTGTTGGCCGAATGGGGCCGCTCCCGGCTACTGCCCCGGCCCGGCGAACTGCCCGCTGCGCGAGACGGAAGAAGGAGGCGAGGCGGAATGACCGATCTCATCGAACACATCCGCTCTGGCGGCAAGGTGCAGACCAGGGACGGCAGGCCGGTGAAGGTGTTGTCCACAGAAGGGGCCGCTCTGTTTCCTATAGTTGGATATGTCGACGGGCAAGTTCGGCCGGAAGTGTGGCAGCCCAATGGGGGTTGGGAACCATGGGAAGGGCCGCGCGACCTCATCCCCGCCCCCAAAAAACATGTGGGTTGGGTGAACGTGTACGCATCCAGTCTGCCGAATGCAGGCCCCTTCATTCTTCGGACTACCCTTCGTTCGCGCGCCGATGCGGACAGGGTGGCCTGCGACAACCGCATCGCCTGCATCCGCGTCGAGTTCACGGAGGGCCAGTTCGATGAGTGAGTTGCAGGACGAATGCACGCCTCTCCGGTTCTTCGCCGTTCTGGCTACGGTCGGCATCATGTGGGGCGCGGCGACGTTCGTGTTCGCGGTGACGCCATGAGCGGCCTGACGGATGCGCAGCGGGCCGCCCGCGAAGGCAAGATGACGGCTTCCCGAATCGGCAAGCTGATGACGGGAACGGAAGCCGACATCGTTGCCATGTGGGAGGTAATGACGGGCCGCGCGGACGAACCGGACCTGTCCGGCGTCTGGCCCGTCTATCTCGGCACACACAGCGAGGCGCTCCACCTGGGATGGTTGGCTCACGTATGGGGCGCCCCCATCACGCGACAGGGCGAGTCCGTCACGCACAATGCCGTGCCGTGGGCCGCCTGCACCCTGGACGGCTGGTTCGATGGCTGCCCGGTGGAGGTGAAACACGTCGGCGGTTTTGAGAAGCGAGACGCGGTTATCGCCCGCTACTACCCGCAGGTCCAGTGGCAGATGTTCGTCACCGGAGCGATGCGCGGGCACCTGTCGCTCATCGAGGGCGCCAGGGAACCCGTCGTGACGATGCTGGAGCGCGACGAAGAATACATCGCGGAGATGATGGATCGGGCGAGCGCGTTCATGCGGTGCGTCGAGTCCGATACCCCGCCGTTCGAACTGCCGGAGCCGCCCACACAGCACATCACGGCCCTGCGCTTCGTCAACTTGGACGATGCCGGCACCGAACAGCCGAATTGGGCGGAAGACATGCGGGCCGCGATTGCCAGATGGCTCGCCACGTCATCTGCCGTCAAGACGAACAAGGCGGCATTCGACACCATCAAAACGCTTTTGCCCGATGACGTTGGCGATCTTGCCTGCAATGGCGTCATGGTGAAGCGGGCGAAGAACAACGCAATCCATGTCAGGGAGCCGAAGGAATGAAATCGTCGGAACAAATCAACGAACTGGCCGATGCCTTGGCGAAGGCGCAGTCCATCATCGAGAACCCGCCGAAGAACAGAGAGGTCGAGGTGGTATCGAAGCGCACCGGCGGGCGGTACAAATTCAAATACACAACGCTGGACGCAATTCTTGACACAATCCGGGTGCCGCTCACGTCGAACGGCCTCTGGTTCACGCATACGCTTGAGCAAGACGAGCACGGCAAGTTCCGGCTCGTGACCACACTTCTTCACAAGAGCGGACAGTGGATTGCCAGCGAGCAACCGCTGTTCTTCGAGGGCAACCCGAGCAATCAGGAGTTCGGTTCTGCCCTCACCTATGCCAAGCGGTATGCCGTGTCTGCCATGTTCGGCATCGCGTCGGATGACGACGACGACGCCAACGCGGCGGACGGGAATATCGTCTCATCGTCGAAGGATCGCGCCTCGAAACCGCAGCATCGCCCTGCGACGACGGCACCGAAAGCCAACATCCCGCCGCAATCCGAACAGACTGCGGACATGCCGTTGGACTACGGTTTGCCGTCCAGCATGGCTGATGAGGCACAGAGCGGGAAGGTGTTCATCGAGGAGTACGAAAAGGCACTCGCACTCTGCACGAAGCCGGAACATCTCGACAGGCTCGGCATGACGAACGCCAAGTGGATTGGCACCACGAAGGAGAAAGCTCCTGAGAAACACACGGCCCTGCTCAGGAGCATCACGGACCGCAGGGTCGAAATCATGAAGGCGAAGAAGGAGGACTGAACATGGCTGACATTTCCATTGAACTGCCCCCGCTCAACATCGAGACCATCAAGGTCACGCTGGTCGGCGATACCCCGCTCATCGTCCACGCTTGGTCGGAGAAGGCCAAGAAGGAAATGCTCGACAAGCAGACGAAGGCGGCGAAGGGCGGCAAGGAGGCAAAGGATCCGCAGCGGGATTTCGAGCAGTCGCTCTACAAGATCGAGGGCGGCGGCTACGGCTTCCCGTCCGTGGCGTTCAAGGCTGCCGCCGTCACGGCCTGCACCAGCGTCTCCGGCGTCACGAAGGTTGCCGCACGGCAGGCGTTCCACGTCGTCGGCGAACAGGCGCTCGTGCGTGGCGCCTTCAACGGCGTGCTGATGCGGCAGGACTTGGTTCGCATTCTCGGTTCCGAGCCTCGGATGCGAGAGGACATGGTTCGTGTCGGCATGGGCACCGCGGACCTGCGATATCGCGGCGAGTTTTGGCCGTGGCACGTGCGCGTAACGGTTCGCTTCAACCGGAACGTGCTTTCCGCTGCGCAAATCGCGAATCTGTTGAATACCGCTGGTTTCGGCGTCGGCTGCGGCGAATGGCGCGCGGAACGCGATGGTTCGAGCGGTATGTTCCACGTCGGTTCCGAGGACGAGGTTGAGCGCCTGATTTCCGAGGCGGCGTGATGTTGGCGCCCGGCGGTGTACGCCCATCGCCGGGCGTTTGGCATGGCAGGCGTGGTCTGGCATGGCAAGGCTTGGCAAGGCATGGCTGGGCGCGGCAAGGCAGGCGCGGCAGGTCATGGCAAGGAAGGGCGTGGCCCGGCTTGTCGGGGCAGGCGCGGCAAGTCATGGACGGGCAGGGCGTGTTGAGGCGTGGCAGGTGAGGCGAGGTAAGGCAAGTCGGGTCCGGTCGGGGCAAGGCAGGCATGGCGAGGCTAGGCCCGGCTTGGCAAGGCTGGGCTAGTCCTGGCAGGCACAAACGAAAGGAGCACCAAAATGGTCGAATACGCATTTCGTGAGAACGCTCACTTCCAGAAGGGCGCCCGTTCCGCACGGGAAGTCGCCCAGGTCGTCGGCGAGCACATGGAGTACCTGCGGGAACAGGCCGGTGGAAAGCTGACGCCGGATGTCGTGCTGGAGGATGCGCGGAACCCGAACAGCCCGCTCGCTCCCTACTTCGAGTGGGACGACACGGAAGCTGCGCGGCAGTATCGCATCCAGCAGGCTCGCGGCCTCATCCGTTCCGTTGTGGTGCGGTATCGGCCGACGCCGGATGCGCCGCCGCGTACCGTTCGCGCGTTCCTGAGCACGAGCGACAACGAAGGGCGTTCGCACTATACGCCGTCCATCCATGTGATGACGGACGAACAGATGCGGGCGCGGGCCATCCGCAAGGCGTGGGACGAACTGCAAGCGTTCCGCAAGCGGTATGAGGAACTGAGCGAGTTCGCCGGGTTGTTTGCGTCGCTCGACGAGATCGAGGCGTCGCTTCCGCCGGTTGTTGCGGCGTAGGCATGGCAGGCGTGGCAGGGCAGGGCAAGGCACGGCTGGCGAGGCATGGCTTGGCGAGGCGAGGCGTGTCCGGGCTAGGCATGGCAGGCAAGGCAGGCGTGGCACGTCCAGGCACGGCTTGGCAACGCACGTCACGGCACGGCATGGCACGGCATGGCAGGCGTGGCCGGGCCCGGCGAGGCGGGGCGGGGCGCGGCACGGCATGGCAGGCACGGCTTGGCAAGGCGCGGCCGGGCAAGGCAGGCTTGGCAAGGAAGGGCAAGTCCAGGCGCGGCCTGTCTCGGCACGGCTGGCAAGGCGACGCGGGGCTGGGCAACGCAAGGCGCGGCATGGCAGGCATGGCGGGGCGCGGCCAGGCGGGGCGAGGCCCGTCAGGGCCATGCGGGGCGAGGCCCGTCAAGGCAGGGCAGGCTGAATGAGCCGGCGTGAGTTCCCCGCCAAGGTGAAGGTCGCCGCCTTCGAGCGGGCAGGCGGGCGGTGCGAGAAATGCACTTCCCTCCTGCTCGCCGGCCGCTTCCACTACGACCACCGTGTGCCGGATGCGCTCGGTGGCGAGCCAACGCTGGAGAACGTAAGCGTCCTCTGCGCCTCCTGTCACCAGTCGAAGACGGCCACGGTAGACGTTCCGGCGATATCGAAGGCCGACCGCATCCGGGCAAAGCATCTCGGCGCCAAGCCGAAGGCACGGCCGAGCCGGTGGAAGCGGAAAATCAACGGCCGCACCGTTCTGAGGGGCGAGGAATGACCGTCATCATCCTGCGCGGAGACGGGCAACGCCAAGAAGCCATCAGCCAGATAGCGGCTCTGGACCTGTCCAGGCCTTGGGAAGTCACCATCGCTCCGTACCGCAGGCGCCGCACGCTATCGCAAAATGCCTTGATGTGGACATGGATTCACCGCGTTGCCGCCGCAGTCAGTGACCACACTGGTATGGATGCTGACGACGTTCACGAGTTCTTCAAGCACAAGTTCCTGACGCCGAAAATTATCGAGATCGGAGGCGAGACGGTGGAACGATACAGCACGCGGGACAAGAGCACGGCTGAAATGTCCGCGTACATGGAGCGGATATACGCCTTCTGCGCGGGGCTTGGCGTCGTGCTGCCGACGCCGGACGAGTACATGCGTGATGCGAATGGAAGGGCAACATGACGCCGCGCAAGAGTTATCCGTTCCTCAGCGTGCAGCGGGAGTGTGTCGTCTCGAACTACGTCGTGACCGGCGAGATTGACGGCAAGCTCGGCGATATCCGGTTCGAGACGATGCCGGTTTATCTCCACCCGTCCCGCGATGATGCTGGCGATAACGACGCGGCAATCATCCACTGTCGCCAGCAGATTCGAACCCTGCTGCCGGTCCTCGCAGAAGCGTATGCGCAGATGGAGCGGTTGATGGAACGGCACGCTCGGCTGATGGGGGAACTCGATGAACGGGAATGAGCGCACCTGCGAGACGTGCCGGCACTCCTATCGCTCAATGAGCGAACACGGTGTTCTGGCAATGTGTTCTCACGAAGTGGACCGTCTTCGTGGCGTTGGTCTATGCGGCCCAGAAGGCAAGCTATGGGAGGCGAAGGATGCCACCCATGCCTGACTACATCGCCCTCTGCATCGCCGCGATGAAAGCACGGCAGGCGCTGGAACCATGAAGCGCAACCCCGTAACCGATGCCGTCGTGGCCGAACTCGACCGTCTCGGCGTCCCGTACACCTACGAGCCGCGCGGCAAGCACGGCGCCCTTGTGTTCGAGGCCAAGGGTCGCAAGCGGTTCTACATCGTGCCGCTGTCACCGTCCGATGCGCTGGCGCCGCGGAACGCCGTCGCGCAGGTCCGGCGGATGCTGGGCGTCTCCGGCCGGCGGACTAAGGGCGACAGGCGCGAGCGGGACCGATGCAAGGTGGAGCGGCTGGTGGTGCCGGAGATTGCCGTTGGCGGCCCTGGACTGGACGCGCTCTGGAACCACCCGCACGCGCTGGAAATACCGGAACCGCCGGAAGGATGGAGGGAGTGATGGACCGTGAAACTCTGATAGACGCTGCCGAGGAGGCGCTGGCGAACCGGCACGACATGGACGTGGCCTGGCGCACCTACGCAGAGGCAGCCGTGGACGCCGTGCTGGCGGCGCAGAGGGAGGACGCGGACGAGACAAACGCCTTCGATGGGGCGTTGCACCACCTGCAAGCGGACGGCGCGCTCGACCGTGGCTTTCTTGCCGAGGCCATCCGCTCGAAAAACGACGCCATCGCCGCCCTACAGGCGAGGGTGGCGGAGTTAAGCGAGTCACTGCGTGACGCTCGCGATAACGGTCTGATCTGGTGGGGGATAACTACAACGGGCAGCGCGCTCACCAAGAAGCGAATGCTCGCCCGCATCGACCGCGCTCTCCGCCAGGGAGGCGACGATGGACAGGGATGACCCGTTCGGCAAGCTGGCGGTCGATCTGGCCGCCTACATGGGCGACGGCGCCCCGGACGGCCATGTCATCGTCAGTCTTGGAGGCGACCGTAATGAGTGACCGCACCGAAGTCGCCCGTCTCCGCGCCCTACTCGCGTCCGGCGAAGCCCTGTCGCCGGTAGACCGCGACGCCATCGACCGCGCGCTGGCCTCGACAGAGCCCGGGGCGCTTCATGTCGCGTACCTGTATGGACGGGAGCGCGGCAGAACAGACGCCAAGCGGCTTGCTGCGGCCGAGGCCGTGGTGGAGGCGGCGCGGGATGCGGCGGATGAGGCCATGCAGCATTGGGCGCTTGGCTACAGGTGCCAATGGTGTCGCAAAAAGGCGACGGAACAGCAGGTGCTCGACATATTCCAT
>JAAOEI010000537.1_pt1 | contig 14523 bp, 12 predicted proteins | sample 7059261 | NCBI WGS metagenome assembly JAAOEI01 (sample SAMN14008812, study PRJNA610033) | viral metagenome | isolation source: viral particles filtered from seawater | place: China: Hangzhou Bay, Yangshan Deep Water Harbour | collected 2017-10-31
CTACCATCAGGTCTAATCTTCTTCTTAGATTTTACCTTTAACGAGAGCCGTTTCGGCGCGACCGGCGGCTACGTCGATGGCGATTCTGTTTACGGCGGCGGTCGTGTTGGTTCACAAATCACTGGTGGTGTTGATCTTACCGGTGTCAATGCCGAGAAGGCTGCTTACTCACTCAACAACGGCTATGCTTCACCAACAGGTTCAGCCGCCGCTGGTGCCGCTGGTACCACTGGTGTTACAGGTGACCTAGGCTCTGGTGTTACTTTTGCCAACCTAACTGATGCCGAGAAGGGTCGCTTAAACTGGGATCCAGACCTATTAGCCTCACTAGAAGCTAATCCAACTCATAAAGTCCTTGAGAAAACTGTTGCTCTAACCAACTATCCAAATCTCAACCTTGACAATCTAATTTCTATCACACTTGATAACATTACTGGTACCCAGGTTCGCAGATTGACCAAGATTGTTACTGTTGGTGGTACTGACTATGTTTCAGTAATCGTTGCAGGTCATGCCGCCCCAGTAGTTACCGACATGGGTGGTATATTTGCCATTGCTGATGCATTCACTACTAGTGGTTTAGCTGTTGGTGCCCTTGCTGGTGCTGCTACATGGAGCCTTGAAGGTGCTGGTAGCGGCGCTGCTACATTCAATGGTGAAGCTATTAACACAACCATTCCAGAAATCGACATCAAGGTTGATTCCATCGCTGTTACAGCTACAACCAAGAAGCTCAAGGCTAAGTGGTCACCAGAATTAGCTCAAGACCTCAATGCTTACCACAACCTCGACGCCGAGGTTGAGCTTACAAGCATCCTCTCTGAGCAAGTTGCTCTAGAGATTGATCAAGAGATCCTCAACGATCTCGTTCAAGGTGCTACTGCTGGTAAGAAGTATTGGAGCCGTCGTCCCGGTAAATTCGTTAACCGCGACACAGGTGTTCAAGTTGGTGCTACAACTTCAGCCCCAGACTTCACTGGTACCGTCTCAGAATGGTATGAGACACTAGCTGAAACCATCAATGATGTCTCAGCTAACATTCACCGTAAGACACTTCGTGGTGGCGCAAACTTCGTAGTTTGTGGTCCAGAAGTTGCTAACCTTCTTGAGTTCACCGCTGGTTTCCGCGCTGCTGTAAACCATGACGAGCTTAAGGGTGGTCAAATTGGTGCTGTTAAGACAGGCTCACTCTCTAAGAAGTTTGATGTTTATGTCGATGCTTACTTCCCACGCTCAGTCGTGCTAGTTGGTCGTCGTGGCAATAGCTTCCTAGAGTCAGGCTTCGTCTATGCTCCTTATGTGCCACTACAAGTCACACCAACCATCTTTGGTGTCGAGGACTTCGTACCCCGTAAGGGCGTCATGACTCGCTACGCCAAGAAGATGGTTCGTCCAGACATGTATGGTCTAGTTATTGTCCAAGACCTTATTGGCTAATAACTAACTAGGTGTAGTTAAAACAGGTTCCCCGTTGGGTTTTTTGCTCAACGGGGAATCTTCTTTTTGTAGAGACTATTTATTAATGTATAAAGCCTAAAGGCATTTAACTAAGGAGAAAAATAAATCATGGCTAAGAATGGTTTTTCAATGTCAAACAGAGTTGCTGTAGAAACAATCACAGCAGACAAAACATTAACAGCGGACGATTGTGGTAAAGTCTTTGTTGTTACATCTGCTCCAAATGGTGCATCCGTCGAGATTATAGTTCCTAATCCCGTCGCCGCTGGCCTTGGTTGGAATTGCGAATTAGTATTTGAAAGTGGATCGGCGGCGGTACCAAACCAAAATGTTATAGTTTCAAGTTCAGCGGGAACAGTTGGTCTTCCATTTAAACTTCGTTCTTTAACAACTGCTAGCCCAACCCTGAACGGCGGCTTCGCAGGCGAGCGAGGCGCTATAACCCACTCGGAAGATAAACAACAAACTGGCGATTTAATTAAAATTGTCAATGTTTCAGCTAGCCAAGGAGGCTATTTCTGGTCTGTTGATGCTGTAACTAGTGGTGCTTTATCATAATCACGGGGTTAATTTAAAATGGAAAGTTTGGACAAAATAAAAAATAAGATTGTAAAAAAAGAAGTTATTGAACCGCAAAAAAAAGTAGAAGTTGTTAAATCACCAACTAAAGAAGAATTGCTTGCTAAAGCTCACGAATATCGTTTAGCTTCAAGAAAAGCGAAACAAGAAGGCGATCTACAAAAGTTCAAAGAACTTGACAAAAAATTTAGTGAAACCTTACAAAAAGCTCAATCCATTTAAATAATAGCCATAGCTTTATACGAGACCCGCTAGCTTAAACTCTAGCGGGTCTTCTCGTTTTTAAAACTATTTACTAAAGCAGGAGATTATTTAGATGGCTCAACCTACCCTAACACCAGCTAGTTCCACACCAACTTACATTTTACCATCTGCTTCGTTGGCTAGCACAGCTTTTACTTTTAGTTATCCATTCAACATTTATGGTTCAGGTGGACCACTAGAGTCACAATACTTTGCTTCAGGAGCCGCAGATCAAGTTGCCTTCACCTACAAGAGATTAGGTGGAGATGTCCTAGACATTGAATTAACTCAAGGAAATGTCTTTGCTGCCTATGAAGAAGCCGTCTTAGAATACTCCTACATAATCAACCTACACCAAGCTAAGAATGCCCTCTCAAACGTCCTAGGATCGGCTACAGCGAGCTTTGATCATAATGGTAACCCCATTGCTGGTGATGCTCAAAATCTCAAAGCAGAGCTTAAATACCCCAAGTTTAAACTAACTTATCCTGTAAGGGTTGCTAGAGGATTAGCTCACTATGCTGGGCTTAACGGAGATGTAAGACATTACTCAGCTAGCTTTGTTCCTACAAGCTCAGTCCAAGATTACGACCTACAAGAAATAATCTCATCTAGCTTTCCAAACTTAATCACAGATAATCAAAGAGCAGTAATAACAAATGTTTATTATAAGACTCCATTTACAATGTGGAGATTCTTTGCTTATTATGGTGCTCTTAATGTTATTGGTAACCTATCGACTTATGGTCAATATTCAGATGACTCAACATTTGAAGTAGTTCCAACTTGGCAAAACAAAGCCCAAGCGATGGCTTATGAGGATTCAATCTACACAAGAGTTAGCCATTACTCTTTTGAGTTAATGGATAATAGATTAAGACTATTCCCAATGCCAGAATCAGGTCAAATGCCAGATAAGTTCTGGTTTAGATTCTATGTTGAGGGTGGAGCTTATGATGAAGATCCAACTAGAAAAGAAGGAATGGATGGTGTTAACAACTTAAACACCCTACCATTCAGCAACATTGCCTACACTAACATTAACTCTATTGGCAAGCAGTGGATTCGCCGCTATGCCCTTGCCTTATCTAAAGAGATGTTAGGACAGATTAGAGGTAAATTCGGCGGTTCTGTGCCCATTCCAGGCGATAGTGTAAACCTTAATGCTTCAGATCTATTGGGCCAAGCCAGTTCAGAGAAAGAAACTCTAAAAACAGAACTGAAAGAAATCTTAGATCAATTAACTTATGTTGAATTGGCTAAGAGAGATGCTGAATTAGTAAAGAACAATGATGAACTTTTCGCTAAAGTTCCAATGCCAATCTATCAAGGATAATTAAATGCCAGATCCAGAGAACAAATGGGAACAACCAGCAGCACCTCCAGGCCCAGTCTTCTTTAATAAAAAAGAAAGAGACTTTGTTAAGCAAGTAACCTCAGAAATTACTGATAGAGTTGTTGCTCAACCTGTTGCTTATTATCCTTTAAGTGTTGAACAATCAAACTATCATCCACTTTATGGCGAAGCAATCGAAAAGACCTTCCTACCACCTATTAGAGTTTATGCTCTTGTGACCTTTGAAGGAATTCAAACAGAAACTTCAGACTTTGGGGTAGATAAAAAAGCAACAATTAACATAAAGTTTCATAAAAGAAGATTGGCTGAAGATCAAAATGTTTTCGTTAGAGAAGGTGACTATGTTCTTTATGGCGACATCTACTATGAGATTACAGAACTAAACGAGCCAAAGCAACTATTCGGACAAATTGATTTCCGTTATGAAATCGAAGCTAAATGTGTAAGAGCAAGAAAGGGTAAGTTCAATGCCAAATAAATCAACAAAACCAAAAGCCCTTAATCCATCAACCTTGGAGACAGTTGATTTTGCTCTTTATAATTGGTTGAATGAGACTCTAGACATCTACACAGATTCTAACGAGGGTCGTAGAAAAGTTCCTATTATTTGGATAACAGCAGAAAGAGCTTTCCAAGTAAAGAACGACAAAGAATTAAGAGAGATTGATTCACAATCTATTATCTATCCTGCGATGGTAATAGAGAGAACTTCAGTCTCTAAAACAAATGCGAATGAAAGAATAATCCCAGGAAACATCTTTCCTCAGATGGATAGAAAAAGAGGAGCTTTTCCTCTTTATAGAAGAATAGTAAAAGACAAAACACAGAACTTTCAAAATGCTTTAGCAAAGAGATTTACAAATCAAACTCAAGAAACATTCAAATTACCATTTGAATCAAATGAGGTGGTCTATGAAACTCTTTACACTGGTTACCCTGTCTTCTTAAACATGAATTATGTTATCAAGATAAGAACAGACTACATTCAACAATTAAATGAAGTTCTATTGCCCTTCCAAAGATTTACTGGAGGAATCAATCAATTCTTAGTTTATCATGAGAATCATCGCTATGAAGCTTTCATCGAAGATGACTACTCTATCGAAAGTAATTCATCTAATTTAGGTGGTGAAGAGAAGAAGTTTGATGCTCAAATAAAGATCAAAGTTTTGGGTTATGTAACTTCAGATGGAATAAATCAAAACACTCCTTATGTTGTTAGCAGAGAATCACCAGCCAAGGTTAGATTCACAAGAGAGAGATCTATGCTAGGAGAAAAGAACCCAAATAATAAAGATGGCTTCTTTAGACCATAAGCATTTTGACTTTTGAAAAACTATTTACAATAGACATTCGTGTAAGGAGTTTTAACACATGGCAGTTTCAGCTAAAAACTTTAGATTTATTTCGCCCGGAATTCGTATCGAAGAAATCGACCGTTCTCAGATCCCAGCAGACGATCCAGCAATTGGTGCTTGCATAATTGGTAGATCAAGAAGAGGACCAGCTTTTACCCCAGTTGAGGTAAGAAGCTTTTCAGATTTCGTTTCAACTTTCGGTGAACCAGTAGCCGGTGGTAATGGTGGTGATGTTTGGAGAGAAGGTAATTACACTTCTCCAATGTATGCTACTTATGCTGCTCAGTCTTGGTTAAGAAACGGCGAAGCCCTAACTTTCGTTAGAACTCTAGGTGTTGAATCAGATAATAAAATAACTGGTGGCGAAGCTGGTTGGAAAGTTGGAACTGCTAACTTTAAAGCTGCATTTAATGCTTCTACTAATGGTGGTGGCGCTTATGCCCTTGTTGTTGCCCCTTCTGGTACAATAGGTAGTTCTCACACGGCTTCTGTTGCTGCTGTTTGGTACTTAGAGCAAGGTTCAATGTTCTTAAGCGGAACAACTGTTTCGGGTGGCCCAGCAGGAGCGGTTGGTACTCCACTAGCCTCATCTTCGATCGTCTTACAGACAAGTGGCGCTAAATTCAAAGTAGGATTTCAATCAGGACAGAGCCTTCCTGGTGGAACATTTGAGTTTGACTTCAATAAGGGAAGTTCAACCTATGTAAGAAAAGTGTTTAACACCGACCCAACTCTACTTGGCAGAAATGGAACTTCAAATGGTGAAGTAAAATACTTCTTAGGTGAAACATTTGAGAATTCAGTTCCAACTGCGGCGAGCTACTTTGCTGCTATCGTAGGTTTAGGAACTGGAACACTTGGAGGTCTTACTGATGTTGTTCAACATGATGTTCAAAAAGCAGCATTAGAATCATCCACATATGCTAAATCTGGTTGGTTTTTAAGCCAAGACCTTTCATCAGACACTAGCTCATGGAGCAGCACAGACCCAGCCTCCAACATAACTGATGGTAGAATTAAAAAACTATTCCGTTTTGTTGGTTTAGATTCCGGCGAATGGACTCAACAAAATCTAAAGGTTTCTGTTTCCAACATCCGTGCGCCAGTTAATGAAGATGTTAATCCCTATGGCACATTCAATGTCGTTGTTAGAAGATTAAACGACTCAGACGATAACAAGCAAGTAGTTGAATCATTTAGCGGTTGTAATCTAAATCCAAATTCAGATGATTACATCCTCAACAAGATTGGTGACAAATACAACACCTTTGATGAATCATCAAATCGCGTTATTGAAAAGGGTGGCTACACCAACAGATCAAGATATATCCGTGTAGAAGTCAATCCCGAATTTGAGGCTGGCTTCCCATCTGATTATGCCGTGTTCGGTGTTACAGGTCCAACCAAGTTCGTTGATACTGTGTTTAGTACAACAACACAATCGGGTTCAGGTGGTTTAGTTGGCGGCTTGGGAACGTTTATAGGCTCAAATGCTGGGTTTGATGGACAAATCCTAAGTGGAACTATTGCTATGGGTGGATATAGAATCAAGTTCCCATCAGCAACAACCCGTACAAACACTTCTAATCTAGAAGATTTTAGAATGGCTCACTTTGGTGCCCTTCCAACACCAGACAAGAGTGATAACTTTAAAGCCGATACTCTTGATTTGGTCAGAATTAAACCTGTTAATGTCACCAACCAATATGACGCAGTTGCTAGTGAACTTGAATACCAATACATCACCTTCTTAGATAATGTTATTATTAATGGGGCTGTTGCTGGTGCTTCAACCTCTAGCCTTCAAGCTTCTGCTAGTGTTCTAGCTTATGACACAGGGTCAAGAAAGGGTGGTTATTCACTATCCTCAACAGGTTCTTATCCATCTAATTTCAATTATGGTCCAAGCACCGACTCTGCTTCTTACAAGGCAGTTCTAAATGCTGGTGCTGGTAATCTAACCACTCTATTCTTTGGTGGTACTGATGGTTGGGACATTACAAAGTCTGACCCTCTAGCGCAAAATGAAATTGCCTCAAAAGGACTTAATGATAGATTCTCTAGCTATGAGACATTTACATACTACAGAGCGATTGAAACAGTGGCGAACCCAGAGCAAGTCTTTTACAATGTTGTTTCAGTTCCAGGCTTAATTAATGAAAGCCTCACCAATCAATTGATTGCTAACACAGCGGAGAGAGCAGATGCCCTAGCAGTCTTTGACATTCCTTTTGGCTACATTCCAACACAGGAAAGACTTTACGCCACGGCAAACACCTTTAATCTAAGCTCAAACTCAAATGGTGACATTAATCAAGCCATTAATGAGGTTAAAGATAGAAAGTACAACTCAAGCTATGCTGCTACTTACTATCCATGGGTTAAGATTCGCGATAGCATCAACTCCAAAGATGTTTGGGTTCCACCATCCATCGCTGCTCTAGGCGCAATGTCCTACACAGACCGCATACAAGCCCCATGGTTCGCTCCTGCTGGCTTTAATCGTGGTGGGCTATCTACTGGTGTCTCAGGGCTTCCAGTGGTCTCTACAGCCCTCAAGCTCTTCAAGGATGACAGAGATGATCTATACGAAGTAAATGTCAACCCAATCGCTACATTCCCAAATGAGGGTGTTGTGATCTTTGGTCAAAAGACTCTACAAGTAGAGAGATCGGCTCTAGATAGAATCAATGTTCGTAGATTGCTCATCTTCCTAAAGAGAGGCATTTCTATCATTGCTAATCGCATCCTCTTTGAGCCAAATGTTCCAGACACTTGGGATAACTTCAAGAGACAAGCCATTCCATTCTTAACCGATGTTAAGACTCGTTATGGTCTAACCGATTACAAGCCGGTTCTAGATGAAACAACACCAACTCCAGATCTAATCGATCAAAACACTCTTTATGCTAAGTTGTTCATCAAGCCAGCAAGAGCAATTGAATACATCGCTCTAGACTTCATCATTACAAATACTGGAGCTTCTTTTGATGACTAATTTCAACAAGAACTATTTAAGTTTAGGAGATAAAAAATAAATGGCTACAGCAATTCCAGTATGGGCAAATCCAATAACCGAACCAAAAAGAAAGTATAAATTCATTCTTAACATCGCTGGTATACCTGCTTATGTTGTTAAGACAACTGATAGACCAGCAGTTACAATTGGAGAAGTAAAGCACGAATTCTTAGTTCATGATTTCAAATTCCCTGGTCGTGTAACTTGGAATGACATAAATATTGCTTTAGTCGATCCAATTGATCCTGATGTTTCTAGAAAGTTACTTCAGTTCGTTAAAAATGCTGGTTATGTTTACCCTGGTGATTTTAGTCCATCTCCTTCAGATCCCAATTATCTTAGAAAGACTCCTGGGAAAGCAAACTTCATTGATCAAATTGGTCAAGTAACCATTGATACTCTAAACTCTGCTGGTCAAACTATTGAGTCTTGGAAGCTAAATAATGCTTGGGTTAAGTCTGTTACCTATAACCAAATGAGCTACAGCGATGAGGGGTTAATAGAGCTTCAGCTTTCAATTACTTATGACTGGGCTGAACTAGAGTCATTTACTCCTGCTGAATAATTTAGTTTTCAACTATTTATTTTATGAGTCTATCAGAGGCATTAAAATCATTTGGTTCAACTACACTAGGGAATGTTACAAAATACTCCCTATTTAATGGTCAATCACAATTATTTGATAAAGATCTATTTCTAAATGCTCAACAAAAGTTTAGATTTGTAGCCCTAATAGATGACATTCCAACGGCTTACATCAGTCAAATAGACAGACCTTCTTACACAGTAGATACTCAAGAACACATTCTTTTAGACCATGTGGTTCGATATCCTATAAGAATAAAATGGGATCCTATCTCTTTTACAATCAAAGAGATCTATGGCGGCAAAACAGTTGGATCTGTTGGTTCTAATCTAATGGCAAAGCTTTTAGCTAATTCTTATTATTATCCAGATAATGTTAGTACAAGTCAAGATCTAGGTATCCTAACATCAATCATCAATCCAATAAATAATGCTAGAGAAGCCGCCTTTGGTACAAAGAATCTATCTAAACAAAATCTAAATGGAGCCCTTGGTCTTTTAAAGATTGTCTCTCTGAAGCCAGATGGTTCTATTTTTGAGACATGGACAATTTACAATGGTATGATTACCTCTGTCAAGTTCAGCAATAACTCTTATTCAGAAGAGGGCTTAACAGATGTTACAGTTACGGTAAACTATGATTGGGCAAAACTTCAACTAGGCTCAACATAATAAGAGGTTAAAATGAGAAATAACGAGGGCAGAACACAAATCCCTCCTGAACTCCTAGAACAATTCATGAAACAACAAGAGGAGAAGATTGTTGGTCAAGCGGTTCAACAACCGGTAATGGCACCACCAGTCCAGCAAGGAGGCTATCAAGTTCCTACAGACTTTGTAGATTTACCATCCGAGGGTAGATTTTATCCTGTTGGTCATCCTTGGCATAATAAGCAAAGAGTAGAAGTCAGATTCATGACCACAAAAGAAGAAGACATTCTATCGTCTCAGGCTCTAGCTAAAGCTGGTGTTATGTTTGATAGATTAATTCAAAGCATTAGTGTTGATAGAATTGACCCTTCCACTGTTTTGCCTGGGGATAAACACGCAATTCTTATTAACGCTAGAAAGAATGCCTATGGAAATGATTATTCGTTTGCTAGCATTTGTAAAGGATGTTTTGCTGATTTTGAACACACAATCAATCTAGACGAAATAAAAGCAAAGCCATTTGATTTATCTCAAGTTTCAGAAGACGGCTCTGTAACAGTTGTTCTACCTGTTTCTAAAAAACAAGTTGCTTTTAAGATAGCGACATCAGCAGATGTTCAACAAGTTACCAATCTTATTGAGTCTAAAAAGAAGCATGGTTTGGAGACATCAGAGACCTTTGAACTCCATAGAGTTATGATTAATTCCATTGATGGCAATTCAGACACTAATTTTATTAATTCTTTTATAGCACAAATGCTTATAAAGGATTCAAAGTTCTTAAAGAAAAGCTATGAGGATTTTAGACCAGACATTAATTTCGTTTATAGCCACAAATGTGAAGAATGTGGTCAGATAAACGAAGGAGGTGTCCCTGTTGGGACTAACTTTTTTTGGTCTATCGACTGAATATATCAACAATGTTTATGAACAAATCTTTATGATTGTTATGAAATCAGGCTTCAGATTTACTGAGCTTTATTCAATGCCGATTAATTTAAGGAACTGGATCTTAAAAATGATAGTAAAATACTATAATCCAGAATAATTATGATTAACTTCTAATTATAGAGAGGTTAATTAATGGCAAATAAACTTGACATAGCTATAGCAATAATTAGACGAGGTGGTAGCGATTCGGAGATCAAGACCAAGGCTACAGGTATTACCGATGACGAGATCGCTTCCCTTCGAAGAAATTGGTCAGCACGACAACAAGCGACAAAAGCCACAGACGAGCTTGGCGAATCAACCAAAAAAACAGAATCTGGATTCAAATCTCTTGTGGCAACACTTGATGGTGCCACGGGAGGAATGTCTGAGTTCGAATCAGCAGCAAAAGATGTTGTTATTCAACTTAAAGAAGGCAATTTACTTGGTGCTGTAAATTCTTTAGCTAGTCGCCTCGTTACTGCCATAAATAAAGTTGAAGAATTAAGAATAGGGTTTAACCGCCTAGCAGTTCAAGACAGCAGAGCTTTAATTTTATCTTTAAGACAACAGCAAGATGCTCTTATGGGTTATGGAGTCTCTTTAGACACATTAGTAGAAACAACTACAGAATTTAGAAATAATCTATCTTCTTTAGTTTCGCAAGGATTTCCAAATCAAGAAAAAGCTCTAACTAAAATTGCTGCTATTAATAAAAGATTTGGAATAAACACTTATGAATCAACCCGCTTATTAAATGATTTGGACACATCTTTTCAAATGTCTGCGGAATCTGCGGATAACTTTAACGCTAGATTGCTAAAATTTGCTAAAGACACCGGACAGCCTTTCAAAAAAGTTTTTGATGATTTTACTTCAAGCGTCAGACAGTTTAATGTTGAAATGGACCCAAACAAAGCCCTCCAGAAGTTTACAGTATTTCAGCAAATGGCTCGTAGACTTGGAACAGATGTTAGTACATTAACAAACCTTACAGACCAATTTGAAACAATTGAAGGCGGCATGGAGTTTGGTGGTAAGTTAAACATGCTTCTTTCAAATTTAGGTGGTTCTTTCAATGCTGTAGAAGCAACTCTAATGAGCCAGCCAGAAAGAATGGAATATATCGCAAATCAAGTTGCTGAAGTTGGTGATAAGATTCGTGGAATGTCTGATTTGGGTCAAAGAGCTATCTTGAGACAGCTTTCACAAACTCTTGGTGTAGATGTGGGAATGATTAGATCTTTGATCAATAAAGACAAAGGGGCTGACATCGACAGATTCCTTAAGGGGACAACAGATTTGGCTGCTATGACTGGCGAAGATCAACGAAGATTAGCTGATGAAATGACAAGCAGGAAGGAAGTGGTTAGGCAAACTAACGACATGATGATCGGGCAAATAGCAATTCAAGCTGAAGCACTTGCTCAAGAAGGAACTAGGTTAAGACAAGAAGTGATTAGAGGAATGGTAAATGCTTTAGGTGAAAAAGCGAATGAAATTATTGGTGAAATTCAAAAAGCATTTGCTGAAAGAAGAGATGTTCTTCTTAAACAAAAAATTGAATTAGAGGTTAAACCAGCGGATGTCCTCATCGGTGGAATAAAAATCGCTACAGTGACAGCTTCAGCACAACAAGCTGCTAACAAGCAATAAACAGGATTTATAATTAAATGAATGATCAAAAAATAAAATCTTTAAAACAAACTCTAGAAGAAGATCCTAAATTAGCTTACTCTTCCAACGAAGAAAGAGAGCTTAGATTAAAGTATCCCTTCTCAAATGTTTTTATTGATTTTCCAACAACAGGTTATTCTGTCAGCTTTCCTGCTTACATGAAGGGTTTACAAGATAGTTTTAATCCTTCTTTCAATGCGGTTGATGTCTTCGGTCGTGTTGATTCAATCCCAGTTTATCAATCTACAAAAAGATCAATTAACTTTACTTTAACAATGCCAGCTTACAACGAGAGCCATGCTAAGGAAATTCTTAGAGACATCAACACTATTGTAAAGAATCTTTACCCTTCTTATGTTGTTCCAAAGCTTTACACAAAAAGCGGAACTAGAATTATCAACTCTCCACCTCTTGTTAGAGTAAAATTTGCTAATCTTATTTGTGATTACACAAATCCATCTAGAGGTCTTTTAGGTTATGTTAATGGTTCTGTTAACATAAGCCACGGAATAGACACAAACGGCATGTTCTTGATAGAAAATGGTGGAGATGGAGTTATCTTTGCTAAAACTTATGAGATGGCTTTTAACCTAACTGTGCTACACGAAGACACTCCTGGGTTTGACGAGAATGGAAACTTTATTGGCTCGGAGCAATTTCCTTATCAACTAGATAATTCATCGGCTAACTTTTTCAATGAGCAAAGCGAAGGAACACAAATACTTGGAACGGCAACAAACGCAGTTTCTAGATTGGCTGGCTCTTTCTTTGGTGGGACTGGAACTAAAGTTGCCGCTTCTAGTAATTCAATTTTAGGAGGTAAGTAATGGCTATAAGTCGTTATAAGAACTTAAATCCATTTATCAATGCTACCGAGGGCTATAAAAAGACATTTAGAAAAAGGTATGGTGAAATTGGCATTCGACAAATGCCAACCAACTTTCTAAACTATCCAACTCAAGAGCAGTTTGATTCAATTAACACCATCTCCGTTAATTGGACTACTGGCGATAGACTTTATAAATTAGCTACAACCTATTACAATAATCCAGAATACTGGTGGATTATTGCTTGGTTTAATAAGAAACCAACGGAACAACACATTCAACTTGGAGAAACAATTCTAGTTCCACTTTACTTGGACGAAGTTCTAACTGCTTTTGGATTATAAAATGGCTGATAATAACTCTTCAATTAATTTGTTCTTTCCAGTTAGCCCCGGTGGTCTTACTAGACAACAGTTTTTAACTGAAGTCCTTTTACCTCAAATTCCAAGAGGCGACACCGAGAACAGTCGAAGTGCTTTGGCTAGATTGATTTATGATGACTATTTTAAAAAAGAAATTGTAAAAGGTCTAGACCAAAAGGTTTATGAAAGAATTGTCTCTTCAAGAGGCAATGGCAAAAGAAACAAAGTATTTAGTCCTCATCCCAAACTTCATAGAAACTTTGAAGAACAACATGGAGCAATTAAAGAAATAGATCCAGTTAGACAAAGAGAATACGAAGAGTATGTCAGGTTTATGTCTAACATTTATACAAGTCATTTAGCTGCGATGACTCCTTACATAAAACTAATTTATCGCTATAGAGCCAAAAAGAACGACCCTTGGAAAGAAATTGTTTTTCCTTTTAAGTCATTTACTAGCGATGATGAGTTTATTGTCAAAAGAGGCGGTGACAAAAAAGAAATCTTAGAATTCAGCAGAGGCGATGGAGCAGGCATTCAGAACTTAACCCTTAACAGACAATTCCCTGGAATTGGTAACATTCTAAGTGCGACAATCGACATTAACTTTTTCTTTCAAAATCTAACCATTCTAACCAAGAAACAAGAAGTAGACGGATTAAAAGACTTCACATTCATGAAATCAATGTCTTTCTTAAATCCAAAAACAGAACAACTAGTTGTAGAGTATGGTTATGGAATTTCAAGATTTACCGACCCAACCATTATTCCACCAAGAATTCAAACTCAAATAATGTTGAGAGAAAAGAAAAGATTCATTATCAACTACAAGGGTCATAACTTTAACTTTGAACAAAACGGAACAATAAATCTATCAGTCTCATACACAACACAACAAGATGTTGATTTATTTGATAAAGACTCTGATGTCGCCATTCCAAAAGATAAAGTTCAGATAGCTTCTCTGGGTGTTCCTGAAGACATAAAGTTATTAATGAAGGATTATAGAGAACTATTAATTCGTAAAGATAAACTAGAAGAATATGCCAGAGAACTGACAACTCAAGAAGGCAAAAGAAAAGAAGAGGTGGTAGTAAAAAACATTAGCCAAAAAGATGCTTCTTTAACCGACATTCAAAGAAAAAGAAAAAAGAACAACGACGAGATTATTGCTACAAAAAAATTCCTTAATTCTCTAAGAGAGCAGATTTCCCCTTATGTAAAACAAAAATTTGTTGAAACTATAACGAAAAATAGGGAGTTGTTTAAGATTTCTTTCAGTTCCTTCCAGTCTTCTGAAGTTGGGGGATTACCAGTTTATTCTCTTGAAGGTGAATTGTTTTTGGAAGAGATTCTAGAAAATAAACCAGTAAGTACTAAAATTCACTCCTTCACAAGCCAACTAGATCTAAATTCTTTTAAGAACAATGTTATTTACCAACAGGGAATCAGCGGAACCGAACAAGAGAAAGAAAGC
>JAAOEI010000538.1_pt1 | contig 14516 bp, 21 predicted proteins | sample 7059261 | NCBI WGS metagenome assembly JAAOEI01 (sample SAMN14008812, study PRJNA610033) | viral metagenome | isolation source: viral particles filtered from seawater | place: China: Hangzhou Bay, Yangshan Deep Water Harbour | collected 2017-10-31
TTTGGTTACAGAAAGAATAATAAGGGTGAAATAGTTTTAGACAAGTTTGATTCTGAAGTTGTGAAATACATCTTCAAGAAATGGAATGTGTTGTCAAAAATGAAACACCTTACGAAAACAAAAAGAACTCAAAGAATGTTAAAACTTCTAAATCGTAAAGGGTTCAAGTTCCACGGAAAAGACTTCAGACACTTTAATCTAAAAGACATATTAGGTAATCCTATGTATTGTGGATTACTGAAGTGGAAAGATAGAATGGTGGAATCATCCTACCCTACAATCATAAGTAAAAGATTATTCAATCTGGTGAATGCTGTATGAAAAAGAAACAAGTGAAACGAGTTAATAAACTATTAAACCAAGTTAGTCAGACATCCGATATGTTAAATGACATAAGTATCAAACTAGCAAAGATGTTAAGAGACTTTGAAAAGGAACGGATAAATGACAAAAGTAAAAGATAAACATAAGAAGTTATTTGAACTCAAGGATTGGAAGATTCCAAAGAGAATTAATATCTACGATTTCATTACACTAAAAAAGATAATCTGTAAATCATTTCTAACCAGTCCTGATTGGTTTGAATATGAAGGTGGTTATGAAGTATTTACAAAAATGGACAACACAATAATCGGAGTATCGTAATGGCTAGGATAAAGTTCAATATTGGTAAAGATAAAATCAGTTTCTCCAAAGGTGATGGGAAACTAAATCAACCAATTGAACCACAACATCAAGTTTGTAAAATCTGTAATGATGATGGATTGTGTCTGAACAATCCAAACAACCCAAACTACAATGATGATTTTTTTGGTAGCGACATTTATGATTGTCAGGAATATTTGGAATCCAAACAAGGAAAACCAAAAGGACAATGGATGGTTGATTGGGTAAAGAAAATGAAGAAGAAAAAAGATGACAAACCATATGAATCTTCATTTGTTAAATGGTCTAAAATGTTTCCAATGTTGTTTCTATTGTTTATTGGATGTGGAGACTTAACATCATCTGAACCATCTTCTGATGACATGCCTGTCTTGGATGTAATGATGAATCTTCCAATAAATAATGATGGATATTATGTGTTTGATTTTCCAAACAATTCACAATCATCATACACATCAGTAGAATATATATCTACACCTATGGAAAGAGTTTTCTGGTATAGTGATGATTACTACACAATGATTTATTGGGGTAGAGAATATCATTATCCTATTATCAATTATTCTACTTACACAGCGTCAGACTCAACAGGAAAACAAATGATATATGTTTCATCATCTCATATTGGAGACACACTTTCTGTATGGGGGTGTATTGAAGACTTATGTGACGGAGTCTATTTTATAGTTAGTGATTGATTATCTGATTACCGGTAATCAATTAATCATTCTTTGAAAAGAAGTCCTCTTTAAACCTTTCTATCTCTTCATCAGTTCTCCAAAACAACTTTGGATCTGATTGACCTCTCTTAAACTTATTCTTTGGTTTTCTTATTCCTCTACCAGATTGGTTTGGTTCCCAGAGGTCATATATTTTAGCGTATTTCTTAAATGTGTTATATGAACAATGTAATAATAATGACGCTTGTGTCATTGATTTGGTCTGATTGATAGCCCATTTGATTTCATTAATGGTAAGTGGTTTCTTCTGAAATGGATTACTCATTAATCTTCCTACCAACCCTTCTTTCATCGTTGTCTAATATCTCACCATCTCTTTCTTGATAGTATGGATTATCATTTGAAGGTATATCAACTACTGGTAATAATCCCTTTTTAGTTTCCATAACAACACCACCATACCTTTCTAGTTGTGCTAACATCAATCCAATCAACCAACGATTTGTATCAAAATCATAATCATCAGGAAACTCAAACCAATCTTCTTCAAACCCTTTCCTTAACCAACCAATATGGTCTGAAAATAAATGTCTGTCATCGTATCGTCTTGCTTCATTCCAAGCGTCAATGATTTCAGACATCATTTCAGTTCGTTCTTTTTTAGTCATTAGTTATATCCAACATATCCATCTAAATGAAGTTTCTCTTTCCAATCTTCTGGTTTCAATTTCAATTGTTGTATTAAGTCATCAACTACTCTATTCTGATTTTTCTCAACCTCTACTTCTATATCTTTTTCTACTTTTTGTTTTACTTCTTCATCTGGGGATTTGAGCTGGTCTTGGTGTTTTTGTTGTAAAGTCTTTCTAAACATCTTTTTGAAATCCTCTTTAAACTGAATGATTCTTTCTCCAAGTTGTTCATCTGACATTTTGGAGAAACAGAACCAAACAAAACTCAAGGTTACTTTATCTGGTTCTATCCATTCACTAATGTCTGACTCTGATATTTTATTTCTTTTCTTCTTCAAAATGTCGTCTCTGTGATTGTAATAATATTTAAGTGACTTCTCTCTTTTTCTATCTCTTTGTGCCTGTTTGGTTTTGTGTTTCTTATACCTACCCATCTGTTTCTTTGTCAATTTCTTCTACTACTTTATCATCTAACATTTTTCTAATTCCTGGCGTAAATGATTCTTCAAGTTTGTCTCTCGCCACTCTAATACAAATTTCTTTATGGATGTTTTCTCTGGTAATTATTTGTCTCTGTAGTTCTTTCATTCGTTCCCATTTGTAAATGAATTTTGTTTCGTGGTAATCGTCAATTGGTGTTCCATCTTTTTGTAATCCAGTAATTAATGAAAAGTATTCATTCTGTAAATCATCAATTTCTTTTCCAATCTCTATCTTTTTCTGTTCATAGTTCATTTGTTAATCCATTCAACTTTAGGTTTTATTCTTTGGAATCTATTCCACTTTGATTTGAACTCTTTAGGTTTCATCAATCTGTACTTTTCAACTAGCAATTCAAAACACTCTGATTCATCTTTTTGTTCTTCTAGGTTCAGTTTTATCAATTCTAAAAACTTACTTCCTTCAGTCCAATTGTGTTGGTCAATGATGTCTAATGAGGTTTTATACATTTATCAATACTCCTGTTATGGTAGGTTTCTTTCAGTTCTATAAATAAATATAAAGTTTTTGGAAAAAAGTGTGTTTTTTTTTCAAACTTCTTATACTTATTACTGATGGGGGTAAGGGGGTAATAATTAGCAACTAGTAATTAATACTTTCAGTTCATTTAAAGAGTTGCTAATTAGATTAAAGTTTCTGAACGAAGTGAAGAAACTTTGAAACAACTGAATGTAATGAAGTTGTTTCACTAGTATAATAATCTATAATACTAATCTTTATAGTATAAGGTTAATTGATTATCTGATTACCAGTATCTGGTTTAAAGGTTAGCTGTAATGATTTATCAGATTATTATTATAGTAATCAAGTAATCACTAATGTGATAGACAGACACATTACAGAAATAAAAAAGTTTTTAATGTATGTGTGTGGATGACTTGTGTCCGTCTTATACAGACACATCTGGTATTTGACACCATTCTACCCAACAAGTGTCAAATCATTCTGAATATCATAATCAATCCACTTTTCCATAAATTTTTTATACCCTTGAATTAATGAATCATTAGTATCATTAATTATATCTCCAAACCATTCCTCTATAAAGTTAGCTATGTTATGACACATTCTCTGATATGATGTTTTTACTTGGAGAAAGTCTTCATGCCTGTTTGGGTAGTAACGGATTTTCCATTCTTTTTCAACACCATCCCAACCTCTATCAAACAGATACTTTTTGGGAAGGTTGGTGAAGTCACCATCAAACGAATCATCTTCACCACTCATTATCATTAGTTCTTCAACAAGTTCTTTGTTTGTTGATAAACCATCCATCTCCCAACCAAAAGCGATGTTGTCCTGTTTTTCCATATGGTATGGTATTAGTTCCCATTTGTAATCCAAGTGATAGTCTTTCTCATCGGATTTAAAAATATGAACAGGGTTTATGAATTCAGTTGGAATACTTTTTACATAAACATATTTAGCGTCGTTAAAACAATTCGTTACATCCGAAAATGTGTCTTGGTGAATTTCTATACCCATTACTTTGAAATATGATTTTGGAACTTCAAGAACTATCCAATCCATATTTATTCTTTCATCACATTCTTGTTTGATTTGGTATTCCATCGCTTCATCAACATCATACCCTTGATTTGTCAATGTATCCATTTTTTCTTTAACATTCGTATTAATAGGTTTCAACATCTCACAGACAATTCCATTCCACATTCTTTTATCTGAACTATCAGTAAAAAATATTCTCCCAAATGTTTGGTCTTCATACAAACCACTTTCAAGTGTATAAGTCTTTGTTTCTACATCTTTGTGTGCTACCTGTCTTTGTGACCTTTCTTCACTTCCACACATCAATCCATTTTCTTCAACACCATCGTATCTGTCAGCACTTGTAATATGATATAAAGAACCTATATCACCAATTTTATTCATTTCATTTCTTATGTCATTAATACGATTCTGGTAATTAATTCTATCTAACCTTAATTGGTCTTCTTGTTCCAACTGTTTTAGAATTTTTCTTTCTTGTCTTAATTCTTTCTTCTTTCTTTTCAGAAGTCTTTGTTGGGGTGTCAGTTTCTTTTTTCTTCTCATTTTTATTTTTCTCCTTTTATTATGTCTTACACTATAAACTAATAAAAACGGAGTCGTTATTTGGTTAGTTGGGGTGCTATTTGGAGAACCTTTATGATACTTTTCTCCTCTGAAAACTGAACTTGATGTAAAGAATAAGTTCAGATTTGGTAATCATTTGATTACCTGATTACCGAGCTCTTACATATATGGTAATCAAGTAATCTCTGATTATTTAAAGATGTCTTACATCTTTGTTTGGATTGGGATGTTAATCCTAATGTGTTCGGTTTGATTACCCTTTGGACCAGACAACCATCTTTTAGACGATTGTGTCATTCCAGCTTTATGAGGGTTGTAATCCCACTTTTTCTCTTTACATATTTTCCAAAGAGCTTTCTTGAATCTGGTAGAATCCCATTTTTCAATAATCTCTTCTTCAAAGTATTCAGAGAAGTCTTCATACATTTTGGAGTATTCCATTCCAACCTTTAGAGTTTGTTCGTTGTCATTCACATACTTAACAATCCATTCACAAACTCCATCATTGATTCCAACTCCTTCAATTTGAGCGACCAATTGTTTTCGTTTGTAATTGGAATGTTGATTTTGAACAACACCCTTTGACAGATATTCTTGGATACATTTAAAACCGAAGTTGAAAAAGTTATTCCAATCTGAATCTGTCCATTCTTGTCCGAACAACCTTTTCCCATCAAAGTAGTTTTGAACAGCGTATTGACCATTCTTTTTTGAAAGGATGTGCCAGAAAGAACCAAACTCTACGATATATTGTCTCCGTCTGGTTGAATAATCCGTATCGGGTAGAATGTAATTGGTAGTTACACCTATCTTTGGTTTATTATCCTTTGGGATGACAATCCTATCTTTGAACTTTCGTTCAATTTCCATATCACCTGTTGTGTAATTGTAGATGGTCTTGAAATCAAAATCATCCATTACATCATCAAGAAATATGAACTCTGTATCCAACTTTACACCACTAAATAGAAACTTGTCTTTTTCTCCGACATTCTTACCATTAATGGGAAGTAACTTTTTAAAGTGTTCTAATGAACCCATAATAAGTGACTTTCCATTTCCACCTTCAGCGTGTTTCCCATCTGAATCCCTATCCACAAAAACAGGACAAGGTGTTTCACCATTGTTACAATAGTTGGACAACATATAACCATAAACAGTTCTGAATGACTCAAACTCTTTTTCGTCTAACTTCCAATCTGTTATGCTAGTAGAGTCTTTATCTCCATCTGACATAGCAAGAGTTACAAGTTGAACAAAGTCTCCTTTGGGTTCATCCTTACTAATGGTTATATCCTTATCTATGATTCGTGACTCCCAGATGAAACCATCTTTGACATCTTCATACTTCATCATTTCAGAACCATCTTTAGTAGTCTTTACAATTCCATTATTGAAAAATGTATAGACACTATCTTGAGTATCTGTGAAGATGGGTGTATATAAATGTCTTTTCTTTGGTTGTTTAAGAATTGAATCATCATCAGTAAATGATGATAGATAAATCACATTCTTATCTGAAAACCACTTATACCTTATTATAGCACTTCTCACTTCTTTTTGTGAAAAATACACAAGTTCTGGAGGTAGAGGATTACCGTCGTCGTCTTCCATATGTCGTTCTTCTTTAAGAACTCCATACCTATTTTCGTCTTCAAACGCTTCTTCATCCAAGTCCATAAAATAATCGTGAATAAAACGACTCACGACTTTCTTATCAACGATACGAAGTATTTTATCTTTACCTCTTTGGATGAATTCACTTCCATTATATTCTCCGTGACCAGTTTCAATTAAGAAATCAATAACAAGGTCTTCACCTATGAAACACTTACCCTTATCACCTCTATACCAGATCGGGTCAGGTAGTTTCTTAAGTATCATAGAATTGAGTTCCACTTCATCGGGAACTCGTTCTTCTTTTGGTGTATCTGAAATGGTTGTGGTTGATTCCTCTGGAAAGAACTCACTCCAATCAGTATCATCCATATGTCCGTTGGACATTGGCGTAACACCTTGATTAGTCATATATGACTCCTATAGTTGTGATTACTTGATTACTCATTAATAGGTAATCAAATAATCGGTTGGGTTACTTTCTCCATCATAGAGAAAGTCATTTATTAAATCATCTTCAGTATCATCTAAATCCAAATAATCATTTGAGAATCCACTTTCATCCAAAGAACCAGTGAAGTCTAAATCACCGATTTCATTTTCAAGTTCTAATAGTTTTTCTAGGTCATTCATTTTTAAGTCCTCTTTTTTTCCTTACTTAATATGCTACTAATTATTTTTCATTTATTTCTTTAGTTGGGGTGCTAATAGTTTGTGTTTCTTTTTTATACTGATTCCCTTTCCCAACCAATCACATCCTTAACAATGTGATTACTATCTTCACTAATGTGATATAATGTTTTCATCCATTCACCTTCATCATCATTTAATTCCACTTCTATTGAACCTTTTTTGTGTTTCACATATTCATCGTAAATAGTCTGAAGTGAGTGAATGAGACCACCAATACTTTTACATCCAACATCAGTTGTAGAAAACTCATATGTAATTCCTTGATCTCTACAATCTTCATCTTCCCATACTTTTATTATTAGATTTTCTATTTTCATTTTGATTTCCTTTGTGTTTCTTTTTTCATCTCATTTAAACATACTAATTATTAATCTGATATTTGGTTAGGTGGGGTGCTAGTATTTATTACTTACCTGACTTTGTTATTTAAAGATGGGGAGTAACAAAAGGGCTAAGGAATCCCTAAACAACCTCCCCATCTTTCTGTATGACCTCCTAAACTTTTCCACTTGGTGTTATTTCAATTGATTGTTCTATCATCATTCCACATTCTTCAGCCTTCCCATCCTTTATCATTTCAATTCCAATGTCTCTTAACCCCTCCATCTGTTTTCTTATAACTGGGATTGATTTCCATTTGGTTACTAGTTTGTTCAAATACTCCACCAAGTAGTTTTCTAAAAATTCTGGATTACCATTATCAGTAATCTTTTTCATTGAACCATATTTACTCTGACAAAAGATGGGTTTCATAATTCTGTTCCTACGCTACCTTTTTGAATTCAGAGACACCGATTACCTTCCCCAACTTTTGTCTCTTTTCTCTGTCCTTCGCTAGATGGTATTTGAGTACCTCTGGAAGATTTTTCACTTTTAAACAGTCTTTTGTTTTAACACCTTTACCAGATGAAATAATTTTACCAGCGTACATTAGTTGTCTCCTTTGATTGGGTTGTTAATTACATCCACCATATAGTCTCCATGCCAGTCAATGAAGTGGTTGATGTCATAATTGTTTATTACTGGTAATCCGATTGTGATGATTTCCATTTTTTTCTCCTGTATTGGTTTCAATTTGTCTTACATTATACGCTACAAAAGAAAGAGGAAAGATTTGGTTAGTTCGGGTGCTAATAAGAAATCAAGGAAACAAGGTGTCTTTGGAAAAAGGATTGGTAAGTCCTATGAAGAACTGAAGAATTTTGATATACTGTCATTTTTAGGTGGTGGTGTGGATTCGGTAGCAAAAGGTGGGATGTCTATGAAAACTGGTGGTTCAAGTAGTCACGGTATTTCAGATGGTGTAGGAATTAAACAGAGAATTCATTGGGGAGTATCATTTGATATTTTTAACAAGTTTCCATTATTCAAGAAAGGTTCAACACCTCATTATCAAATACACGATTTACCTACCAATATGGGTATAGTTAGAACTCGTGGAAGAAGTGTTGATAGATTAGAAAAAGAGATTCAACAACACAGAATTGAAATGAAAGAGATTGATAGGAAGGATGCTAGAAGGAAACAAAAAATCCAAACTAGACAAAGATGGATAAAAGAAAAAACCTATCTAAAGAAGAAGTATAAACACGAGATGGACTATAGACTACGACTCCTTAATGAAGTCAGAAAGAACATTGATATTTCAGAAAAGGGTAGTTTAAGAAGACCATCTAAAAATGGAAGATGGAATTCTTATTACTTCAGAATCTATTGGTGGGGAAAAAGAGAAAGTGTTTATTTGGGATATGAAAAAGATTTAAGACTTGGATTTAATAGACAAGAACGGTTTGATGACTTTGAAGAATACCTGAAAGATTATGGTAGAAAAAGATTTCTTATGAGATTGGGTAAGGAAGAATCCAACTACAAGAAGGCTGGTAGAAGATTGTCAAAACTATTTAAGAAGTGATTATTTGATTACCAACCAAACTTACGGAACGAAGTGGAGTAAGTGGTTGGGTAATCAAATAAATCCAACCCTCAGGCGGTAATCAAGTAATCAAGATACTTTGGGTTCATTTGAACCTAAAGTTCTCTTGTATTCCTTTACAACATTATCAAGTTCATCTGGGGATGGATAATACTTTTCCAATAACCTCTTCATCTCCGATCGGAACGAACCCTCTGTTGATACTTCACTTTTCTCAACAATGTATTTTTCTCTAACTAACTGATAAGCTTTCCCAACTGAAATATTTCCATAATCAATCTCATCTAAAAGTGATGGCTCATAATGTTGAATGGATTTCAGTTTCTTTAGTTTGGTAGTAGAAACTCCAAGTTGATTAGATACATTTATTATTGTCCAGTTCTTACCCTTACCATTCAAATCATTTCGTTTCCCTTGTCCATTCATCTTGGAATATTCTTTTTTCAGAATCTCACTTTCTCGTAAGATTTCTTTAGAAGTTTTTTTACGATAGCGATTCAACTCCACTAATGAAATCATAGGGTTTTCAAAGTAGGACAACCTACAATCAACATCTATCCAACCGAGTTGTTTTATTGCTTCTAATCTTCTATGTCCAGACATCACAAAATATTTATTGTCTATCGTAATGGGTTCTAATAATCCATTTAGTTCTATTGACTTTTTCAACTCATCTTGTTGTTTCTTATCGTAGTCATAAATGGTTTGGTTGATTGGATGTGGTTTTAGTTTTTTGACTTCCATTCTGATAATGTAATCACTCATCTTTTGTAGAATCCTCATCTGGTAGTGTGTTGTAATATTCATACATTTCTAAATAATCACTCTCTTCATCCTTTATGGGAGGACGGTCATCAAAACCACTTTCGTCCTTTTTGAAAACTAATATTGGTTCTGTCTTGTAATCTTTTTTATCATCTTCATCAAAAAAAGTATTCTTCACTTTACTTGGATTTACTCCAATCATTCTGGACATAACCATTTCCATTTTCCCAAAATACCAAAATCCACAACCGATTGCTAGTGAAATAGTATCTTGTTCCAAAGGGATGTAATCCGATTCTCCTCTTTTTATATCAGCAATGTTGATAATCATATATCTATTATCTTTCAAAAACTCATATGATGACTCTATCAGTTTTCGTAGAAACTTCTCTTTCCATTTATCATATGTTTTATACCGATTCATTGATTGTGAGTCATCTTCTGAATATTGTTCTCTATCAAAATAGGGTGGAGATGTAAATACTAAATCACATTCCCCTATGTATTTCTTCATATATGGTTTTGTGATTGTTTCTTCAGCGATGTCTCCAATAACCTCAAAAGTATTTTTACCATTACAATGTTTGTTATAGAAATCACCAAGTTCATCATAACTACTGAACAATTCACGATTTACTTTTTTTGTACCTCCTAAAAGTCCTTTTACTGGAACATCGTAGTATTCCATATTATTCGGGTCTATCCCTACATAATGGATTTTCATCTTGGAACTTAACGCCCCAATCAATCTTCCACCCCAACCAGCACACGGGTCATAGATGGTGAATTGTTTTTGGTTTTCTATCTCACCTAAATACTTTTCGTAAATGAGTCTCGCTGTAAGTGGTGGGAAGTTTGTTGGTGGTTGTCCTAATCCTAATCTGAATATCTGAATAATCTTTGGAAACAACTTTTCACTCTTATCATAGATTCTTATCTGTCCATTTTTAGTTACAAAGAAATCTTCATTGTCTTTTAGTTTATGTTGGAACTCTGTCCATAAATCTAGTTTTGTAATATTTGGATTGTCGGTTATCCCAAAAGGTTTTGAATAACTATACATTCCATCATTCTTACATGCCCGAACCATAACCCTTCTAAACTCTACTGATAAATCCCAATTAGAAAACCAATCCCACATACTCCTACCATTTATTCTGGTCTTCAACATATTTGGAAAGAACTGATTTATACCACTCCACATTTTTGTAAAATCTTTTATTACAGCTATTGTATCTGGGATTTCAACATCTTTGTATAATGAATCCACATCATAATCTTTTAATTTAGAAAACCCATCTATAATCTGTCGTTCAGTTTTCCCAATAGAAGGTGGAGTTCCGTCTTCCTCCCAGATTTGAAACAACTCTGTTTTCAACATATCAAAGTATCTTTTTGTATCAACACCATCCATTTGACGAAGTTGGTGGAAAGTAATATCATACCATCCTTTATCAACTGATGCTCTTGATTTTGATGTTGGTTCAAAGAATGGTGGTTCTACTCTACCAAAGAGATGATTTCTCGGTTGATAGTCAGAATTAACTATTGGATTTTTTGGGTATGGTAGTTTTGGTACTTTACGATACATAATCTGGTTTAAAATATGGCTATACCACAATACACAAATCAACAAAAAAGTCAGTTGAATATTGGAGACTTAAATGGATAGGAAAGACATCAAACTAGCAGAAATAAAGAAACATAATCCTACACTTCATTCCAAAGTGATGACTGGTTCGGTAAGTCTTCAAGACGCTTATAATGAAGTGATGTCAGAAATAATGAATGTTAAAGAGACTAGGACAAAAGGAACAAAATCAACCAAGATTACTTTTGAACAAGAGATTGAAATAATCTGTAAAAGATACAAACCAAAGATTGAAGATTGGGTTGAACCTCTGAAAAAAGAATATCCCTTCACATACACTAAAATTATCAAGGATACATAGATATAGGGTGCCTGTAAAAAACGAAGGATTTGGGGTAATCCTGAAAGAAATAGAGGTATTATAGTGATAGACACATCCTATGGTCGGGAAAATAGATTCAAAATATTTATCACCATAAGTGGGTGTCAGAATTGATTTACAGAATTGGAAAATGAAATGAAGTTGATTATCTGATTACCAAGTAATCAAGTAATCAATCTTATGATAAACAGACACTTCTACGGATAAAATATTTAGTCTATATGTAAATCAGTATGACTCGGGTAGAATCATAAATTGATTTTTGGATTAACGGTTTTTTACCAAAAAAAAAGGGATGATTTCTCATCCCTTAATTCAATATCTGACATGCCAGTCATTCTTCACCCCATTCTTTTAGGAAAGTATCAATTTCCCAATCAAGTGATTTTTCACCCATCTCACTCCATTCAGCATATACCTTAAAGGTCTGTTTCATATCACCAGTTGGTCTTTCCTTTGGAAATGATTTTCTAACATTGGCCGTTTCGTATGTTGGACGACTTACTATTACCCAACCATTTGTTTGTTCTCTTCTTTCAAGATGATTCATAAAATCTTTTAGTAACTTTTTATGTAAAGGATTCTTCATTAAAAACCTCTCTGTATTATTTCGTGTGCTTGTTCTGGAAGTAATGTTTTTATCTTACCTTCAGTATAACCCAAATCTTTCAACTGAACTCTCATTTTCTTTGTAATCATTATTGGTATTGAAACTTTATTCGTATCAAACAAACCTACATTAACATTTGATGATTCTAAAAGAACAGATTTAGTGTATCTCTTCACCATACTCCAATCTGAATGTCCAACTAATTCAGCGACCAAAGGAATATTGCCATTAGTCTTCTTTAACATTTCAGTAATAAAATATCTCCTACAGGTATGTGGTGTTAGACCTTTCCCCAGATCAAGTTCCTTAACCATCATCTTAAATCTTTTTCTAAAACCTTCATCGCTAATATGGGTTGTTTTATCTTCTGTTTTAATCCAACTATCTGGATACTTCACTTTATCTTGAACCTTGTAAAATAAAGAATGGAAGACATACTCTTTATCAGTTCTTTTGAACCCATCTTCATTAACAACAAGTTCTTCAATCTCATCCCAAACATATGATGGAATTCTGACACTTCTTTCTTTACCTCCGTATCTTCCTTTACCAACAAAAGTCCATACCAAGTTCTGTGGATTTATTTCATCTATTTTCATTTTACAGACTTCACTAATTCTCACACCCGTTTCTAGCATAACCATCAACATTTTTATAAACCAACTCCATTGTTTATCATCTCTTTTGTCGTTGATAAAATCCTTTATTTTTCCAATCTCATAATCGTTAAATGATTTAGTGTTTGGTTTGTATGGTGTTAGTCTGATATTTGAAACCAAACCATATGGAAACCCTTCAACCTGATAATGTAACCAATTAAAGAACGCTTTAATATGACCATACATAGTTTTGGTTGTTCCATCACTCCAAACCTTTTTGTTCTTTGTAGTTTGGTTATTGGTTTTCTTATATCTTAAAAATCTCGTCATACACTTTTTACCATCATCCGTCCATTCCCAAATATTCAAATATTTCTTATCATATACTTCAAGATACTCTTTTAAATAATTCAATGCTAGATTACTGGTTTCCAATGTCTTCTCTGTAACCTCAATCGTTCCATCTCTCATAGGTTGATTTACATAAATGTCCTGCCAGTAGGAAATCTTGTCTTCATTTGTTCCAATAGATAGGTATGATTTTTCAACCTCCGTTCTAATCCTTTCAACAAACTTTGGAAGATTAACTACCAAGACTTTTTCTTCATACAAACCTACATTTTTGAGGTAAAGGGATTTTGTCTTTTTCTTTGTGATTGGTTTGTTATGTAAATCAGAACCTTGACTGGTGATAATAGAATAAACAATTTTCAATTTCTTGGTTTTGTAGTCAGCGTGTAATGACAGTTTTAAGTCTGAAACCTTTAACCTTTTAATTTCTTTCTTAAAGGTTTTTCTAACTTTCTGTAATTGTTTTTTGTCTTTCTGGTTCATCGTAGCTTTGTGAATGAAAAATCTCACAATTGATATAGAAGAACTTATCGGTTTTCGTGGTTGGAAAAAAGATAATTTTTGTGTAAATTTTTGTGTAAAAATGATAGAATTAACATCCACCGACGACAAACCAACACCAAAATCTTGTTGTTTGGAATGTTCCACACACCCATTACAACAAATAAGTTCAACAATATGTGATTTTATGGTTTTTGGGTGTCTTTGTGTCTCTTTTGTGTATTTACTGACGACAGGAATAAGTTTAGACAAATACTCAATGGTTAATTCTCCAACAATTTTTTGTGTAAAAACTTTGTGTAAATCTAATCACTCTAAAAGGAAAGAATTATGAAAACTTATGGGCTAGTTCGTGTTTCAACTTTAGGACAAAAAGAAAACACTTCACTTGAGAATCAATCCAAGCGTATTAGGGATTATTGTTCTGTCTATGATTTGTCTTTGAAAGAAATAATTACTGAAACTGAAAGTGGTGGAAAGAACATTGATGAAAGAACTGGACTATCAAAACTCAAAAGATTAATTGAGTCTGGTGATTGTGAAACCATCGTTGTAAATAAAGTTGATAGGCTAGGTAGAAGTCTTTTACAAGGTTTGTTGTTTCTTAAACATTGTGAAGATAATGGTGTTCGTGTCATCTGTATTGAAAACGGATTAGACTCTTCTCGTCCAGACTCAAAACTCATTACAAACATTCTGTTCTCAATAGCGGAAAATGAAAGAGACACAATAAAATCTAGACTGTCATCAGGTCGTGAAAGAACCTTTGAATTAGGTAAGAAACCATATGGTGGTAATCTATCTTTTGGTTACAGAAAGAATAATAAGGGTGAAATAGTTTTAGACAAGTTTGATTCTG